>Ga0137309_100975_pt1 | contig 20565 bp, 11 predicted proteins | sample NAcewiD2O_June_FD_97179 | JGI IMG/M metagenome (GOLD analysis project Ga0137309, IMG submission 97179) | Mouse cecal microbial communities from Vienna, Austria - N-Acetylneuraminic amended D2O_June | ecosystem: Host-associated > Mammals > Digestive system > Large intestine > Cecum | place... | reverse complement strand
AATCATAACGGTTTTGCTTTATATAAAATTCGCAATTCTTATGCCCTTTGAACGTCTGAGCGGTATCCCTTACGAGCTTTCAAAGGGTAATCTCGCCGCGCCGATAAAGGAAACGAAAAACCGTTTTTTCGGAAAATTTCTTTGGGGAATCGATATTCTCCGTGAAAATATCGAACAGCAAAAGCAGCGCGAACTGGAAATGCAAAAAGAAAAGAAAACACTGCTGCTATCGCTCTCGCACGATATTAAAACGCCACTTTCCGCTATAAAATTGTACTCGGCAGCACTGTCGAAAAATTTGTATTCGGATGCGGAAAAGCAGCACAAAATCGCTGAAAATATCAACGAAAAAGCGGACGAAATCGAGGGCTATGTTTCACAGATTATAACAGCTTCAAGAGAAGATTTCTTCAGCCTTGAAGTGAACATGGGCGAGTTTTATCTTTCGGAACTTGTTGAAAAAATCGCGGGATATTACAGGGAAAAACTGGCGCTTATCAAAACAGATTTTATTATCGGGAAATATAAAAACTGCCTTCTATCGGGAGATTTGAGCAGGAGCGTTGAAGTGATGCAAAACATTATTGAAAATGCCCTCAAATACGGCGATGGCAGACGTGTGGAATTGATTTTCCCCGAAGACGATGAATGCGTCCAAATTGCGGTCATGAATGGCGGTTGTACGCTTGGGAAGGACGATTTGCCGCATATTTTCGAGAGCTTTTGGCGCGGAGCAAATGCGGGAAACATTGGTGGCAACGGGCTGGGGCTTTACATTTGCAGACAGCTCATGCGCAAGATGAATGGCGAAATTTTTGCGAAGATCGACGATGACATCATCACTGTCACCACAGTTTTCGCAAGAGCGTAAATGATTGAAATGACTGTGAATAGTAACAAAAAGCCATGCAAAGGATAGGTAAATATATGCAGCGTACCAAACGTCAAACCGCCTAAATATGGGCGTGGCAGGAGAAAATCTATGCTCCTGCCGATACATATCTATTTTTATCCCTATCTGGTTTAACCCATCATGTAAAAAAAGAGAAACGGTATTTATGGGTTCAATAGACTTTCATATACTGATAAATAAATCTCCTGGAAGGAGTCATGTTCTGTTTGACCATATGGGAAAACTGGCGATAGATCTTCCAGGCTTTTTTGGTGTCTTCTTTTGTTGCGTTTTTGGTGTAAAACATGGTTTCCAGTACGGTTTGGTACAGCCATTCCATAGATTCAGAAGGAATTTCCGGGAAATAGTCCCGAAGCGTTTCAAAGCCCTGCAGGCTCAACAGGTCGGTGGGTTCCATTCCCTGAAAAACGGCTGTATCATAGAGCGCACGGTAGATCCGCCGGATTCCGGCGCCCCGGCGGACGCTTCGGAACTGCCGGTATCTGCGCTGTCTCCGGAGCGCTGCCTGGGTGAGCAAAAGCAGGACGGCCGCCCCCAGGCAGAGGATGCAGACGGCGCAGGATTTCAGGAAGAAAAGCCCCCAGCCCGCGGCATTGCGGGTCCAGGCATGTCTGCCGCTGGATGCGGCGGGAATGCCGGGCTCCGGGCGGGCGCCGTGGGAGGGCAGGGTATGCTCCTTTGTGATCCATTTTCCGTCTTCTAAAACCTGGCACCAGGCATGGCCCATGTCCCCGGTGACCTTTGCGGTGTAGCTGCCGTCCTCCTGACGGCGGAAAGCGGAGGCGGGAACGGCGTAACCCTGGACATATCTGGACGGATAGCCGCACATGCGGTACATCAGGGCTGCCGTTGTGGCAAAATGGACGCAGAAGCCTTTTTGATTGTCAAACAGGAAATATTCGGCAAAATCCTGTCCCGATGGGGTAGGCCCGGGCCGGAAATCGTAAACCGTATGATTTTCAAATTCTTTCTGGATAAAGTCGGAAGCTTCTGCAAGTGTTTCGGGAGCATGTTCCTGGCAGAGCGTGTCCAGGCGTTCCAGGCTGTCCGGATATTCCAGGTAGCTTTCAGGCGGAATCCCGTTTTCAGAAGTCAGGTCATACCAATGGCTGTCCATATAGGACACGCCGTACGCAGAAGGATGGTACACGGTTCCTTCCGGCCTGGAATCCAGGGTCAGGGTCAGCCGGGTGCCGGCGTCCGGCTGAAAATGGGACAGGGCATTCAGATCCGGAAATTTGGCTGTGCTGACAGTCACGGTTCCCTTGGAAGTGCCGATACGGAGAGCTTCGGCATTTTCCAGGCCGTTTTCGGCGGAAGGCTGTGAAGTGTCCCCGTCCGGGGTATCCCCGGACGATTCGGCGGAAAACTCCGGCTGGATGTCTGTTTCAGGAGTGGGATTCGGGACAGCCGGCGGCTCTTGGGGCTGGGGCGGATCGCTTTTGGCCCCGGAACTGTCTGCATCCGGCTGTTCCGGGTTTTGGGGCTGCTCCTGTTCCGGGGGAACTTCCCGGGCCAGCCGTTTCTTTTCCTCACGCTCTGCCTTGGCCTGAGTATAGGAATCCTGCAGGGGCTGAATCCATCCGGTTTCGATGGTCTCACGGGTACGGGCGTAAAAGCTGTCGGAGGGTTCCTTGCATGCTTCCAACGGACGGCTGGCGAAGGCGGACAGGGAGATCAGCAGGGCCAGGACGCAGGCCGACGCAGTCCCTTTGAGCAGTGCGGCGCGTCCGTCCCGGCAGCCGCAGATCGCTGCGTATACTCCGCCCGAGAGAATCAGCAGCCAGCAGGAGGTTTCGGACGGAACCAGGGTTTCTGCCAGAATCCACCCGGCGGGAGCCAGGAGAAGGACGTACGCTGTCAGCTTTCCCGCCCTGAGATGCAGGACCAGGCTCCAGATGAACAGAAGGGGCAGCAGGAAGAGCGCAAACATGAACGCCATTTCCGGATCGGGAACCGGCCGGATGGTGTAGGGATTCGCATTTGGCCTGCGGACGCTCAGATAGGCGTTGGCCGTCAGGTTGATCACATTGACCGCCCCATCCTGGTGCCGCCAGATCCAGACCCCGGCAAGGCAGAAAAACAGAAGCGGAAGAAAAAATTTCCACAGCCTGCGCAGAGGGGCGTTCCAGAGGGCGGTCAGTGCGGCGGTGAAAAGGAAGCAGAGGAGATACAGCCGGGGAGTGTCTGCCTCAATGGGAAATACGCCGGTCAGGCAATGCCACCAGGAGAACATAAGAAACCAGACCGCCGTCAATTGGGCACCGGCCAGCAGGAAGGGATGGAGCCGGTTTTTTAGGGGATTCCGGATCAGGCGATGGCCGCCCGTCTGGTCGGATTCCGATCTAAGGGATCTGTCCTGGGGATAGAATTTGGAATCGGTTTTGGAATATAAGGTGATTCCGTTCCGTATTTTTTTGCGTTCCTTCATAATTATAATGCTCCTTTTTTGCGGCCGCTGCTTACACGGCGCCGTACATTCGCATCTGGGCTGCGGCTCAGGGTGCAAACAGTCACGTTCTGTTTTCCTACGCTGCCGTGCGGACAGCATTTTTGCGGGGGATCATAGCTGCAGCAGCTCCTGGGTCCCGCCGTTTACGGTGAGCGTCCCGTCTGCGTTTAAAACTACGATGCTGCTGAAATTCACGCCCCGGAAGGCCTCTTCATAGCAGGTTTTTTCCAGCTCTTCATTCTGGAAGGGCTCGGTGGACAAGAGCCGCCAGATCCATTCATAGACTTCCTCCGCCGTGCTGACTCTCCATTTGATAACCCGGCCGCTCTTTTCTTCAAACCATGCGGCCATGTGGATGCATTTTTCTTCCAGAAGGGTGATCGACAGCGAGGCCGCCTGCTCCAGCAGACGGTTGAATCCGGCGCTGCTTGCGTCGGCAAGGGGCAGGCGGATCCAGAGAAGCACCACGCAGCCCATGGGAAGGCTGTTTTCCTTGACCATCAGGCTGTCCTCCTTGGCGCTTAGTTTCCAGTGGATGGAATGGATGGAATCCGGCGGGCGGTATTCCCGGATCTGGTAGATCTCACTGGGGTCGTCCCCTTTTTTTTCGGTGGAATATTCGTCTGCGTCGGCAAGAAATTCTCTTGTCCGCCGTGTGATTTCCAGGGGCATCAGTTCAAAAGGCGGCATGATCCCGATGGCCCGGCGCTCCCCCAAAGGAATCGTCCGGCAGAAGATCCCCAGCATGTCATAGAGTACCAGGGCGTCCAGCCGGTATTCCACCGTGCCTGCATAGGCGGAATCCAGTTCCACATCCAGCTTCTGCTCCTCAAAGGGGGAGAGCTCGGAAGGGGCATATTTGATCCGGAGGGCGGCTTTGGCTTTTCGGCGGAAGAAGCCTCTCCGGGAGGGGAAGGCCGCTGTGCCGGGAGCGGAGCCGTTTTTTTCGATTCCCGGGGCGGGCTGTCCGGAAAAACCATTTCGCACCTGTGCCCGGAGGACATATCTTACACTCCAGAGCCTGGAATGGTTTTTCAGGATCAGAGTACCGGAAAAACGTTTTCCGCGCTCGGCCATGGCCGGAAACCTGCCGAAACGGACGCTTACCTGCCTGCCTGTATGCCGGAGGAACAGGCAGGAGCAGATGGGGTACAAAAGCTCCAGAATGAGAAAGCCGGTCCAGATCTGCCCGTCATACATAAAAAACAGATAGGTGCTGCCGAGAAACACCAGTATATATCCGATTATTCGTGCTGTCATATTAGATCCTCGTTTTGTTCTGCGGATGACTTATTTTTTGGAAATGGACGGCGCCGTGGTGTGATCCAGGATCTGCTGGATCAGGTCGTCCGCCAGGATGTGTCCCACTCTGGCCTTGGTGCTGAGCTGGATGCGGTGCACGGCAACGGCGGGAAATACGGCCTTCACATCATCCGGGACCACGTATTCCCTGCCGTTTAAGTAAGCGCACGCCTTTGCCATGGAAGCCAGGGCGATGGTGCCCCGGGGACTTAAGCCCAGGGCGATCATTTCCTGCTCCCGGGTGGCTTTGGACAGGCGGGCGATATAGGAATAGACCACATCGTGGACAAAAATCTCACTTACCCGTTCCTGGGCTTCCAGCAGGCCGTCGGCGGAAAAGACACGCTCTGCCCGGGCGTCCGCCCTGCCGTACTGGTTTCTCTTTAAGATGTCCACTTCCTCCGTGACCGTGGGGTAGCCCATTTTCACGCAGATCATGAAACGGTCAAGCTGGGAGTCGGGGAGGAGCTGGGTTCCCGCGGAGCCGGTGGGATTTTCCGTTGCAATGACGATAAACGGGTTTCCCACGTTCCGGGTGATGCCGTCCACGGTGACGTGGCGTTCCTCCATCACCTCCAGGAGCGCGGACTGGGTTTTCGGGGAGGTCCGGTTGATCTCGTCGGCCAGCAGGAGGTTGCACATGACTGCGCCGGGCTGGTACACGAACTGCCCGGTCTCTTTCTGATAAATGGTAAACCCGGTCAGGTCTGCCGGGAGTACATCCGGGGTGAACTGGACCCGGTTGGCTTTTAAGCCCATGGCGTGGGAAAATGCCAGGGCCATGGTGGTTTTGCCGGTGCCGGGAATGTCTTCTACGAGTATATGTCCTTTGGCAAGAAATGCCATCATGATCTGTTCGATGATATCAAATTTTCCGACCACCGCTTTCTGCACCTGGGAAATGACGGCCCGGGGGGTGCCGCGCAGGTCGGAGTCTTCTCTGTAGTTTATCATAATCCTTGTCCTCATTTTTATAGAATACGTGCAGCTTTGCAGCCGTGTATATCATAGGTAATTGTTCACACGGCGCCGTACACTTGCAGAACGGAAACCGGCCAACTCCGTGATGGGCCGGATGCCGCTGCAGTGAACGTCCGATCCGAGTGTGGACCATAATTATCATACCATAAAATTGAAAATGGGTCAAAAATATACAAGCAAAAAGTCCGGAATCTACATTACAGCAGGGTGCGTAAGGTTTATGCTTATAACCAGAAGCATGAGATTCAAAAAAGGAGAAGAAGCGAATATGGAAAACAATTATATTTTACCGTTTTTGTGGTTGCGCGGCGAGGAAGAGGCAGTCCTTCGGGAAGAGATGGAGAAGATCTATGAGTGCGGGATTCGGGCCGTATGCCTGGAAGCACGTCCCCACGACGATTTCTGCGGGCCGGGCTGGTGGCATGACATGGATATCATTTTGGATGAAGCGAAAAAGAAGGGTATGAAGCTGTGGATTCTGGACGACAAGCATTTTCCTACGGGATACGCCAACGGGCTGATCGAAAAGAAGTACCCGGAGCGGAAAAAGCTGTATCTGGCGTGCACGACGGCGGATATTTTCGGGGGCGGATATGAGCGGAGCCTGAATGTGAGCCGGATGCTGAAGCCTTCCATCGGATTCTGGCAGATCGGGGATCCTGTGGACTATGCGGAGCGGGAAAATAATCAATTGTATGCGATCCTGGCTGTGCGGTATGCGGAAGGGAATCTCTTTCATGAGGAAGTGATTGACCTTACGGAAAAATATGACGGATGCTATGTAAAATTTACCCTGCCGAAGGGGAATTGGAGAGTGTTTGTACTCTATAAGACTCGGACAGACGGGGGAAATGATACTTATATCAATATGATCGACAAGGAGTCGGCGGCGACCCAGATCGAGGGGGTCTATGAGTCTCATTATGAGAAATACGGCAGCGAATTTGGAAAGACGATCGCAGGCTTTTTCTCGGACGAGCCTCAATTTGGAAATGTGGTTGTATTCAATAATTATGACGTGCAGGTCGGGAGAGTCAAGATGCAGCTTCCCTGGAGCGATGAACTGCAGGAGAATCTCACCGGGCTGTATGGGGAGGAGCTGACGAAGGCGCTTCCGTTCCTGTTTGTGGAGACCGAGGAGCAGGGGCTTCGTACAGGCATCCGCTATGACTATATGGACCAGGTGTCCCGTCTGTACAAGAAGAATTTCAGCGATGCCATCGGCACCTGGTGCGAGGATCACGGCGTGGAATATATCGGGCATGTGGTGGAGGACAACGGGATCCACAGCCGTCTGGGGATGGGGCCGTCCCATTATTTCCGGGCCATGTCCGGACAGCATATGGCAGGCATTGACAGTATCGGCGGGCAGATCCTTTACGGGGCGCCGGTGGAGCAGCGCAACGCGATGACGGACTGCGACGGAGAATTTTTCCATTATACGCTTGGAAAGCTGGGGGCATCCTGCGGGCACTTGGAGCCGAAGAAGCAGGGTAGGACCATGTGCGAGCTGTTCGGTGCCTATGGATGGAGCTTCGGGGTGCGGGATATGAAGTATCTGCTGGATCATTTGCTGGTGAAAGGGGTCAACCATCTGGTTCCTCATGCATTTTCCATGGCGGAATATCCGGATCCTGACTGCCCGCCCCACTTCTACGCGCGGGGCAATAACCCAGAATTTCCGTATTTCGCAAGGCTGATGAAGTACGCGAACCGGATGTGCGGCCTGTTAAACGGCGGACAGCATGTGGCTTCCGCTGCGGTCCTCTACGATGGGGAGGCTGACTGGGTGGGCAAAAATATGCCCATGCAGAAGGTGATCCGGCAGCTTTTGGAGCACCAGATTGATCTAGATATCGTATCCTTGGATATGCTGGATGACCTGGCGGCATATAACGGCAGGCTGGAGGGAAAGAAGCTGTATATCAATGGGGTGGAATTTCAGGCGCTGATCATCGGTTATGCGAAGGAAATCCCGGAGCGGCTGGCGGCTTTTGTGGAAAAAGCGGGGGAATTTCCGGTGTTCTTCGTGGACGGAAAACCGGAGACAGTGATTGGAAAGGGCGGACGCACGGATCGGATCGTGGAAAATGGCGGCTGTGCGGAGCGAATTGAGGAAAATGGCGGCTGTACGGATCGGATTGCGGAAAAGGATGGATACACAGACCGTATTGCGGGAAAAGCCGGAGAAGGATGTACGGCGGGGGCGATTGGCGGAGAGACTGTGGCTCTGGCGGAGCTGGCCGGGGTGCTGAGAGCAAGAGGATTTGCGGATATTGCGGTGGACACGGAATGTAAGGATCTGAGTTTCTACCATTACAAGAAAGACCGGCAGATCTTTGTGTTCCAGAATGAATCCGCAGCGGATGTATTCTGCGGAAAGGTGACACTGCCGACAGCGGAGCCGGTTGTATACTATGATGCCATGGAAGATGTGTATGAGCTGGCGGATTTTTGCGAGAGGGAAGGAAACATAGAAGTTTCACTGGAATTGCAGCCTGGGGAATGCGTTGTGATTCTCGAACAAAAAAACATAGTATGCAATGTGAAACACAAAAGTTTCACAGAACAGATTGACGGACTGGAGAGCAGGGATATTTCTGCGGACTGGACGGTAAGTCTGGTGAAGGCGAAAGAATATCCGCAGTTCCCGGAAGGGGAGATGGTGCATGAACTAAAGCCTGTTTCTGATGAGAAACCCACGTTTTCTGGCATAGCATGCTATGAAAAGACGGTGTATCTGGAGGAGGCGCCTGAGAGGGCGGTGCTGAAAGCGGAGCAGGTATTTGAGATGATGAAGGTGACCGTAAACGGAAGCGAAGCAGGCGTGCGGATCTTCCCGCCGTACCAGGTGGAGATCAGCGGCGCTTTGAAAGCCGGGGAAAATAAGATCGTTGTGGAGGTAGCCGGCACACCGATGCGGGAAATGCTGGAGATCCCGCAGCCGCCGTTTGATTTTACCCATGAAGCGCTGGAGCCGATGGGGATGTTTGGGAAGATTGAATTGTATTGCGGTTGACAGGGGCTGTTGTTGGGAGCCGGGGTGTCGGGAAATGGTATTACTGCACATATATTGTGGGGAAATCGTCATTTCCCGACAGAACCATCTGATTTTACAAGATATTTCTTTTGAACAGAGAATAGGCAGCCTCATAGTATACAAAATAAATCATTGCAAAAACCGAAATCGTAATGAAACCATAGAAAGGAATGAGGCCTTTCTGCAAAATATAAGCCCCATACAGAGTTTGAGCTCCAGCCATCAGAACGAATATAACAACTGCCGGCAGGATCAGCGGAATCAAGAAAAAGGTAGATAATTCACGGTGAATGAGTTTTCTTTGCATTTCTTCTGAGACGCCGATCCTGCCCAGGCTCTGGTAGCTCCGCCGATTATGATCAAGAGCGGATAACTGTTCAAAAGCCAGTACCGTGCAGGAAAGCAGGATAAATATAATACTCAGGTAAAGGCCGCAGAACGAAATGGAAGTAAAACCAGTAAGGGAATTACTTATGCCCCATGCCTGTACCGTTACACCCATGGTAACATGATCCGGCCATATGGTACCGGCCTGAAGCTCTGGGTGCCATTGTTCCGAATGAAGATACCCACGGATTTCAGAGCGCAGTTCCGGAATACCGCCGTTTTCTAATTGCATAACAAGCCGTATTTTGTTCGCCGGAAGCTTTTGCGCAACGTGATCCGGAACTACAAGGACATATCCGTTTGTTCCGGCCATTCGATATTGTTCCATCGCTTCTTCATAAATTCTTCCCTGCGGATTTTCGAGAGTTACACCTGCAAGTGTGATCTTAGGCCGGGTTTTCATGGCTGCTTTAATATCCTCTGTATAAGTCCATGTGTCACAATGAACCAGGTATTGACCATTCGGCAATTCTGTTTTTTTGAATCCCAGTATGGAGCGAAGTGTATTGTAGTCGGACAGGGCAAGTGCGTCAGCAGAATAGCCGTTTGCATCATAGAGATAATAAATCATCTCTTTCTGGACGGGGCACTTCTCATCCACAAAGGAAATCAGACCGTCAAAGCTGTTTCTGGTTAAAGGCGCATCAATCGCAACGCCGGTGTCATAGGGATAAGAGGCTTTCATATTTGCTTTATAGCCAGCACCCATGACCAGCCCTATAAACATGGCTGCAAGGGAAAGTGTAAATAAAATGGCTGTAATTGCCATCACGCGTCCGCAGGATTGAATACGATGTCCAATCTGCCCGAAGTAAAACAAATTGCACTTGGAATATAGAATCCTCTTTTTGCGCTTTGCAAAAGTAATCAACATGACAGGGAAGCAGCGGTAAATCTCATATACACCAGCCAGAAGCAATGCGGTCGATCCAATCAGATAGCTCCATGCTGTATTTGTCTGAATAGATAAACCCTTCCGGATCAAAACCATTCCTGTAATAACCGCCGCTACAGAGCAAATTACAAGTACGAGCTGCAGGGAACTACGTTTCTGCTTAGAAATGACTTCATTTTTGCGGCTGTCATAAAGCAAATCCACAATTTTTTCACGCCGGATGATATGGACGGCACGAACCATCCCGGTTCCGTACATCAATATGAAAAATAAAATGGTGAGTACCAGAGCCTGTTTCGAAAAAGAAGCATGATAGGAATGCGGCACATCAAATATATTTTTTACTAGCTGTGTCAGTATTCCGGCGAGTACCGTCCCCAGAGAAATGCCGGACAGAAAAGCCGCCGTTCCTATCACCGTATTCTCGATCAAAAATAATTTCTGGATAGAACCAATTTCCATACCAAGTAATTCATAGGCGGCAAATTCTTTCTTGCGCTGTCCCAGTATGAAGCGGACGGCATAGCTGACAATAAAAGAGGAAATCAGTGTAGCAACAACAGAGAGCGCTGTAATCCCGGTTGTCAGGATCGACATATTTTCGGACATGGAAGTAATATCAGTTGAAAATCCCAATGCCAAAAAGGAATACATCAACATTACGATAAGAACGATTGTAATGAAATAAATCACGTAATCTTTGGCAGAGCGTTTGACATTTTGCAAAGCTAATTTAAGATACATCGCCGGCCCCTCCTCCCAACATGGTGAGAACATCTATAATCTTTTCAAAAAATGCTTTGCGGGAATCCGAGCCTTTCAAAATCTCGGTAAAAATCCTCCCATCCCGAAGAAACAGGATACGGCCCGCATAGCTGGCGGAAAATGCATCATGCGTCACCATCAGGATCGTTGCCCCGGACTGCTCATTGATGCTCTGCATGGTACGGAGGAGCATTTGGGCCGAATGGCTGTCCAGGGAACCGGTGGGTTCATCGGCCAGGAGCAGCTTCGGTTTGTTGATGATCGCCCTGGCGCAGGCGCAGCGCTGTTTTTGGCCGCCGGACACCTGATAGGGATATTTGTCCAGAATATCCGTGATGCTGAGGGTCTGCGCTATCTCCAGCACCTTTGCGTCAACCTGTTCCGCAGGCGTGTGATTGATGGTCAGGGCCAGCGCAATATTTTCGGAAACAGTCAGTGTGTCCAGAAGGTTGAAGTCCTGAAAGACAAAGCCGAGATTTTCCCGGCGGAACCGGGCCAGCGCCTGATTCCGGATTTCCGTGACATCCGTCCCGTCCAGGAAGATATGGCCGGCACTGACCGTATCGATGGTGGAGATACAGTTCAAAAGCGTTGTCTTGCCGGAACCGGACGCGCCCATAATGGCGACAAATTCACCTTCGTTTACAGAAAAGCTGATGTCGTGGACCGCCTTGGTGAGATTGCCCTGGTTTCCATAGTATTTCTGGATATGATCCAGTTTCAAAATTTCATTCATTGTGTTCACCTCCACTCCTATTGTAAATGAAACCGGCTTCTGTTTGTATCAGGTTTTCTTACAAAGTTCTAACAAAATTGTAAGAAGTAGACTAGTACAGCATTGCGTATATAATGGTGAATAATGTGCCTGATATTTTTGTCAGGACAAGGCGGAGGAAAGAGGCGATGCGGTGGCATCGTTGATTGACGACAACGCAGAACTGGCAGAAATAGCAGGTGCAGAATTCACCGTTAATTACGCAATGCTGTACTAGATCAGTCCTGCACTTCATGAACGAAATGATTGATCCGGAAGGTCAGGCAAAGAGATGTTCCGGTTTTACACGAGTCTGCGGAAATGCCAATCCCTATTTTATCGCAAAGCCTTTTGCAAAGATATAATCCGATGCCGGTTGAATTTTGCGTGGTACGCCCATTCTGTCCTGTGAACCCTTTTTCGAAAATACGGGGAAGATCACAGGCTTCAATGCCAATGCCGTTATCTTCCACGTAAAGCATAACCTGATCTCCCTGCCGACGGACATTAAAAGCCAACTCCGGATGTTCTGTCCGGTATTTTACTGCATTCACGATAAGCTGGTTCAAAATAAAACGAACCCATTTGTCATCTGAAAATACGGTATGGTCAATATTTGATATAGTAACCTTCATGTTGTTCCGCAGCAGAAGATATTTGTTATCTGCTATGGCCTGATGGATAACATCAGACAGGCAGATCTCCCGCACAGAATAATCTTTTTCTGTATATTCACTGCGGGCATAATAGAGGGCCTGCTCTGTGAAATGATTTGTCTTTTCCAATTCGGTCAAAAATTCTTTTGTAAATTCGGAACGGCGATTTTCGCAAAGCAGTTTCATGGCCGTAATCGGCGTTTTTATCTCATGGATCCACTGCTCAATATACTCTTTATACTCTAATCTTTCCCGGCGGACGCTTCCGATCTGTTCCAGCATGGATTTTCCGGCCATTTTGATTAGCTGGTAATACACCTGGTCTTCAGCCCGTTCCGGCAGTTCCATGATTTCAGAGATCAGATAGCGTTCCGATAATTGATCCGCCATCGTCAGCAGCACCTGCATTTGCCGCTTGCGTTTCCAATAGGTACTTCCCATGCCGATTGCTAAAATGAATCCCCAAAGAATTAAAATCAGCGCAATACTTGAAACCGTATTGCCGCATATTATAAGAAAAAGAGTAAGGGCAAGCATACACACGAAATTTGTAAGCAGGAATGCCAGCCTGTTTTTCCAGTATAATGATTTATTCATAGTGTGTACCCCTGCCGGTGTTTCGTTTTGATAAAATTTTTCAAACCGATGGCGGCCAGTTTTTCACGAATACGGTTGATATTTACACTCAGGGCATTGTCGTCCACATATAATTGGTTGTCCCACAAAAATTCAGTGATATCCGGGCGGGAACAGATGTTTCCGGCATTTTTGAACAGGTAATATAAAATTTTCTGTTCGTTCCTTGTAAGGTCAGTCCGCCGTCCCTCATATTCCAAAACGCTGGCCTCCAAATGCAGAACCGCGCCGCCATAAGCCATCTGTCCCGCCTGCTGTGCCGGATATGCGCGTTTTAACAAAGAGGCCGTCTTTGCAAGTAAAATTGCCGAATTATATGGCTTCGTAATAAAGGCATCCCCGCCCAGCATAATGCTGTTCAGTTCATCCATATCTGTGCTGCAGCCTGTCACAAAAATGATGGGAGCATCTGAGAATATACGAATTTTCGAGCATAGGGTAAATCCGCTTTCTCCAGGCAGCTTAATATCCAGCAAAATCAGGTGCGGTTTTTCCTTTTTGACAGTCTCTATCACGGAAGAAAAGTCTTCTGCTCCTGCGGTTACATATCCATTCCCTTCCAACAAGGCCCGCAATTCCCCTTGTATCACAGGATCATCTTCAATTACCATGATTTTGTACCGGTTCATTTGTACTGCACCTCCTAACTTACATTATAGTTCTATCTATCACTCGACGCATGTGAGCGAAAAGAAAAGCGAAGAGGACAAAAAAACATGTGTATATTTTGCTCTCTGTGGATGGAAGGTAAAAAATTGGGCAAAAAGCCGGATGATTTTGGCTCAAAATCGGATAGGAAAACAAGTTTGGATTCTGTAGAATAAAACTGGGCGTATTGCAGGCTGCCGTTTCTGTGGGCACCCGGCCGGGGCGTGGACAGTCAACGGCCGTTGGGACTTTCAGGATAGCGGCCGTATTAGACCGCAGAAACGTAAAAAAGAATCTATAATGGCAGGAGGGCCAAAAAGATGGGAAAAGTAAATTTGCAGATGTATTCCTTTATGGATGGGACGATGAATGACAGCCGGGAGAATTTCCGGCGCGCGGCGGAAATGGGATATGACGGGGTGGAGCTGTTCGGGCCGGATTTTGAGATCCCGGCGGAGGAGCTCAAAGCGCTTCTTGAGGAGCTGAAGCTGGAGCCGGTTTCTCTCCATGCGCCGAAGACAGAGATGGTGGAGGGATTGATCCCCTTTGCGAATGCGCTGGGGATGCAGTTTATCGGAATCGGGATGGAGGTTCTAAAGGACGAGGAGTCTGTCCACAGCTTTGCCAAAACCCTGAACCGGATCGGAAAAGCCTGCGCCGAAAAGGGGCTGATGCTTACCTACCATAACCATACCCAGGAATTTGCGGACTGCGGCCGGATCGGGAGTGTGCCTGGCGCCGCGGGAGCAGCGGAGGAGCAGCAGGCGGCAGGAAAGCCCTGCGGGGACGTACAGCCGGAGAACCGGCATGCGGCAGGAGAGGCGTGCGTCAGCGTACAGCCGGAGAACCGGCATGCGGCAGAAACAGCGTTGGACAGCTCAAGGAGAACCGACAGGGTGATTGATGTGCTGATGCGGGAAACTGATCCGGAATATGTGAGCTTTGAGCTGGATGCGGGCTGGTGCGCTGCGGCAGGCTTTGATCCCATCGCGTTTGTGGAGCAGTACAGCGGCAGGGTGAAGCTGATCCACATCAAGGAGAGCAGCCGGGTAGTAGGGCCTCAGCCGCCGATGGATTTTGGCAGTCTGCCAAGGGATGAGAACGGCGCTCCCATTTTTTCGGATGAACTGAAAAAGACCATGGAGGAGCTTGACCGGATCAACTGCAGGGCAGGAGAAGGACTGGTGGATTGGAAAGCTCTGAAAGAAGCGGCCGACCAAAACGGATGTCAGGCATATATTGTGGAGCGAGAGTATTCCGTTTCCGGAAACCGTCTGAATGACTTGAAGGCAGATCTGGAATACTACAGAACACAGATCTGAATGTAAAAATTCAACTGGTTGATCACTGCGAAGCAACGGGCCAGGCAGCCATGCCTGCATGGATATTCGGCGGCTTGCCGCGGATGTTTTGGCTGGGGCAGGCGAGTTTTCATCTGAAAAAAACAGGAGAAGATCTATGGATGATAATATAAGAAAAGAGAAAATGAAAATATCCGTGCTGAATACGACAGATGAGCCGGAGCATTTCCATCAGGATATTGAACTGCTGTACGTACTCGAGGGCACCATGGATGTGACAATCGGGGAGCAGGTGACCCATATGGAGCCGGAGGATGTACTGGTGGTGAACGCAAATAAACGGCATCAGCTGAAAGGCTCCGGAGACATTTTATACGTGCGTTTTTCTATCCTGTATCAGATGGTCAGCGATGTGTTCCGGAGTATGGATGTCATTTTCTGGTGCGATTCTACGAGAGGACAGAGCGAGCGGTACAACCAGCTTCGGGATACGCTGAAAATCCTTTTGAACCACTATCTGGAGACCCGGGGAAATTCGGCCAACTTCGGACATATCGGGCTGTGCTACCGTATCCTCGACATTTTGTCCATGTATTTTCTTGTGCAGGCGTCAGATAAGGAAAGCCTGGATGATAAGGAAAAATTTGAGGAGCGGATCCAGCAGATCAACAACTATATCCGGGCAAATTATAACCAGCCGATCAGTCTGAAAGAGCTGGCGGACAAGCTGTATCTCTCCAATGGCTATCTTTCCCGGTTTTTTAAACGGAATTATGGCATGAGCTTTGCGGAATACCTGACCAATATCCGGCTGTATCACGCGGTGGACGAGCTTTTGTATACCAGCACGCCGATCACACGGATCGCCTATGACAATGGATTTGCCAATGTGGCCATTTTTAACAAGGCATTTAAAAAGGCTTACGGGGAAACGCCCTCATCGCTGCGGAAACGATCCAAGGAGCAGGCCAGAGAGGAAGAGGTCCGGGAAACAGACACGGCTGTGGAGGAGCGGCTGGAGCACTATCTCCATGTGAACGATTCGGTACAGGAGGAGGGCATGGAGATTGGTTTCCGGAAGGATACATTTTCTGTTCAAAAGAGTGAAAAGCTGTGGGACGGCTGGGGCCGGACCATGAATATCGGGTCGGCGGCGTCGCTTTTGCGGTCCGAGGTGCAGGAGCATGTGATGCTTTTGAAGGAAGCACTGGGCTTTACCTATGCCCGGTTCTGGAATATTTTCGCAAAGGAAATGCTCATCGACCTGGACATCCTGGACGGCAGCTATAATTTTACGCGGCTGGATTCCATCCTGGACTTTCTGCTGCAGTATGGGCTCAAACCGCATATCGAACTGGGAATGAAGCCGGTCAGATTTATGAGAAATGTGCAGACGCTGTTTCAGGAAGAGGGAGACACAGGATATGCGGAGCCGGAAAAATGGGAGCGGGTACTGCATGCATTGATGCGGCATCTGGTACACCGCTACGGCAGAAGCGAATTGGACAGCTGGCGCATGGAAGTGTGGTTTCATGAGAGCAGGTGGGAACAGGAGAATGCGGTAAATGAATATTACGAGCTGTTCGGCAGAACCAGCAGGATCGTGAAGCATTACAGCGATCAGATGGAGGTGGGCGGCTGCGGACTCAGGCTGGATTTCCGGGAAAGCTGGCGCGCTGCGTTTCTGGAGGGCTGGGGCGCCCAGGACGTGAAGCCGGACTTTCTGTCCATCTGCTATTTTTCCTATGAGCGCGGGGAAATTGAAAAGGACCGGTATGCGAAACGCAGTACGGACAATGAATGTATGAAGCACCGCATTTTATATGAAAAGGGACTGATCGAACAGACCGGGCTTCGGGACGTCAAGCTCTATATCACGGAATGGAACCTGACGGCTTCCGCGCGCAGCTTTATCAACGACACTTGCTTTAAGGGGGCCTATGTGATCAAAAATATACTGGATATTTACGGCGAGGTCGCGGATATGGCGTTTTTCCTGGGGAGCGACCGGATCTCGGAATATTATGATTCCAACCGGCTGCTCCACGGGGGCACCGGGGTGATGTCGAAGGACGGGATTCTCAAACCCACCGGATTCGCCTTTGAATTTTTGAAACGGCTTTATCCTTATTATATCGGCAGAGGGGAGAATTACCTGATCTCCACCGACCAGCATGATTCCTACGGGATCATCTGCCACAACCAGCGGAAGCTGGGATATAACTATTATTTTACCAAGGAGGACGAGATCGAGAAGGAACATCTCTGGAAATATTTTGAGGATCGGAACGGGCTGGAATTGTGCCTGACTCTGACGGATGTGACGGACGGGGTTTACCAGGTGAAGACGTACCGGATCAATGAGCAGAACGGGAGCGTGCTGAATATCTGGCAGGAGATGGATTATGAAAAGGAACTGTCCAGGAATGATATCAAATATTTCCGCAGGGTCTGCGAGCCCAAGCTCACGATCCAGAAATGCCAATCCAGAGAAGGGGTTTTAAGCCTCCAGGTGCAGATGCAGCCCAATGAGATCGCATTTGTGAGGATCCGGCTGCTGGTGTAGGGGATATGGCATTACCGATGGAAGATCAGAAAAACGCCCGCTGGAAAAACGCGGTCAGTACTCAAGGTCAAAATCCTACTATATTTTTTGCACATACCATGTGGGAATTAATAAAAATATGTAGGATTTTGGTCATTATAAACAGAAAACAGGAAGCTACAGGATAAGCGTATCACCGCATTTGCTGATAAGATAAATACATCAAGAAAAGAAAAGAGAGGAAAAGAGAAATGAGTGAAAACGCAAATGCAGCCGTACAGGCAAACGAAGACGCAAACAAAAAGCTTTCGGTTCTCACGAAGATCGGATACAGCTTTGGTGAGATCGGCTCCCAGTGTTCCTGGACACTGATCAGCTCTTATCTGACCGTATTCTATACGGACGTGGTCGGATTGACCCCGGTGGCTATTTCGGCGATCATGCTGATCGCGCGGATCTGGGATGCGGTTAATGACCCGATGTTCGGGGCCATCGCGGAGAATACCCACACCAAATGGGGACGTTTCCGTCCATATATTCTGTGGGGCGCGCCGATATTGGCACTGTTTAACTGTCTTACTTTTTTGAATCTGGACGTTCCAAACAGTTGGAAGGCGATCTGGTGCGGATTTACATATATCGGCTGCGGGATGGCGTATACGGCGGTGAACATTTCCACACAGTGCGTGGCAAACTGTATGACTGCTCTGAACGAAGAGCGTGTGGCGCTGAATGCGTATAAGGGAATCGGCTCCGGCCTGATCCAGATGGTGATCAGCGCGGTGACCATGCCGATGATCCTGTATTTCGGGGGCGGATCAGCTTCTTCTGAAAAGGGATATTTTATGGCGGCGCTGGTATTCTCTGTTGTATGTATCCCCTGTTTCTGGGTATGTTTTGCATCCACAAAGGAAATCCTGGGAAGCAGCGGAAAGAAGGAGAGTGTCGGAGATACCATGAAAAACCTGGTAAACTCTTTCAAATATACGTTTAAAGACCGGAACGCGGTATTTTTGATGCTGGCCATGCTTACATTTTTGACGGGACTGTTTGGACGAATCGGTATCATGGCGTACTATTTCATCTATATCATGGGCAATCCGGTACTCATCGCAGGGTTCGCAACGGCCATGTCGGCGGGGATGCTGGTGGTGAACTTTTATGCTCCGTTTCTGCTGAACCGGTTCAGCAAAAAATATGTAGGCGCGGCGGGCTGTATCTTACAGGCTCTGTGCTGTGTATTCTTCTTCGTCATCGGCGAGAACAATCTGGTGGGCATGATCGTTCCTTCCGGGTTCCTGTATGGCGTGACCAACCTGATTTCCATTTCCTGCTTTACGCTAAGCGCGGAGATCATTGACGACAACTGGCTGAGGACAGGCGTGCGTTCCGACGGCGTGATCGCGTCCTGCGTTTCCTTCTCCACCAAGCTTGGAAATGCCATCGGCGGTTCTATCGGAATCCTGGCGCTGAGCGCGGTGGGGTATGTGGCAAATGCGGAGAATCTTTCTGCGGAAGTGCTGACAAGGATGGATATGGTGATCAACTTTGCACCGGCAGCGTTGTTTGTACTCGGAGCGGTTCTCTTCCTGTGTGTGGGAATGACGAGGGAAAAGGCGAAAGCGAATGAGGCGGAGATCGCAAGGAAAGTGGCGTCCGGGGAATTGAAATAAGATAGAGTTTGAGATCGTATTTCTCTTTGCTTGAAATGCTGAAAATGGCAGGGCGGCCGATGGGCTGCCCTTTTTTACGTTACAGTTCATTACCCGGCCAGTGAACAAAAGAGAAGCAAGGTATTTTTTTGCGCCAAATAGTTTGCTTTTAGATTGGAATCGTTTATGCTATGGGAGATAGAAAAATCTATCAAAATTTGAAAGGAGCTATACATCAATGGCAAGCCAAAAAATGAATCTGCGTATCAGCCCTCCGACTGTCATATATACCCTAAAATCCCGTTGAATTATACACAGGTCATACGGTGACCTGGTATAACTCAATAATCTCCCGTTGACGTTTGGTCGGTGTTGTTACAAGCTTTTTACGTTTACCTTCAATGGATACTTGTTTTAGAGATTTCATTTCACTAAAGATTTCTTGAAGGTTATGATTGCGTGTCCATCCGTGTTCTTCCATAACATTTTTCAGATAGGTAGTCAGGATAAGCGCAATAAACTGGATAAATATACGTCCCTCCATGGTTGCGTTTGAGTGAATCCTCAAACGTTTCATATCCAGATCGTTTTTGAGATCGTCAAAACCTTTTTCGACAGCATCCTTTTGGCGATATGCCCGCAATGCCTCGGCAGCATCTTTGGTTTTATTGCTTATCATTACAAACCAGCCAATACTATTCTGCTTATGTTTGCTGATTGCCCCTTCATTATACTCTACCTTCCGTCCACGTTTCGGAAGGTCTTTGACAATGAAATAGTTGTTATAAAATGCCTGGTTTTCAGATTTCTCCTTACAGTTTACCAACTCGTCATAGCACTGGAGCAGCTTATGCGTAAATTTTTTGTGTTCCAATTCCGCCTTCAGACTATCATAATACGTATGGATATAACATCTGTGCCCATTCCACTTCGTACATTTTGTTACCGCGTAAAGGTCATCCTCACCAATACTGATAAAATTTTTATGGGAATCCATTCCTGTCCGGTTTTCCTCTACTGCGTTTGTAGCGATAGAAGCAGTAAATGGAATGCCAACGCTAAAACGATAATGGCTGTTATATAGCGCATTGATATTTGCCTCACTAAAAAACCCCTTATCCATGACCAGATGAACAGAACGTGATCCCAAAAGCTTTAAGTTGGCAAGACTTTCATCTATTGTAGATACATCTTTGATACTTCCTGAAAGTATCCTATAGTATATAGGCAGATGGGATTCTTCACTGGTCAACATCAGGAGGTTGACATGGGGAAGATCCTCACCATCCCGATTATATCCCCAGCGAATATAGTCAATAAACTCACTGTAGGACGAAATACTTGTTATATCAAGGGCAAAATACCCTTTATTGTGTTTGGCCGCAATCCATTTCCCGAAAAAATCCTGTTGCAGTGAAGAGGTGATACGACTTAGTAGTTCGCTGACACGCTGGTCTGCAAGTTTAGACTGGTATGGATGTTGGTTATAGGCAGACCATTGTTCTACATGGCAAAGCGCATTTCCTTCACTGGCAAGATAATAAGCACAGGTAAGGATACGCTCCCAATCTTCTGGAAAAGAGGAGCGTAAGATTTTGACAAGCCCTGTTTCGCGAGCAGCTTTATCAAGAAGCAACG
>Ga0137309_100973_pt1 | contig 20612 bp, 27 predicted proteins | sample NAcewiD2O_June_FD_97179 | JGI IMG/M metagenome (GOLD analysis project Ga0137309, IMG submission 97179) | Mouse cecal microbial communities from Vienna, Austria - N-Acetylneuraminic amended D2O_June | ecosystem: Host-associated > Mammals > Digestive system > Large intestine > Cecum | place... | reverse complement strand
GAGCCCAACAATGACAGGCTGCGGGGCAAGTTCATCAGCAACGTGATTCGCATGTGCATCCCAGCTGCCCTGACCATGACCGCCAATATTGTGGCCCTCTGCGCCCTGGCCGGGCCCCTGGGCCTCACCAGCGCCGAGACCTCCACCATGGCTGTGCTTATGACCGGCATGACCGGGTTCATTATGCTCTTTAAGGTGAGCGCGCCCTTCAACACCCTGCGGGGGGTGCTGTTCTGGGGGCTTCTCGCTGTGTTCCTGACAGCGTTTTTGTGCTTTGGCTGGTTCTTCGCCCTAACAGGGCTGAGCCTGCCCATGCTGGTGGCCCTGCTGCCCCTGCTTATCTTTGCCATTGTGTTCATGCTGGCCATGCTCCACCTGGTGGACCATGTGATTGCCAATGCCCAAAGCCCGGTGTATCCCCGCCGGGTGCGGCAGAGAATGAAAGGGAGGAAGAAGAAATGAGTCCTGTGAATATCGTCTCTAACCATATCGGCCATATTGCGCTGACCCTGGCGGTGTGCGGCGTGGCGGCGCTGTTTGGGCTGCTCCACGGCATTGCCGCCGTGAGCCAGCTGGTGAAAAAGACCGGCCCCATCCCGGCCCTCCTGATGCTGGGGGGCTCTTTGGGGGTGCTGGCCGCCGCCATAGACTGCCTGCTGGGCGGGGGGCTGGACTGGCTCATCATGCTCCTGGGCGGGTCGATGGTCTGCCTGGCGGCGGTGTGCAATGGGAAGCGGACGGGAAAGCTCCACCCGGCCCACCACCTTATCCGGGCGGGCATGATGCTTATCCTGGTTGTGGGCTTTATCTGCGTATAAGGAGCGGTGCTTTATGCTTTCCCGCTATAAAAACAGCTATCTCAGCTATGTGATTTTCTATGTGGGCTACTACGCTGTGTTCTCTGTGTTCGGCTCGGTGCTGGCAGTGTATCTGGCGGGCCTGGGGCTGGGGGACAGGGAGGTCTCGCTGGTACTCTCGGCGGGAGGCATCTTCTCCCTGGCAATCACCCCGATAAGCGGCTGGCTCCATGACCGGAGCAAAAGCCAGAAGCAGGTGCTCACTGTCACCCTCTGCCTGATTGCCCTGCTGGCCATGGCCTTTTCCGCCTGCCGGAGCGTGGGGCTGCTGTTCCTGCTGGGGGGCATGGTGAACGCCCTGGTAAACAGCGTCACCCCGGTGTGCGAGCGGGTGGCAGGCAGCAGCAGGTACCGCTATGGCCTTCTGCGGGTGTGGGGCACCATCGGCTACGCCATGGGAGCCCAGGCCGCGGGATTGGCAATCGAGCGGCTTCCCAGCTGGGCGCCCTTTGCCCTGACTGCCGGCTCCTGCGGGCTGTGCCTGCTGGGCCTGTGGGGGGCGCAGGTAAGCCCGCCCCCGCAAAAGACCTCCGCCACAGCCGGGAAGAAGCCCCGGCTGCGGGAGCTGGGAAAGAGCCCCCAGTTCTTCCTGTTCCTGGGGGCAGGTTTCCTGTTCGCCGGGTGCTCAGGGGTGAATATCAACTTCTCCCCCCTGCTGCTGAGCAGGCTGGGGGTCCCGGCAGGGGCAGTGGGCACGGTGCTGTTTTTCAGCACGCTGACGGAAATACCCATGATTCTTTTCTCCCACAAATTCATGGACAGGCTCTCGGGCAAAACCCTGACCGGGGCCTGTTTTGTGCTGGCTGTCGGGCAGTATCTGGTCTATGGCCTGGCGGAAAGCGCGGGGGTGGTGGTGACGGTAATGGTGCTGATGAAGGCCGTGACCTCCACGCTGTATATGATGCTGTCGCTGAAAATGGTGCGCGGCATTGTGCCGGTGGAGCTGACCACCACAGGGCTGTCAGTGGTGGCGGCGGTGAACAATCTGGCGGGAATATTGCTGCAGAACGCGGGAGGGTATGTGTCAGAGCAGTGGGGCGTTGGGACGCTGTATTTAGGGATGGCCGCGCTGTGCGCAGGGGGATTGGTGCTGACAGCTTTTTTGCGGGTGCGGAATGATGAAAAGGTGTTTGGGTAAACGAAGCAGAAAAAAGGATAGAGCTGACGGCTCGGGGCAGGCGCTTTCGCCAAGCACAGACAAAGGAGCGGATTGCGCGGTCCAGGGGGTGAGCGTGTGCCAGCGGCACACAAGCTGCGAACCGACCGAGCCGGCAGGCAAGACCCGTAGGCCCTGGCAGGGTGTGGGGCGACTTGGCGAAGCCAACGTCAGGAGCCCCACGGCCTTGCCCTTGACCTTAAAGGGCGGCGCGCACCAAAACCTCTGCGGGGCAGTACGCCCGGTGGCAATCTTACGTTCGTCAGTGGCACAGAGTTCGCGAAGCGAACTCTTGCAAGCGCCGCCCAACCCGCCACGCCGCGCGAATCCGTTGACTTGGGAAATCGAAGATTCCCCAAGTCACGGAGAGCCGCAGGCCGTTTGCGGGAGCGTGGCGGCCCTAGGCGTTCCGTCCAGATGGCGCTTGCGGGGGCGATGCTGCTGACTGTCAGGCCCTTGACCTAACAGTCAGCACCATCTCCCGGAAACGCTTAGCCTCCCAACGCTTCTGCTGGGCGTCCGCCTCTCTCCGCAAGTTAGGAAAGCCCCGCTTTCCTAGGGCTTGTTTGAAAATAGAGGAAATGCCGGATTTTTGGTCCAAAGGAGGCGATTTCAAGGAGAAAACCGCAAGTAATACTTGCGTATTACGAGGATTTTCAACGCAGAAAGCGACTGCTTTGGGGCAAAAAGACGGTGTTTTCGATTTTTCAAACGAGCCCTTATCTCCGGGAAAACAATCGTTGGCTTCTTGTAGCTGGTTTTTACGACTGTGAAGAAGATTTAAGTGAAGCTGAGGTGGCGGAAGAACTGTTTCTACAATTTCTTGAAAGTTTGAAATAGGCTGTCACTGGTGAACACAAATCGTTAAGTTGTCCGCTTTTATGGGCAGCTTAACGATGTCTGTGCTGTCTCCCTGTACCCCAGGAATCTTTGATTCCTGGGGCTTTTGGCGTTTGGAAATAACTTTATTGTACCCAGGCCCCCCTCCGCTTGCCCTCGCCAAAAGATATCCGGGCTCAATCCGTGCCCATTGAGCAAACCAGGCAGCCGCCCCCCTTGCGCTGCCCGGGCATGTGATGTATGATTGTATGACAGGGAGCCGTCCATCATCCAGTTGCGCCCTCAAACTGTCCAGTTGCGCCGGATGGCTTTCTCTCTGGGCCTTTTGGAACGATATCAGAAACAGAGGAACAACAGCATGATAAAAATAGCGATTTGTGACGATGAGCCCCAGGCCCGCTCCTATCTGGCCTCCCTAATCCGCGCCCAGCCCTATGCCTGCCGGATTGTGGAATACAGCCGCGCGGAAGAAAGCCTTTCAGAGCTGTGGGAGGCTGACCTGCTCTTTCTGGACATAGAGCTGGCCCCTGGCAGCCCGGACGGCATGGCCCTTGCCAGAAAGCTCCGAGAGCGGGCGGGCGGGCGCCAGCCGGTGATTATCTTTGTCAGCGGCTATGAGCGGTATGTGTTCGACGCCTTTGACGTGGGGGCCTTCCAATACCTGCTCAAGCCTGTGGAGAAGGAGAAGTTTGCCCAGGTCTTTGCCCGGGCAGCGGCCCAGATTGAAGGGGCCGGAAAAGCGCCGCCCCGCTGTCTGCGCCTTCGGTTTGCGGACACCAGCCGCACCATCCCCCTGGACAGCATTTATTTTATTGAGAGCAGCAACCACAAGGTCCTGCTCCACCTGGCGGACGGGGTGTTTGCCAGCTACGCCAAGCTGCGGGATTTGGAGGCTGAACTGGGAGAGGGATTTTTCCGGGTGCACAAGGGATATCTGGTGAACCTCTCCCAGGTGCGGGGATACAGCAAGAGCCAGGTGACTTTGGCCAACGGGGAGGAGGCCCTGCTGTCCAAGTACAAATACCAGGATTTTGTCAAGGCCTATCTCCGCTTTTTGAAAAAGGGGGCGGGCCTGTGAGCGAGAGTAGTTTCCGCCTGTTCAACGCGGCCTTCCCCATTGGGGCAGAGCTGCTTTACGCCGCCTGCCTGGCCCTGTTCCTGCGCCCCTTTTTGGGGGCGCGCCAGGGGCGGAAAGCTGCTGCCCTGTTCTCTGCCCACATAGCCCTCTCCCTGGCCTGGGAATACCTGCCTGCTTTTCAGGGCAGCTTTTCCCTGCTGGTGACAGGCCTGCTGGCCGCTGCCGCAAAGCCCCTGGGCATCCGGCGGGCCTGGGCCCTGCTGCTGGGCCTGCTGTTTTGGAATGCCAAGATTGCCAGCGCCCTCACAGCGGAGAGCCTCTATTTCCTTGCGGGGCGCCTGTTCCCCCAGCCCAGCGGGCCTGATGTCTATCTGCGGGCCGCCCTTCTGCTCACCCTGCTGGCAGTGTGCCAGGGCCTTGTGCTGGGCCCCATGCTGGCCATCCTGGGGCGCCAGCTGAAAAAGCGCCCCCTGGCCCTGCACCCCAAAGAGCTGTGCAGCCTGTGCCTGACGCCCGGGGCGGGCATCCTGTTCGGCCAGGTCATGGCCTCTCTGCTGATTGAGGTCAAGGACGGCATCCTGCTGGAGCTCTATGAGCGCCACCCGGCCTTTCTGGCTGTGGTGCCCGCGCTGGCCCTGCTCTTTTATACCGGCTCCTGCCTGACAATCTCTTTCCAGCAGGGGCTGGACGCCCTGCGGGAGGAGCGGGAGCGCTTTTTTGTAGAGCGCCAGCAGACCCGGGCCATCCAGGAGCGCATCCAGGAGGTAGAGCGGCTCTGCGCCCAGGTGCAGGGCTTTAAGCACGAGCTGCGGGGGCATTTGAGCAATCTGAAAGGCCTGGCCGCTGCCGGGGAGTACCACAGCCTGGATGGGTATCTCACCAAAATGGACAGCAGCATCCAGGGCTTTGCCCTGAGCCTGCACACCGGGAACCCGGTTTCGGACGTAATCATCAGCGGGGCCCAGCGGCGTGCCCAGCAGCTGGGCGTCCGCTTTCAGGCGGACTTCCGCTATCCCCCCACAGGCGGGTATGAGCCTTTTGAGGTGGGCATTATTCTGCAGAACCTGCTGCAGAACGCTTTGGAGGCCTGCGAGGCCGCCAAAGGGGAGGGCCTGTTCATCACCCTGGCAGGAAAGCAGAGAGGGCGCTTTTTCCTTATCGAGGTGAGGAACTCTTTCCAGGGCCAGGTAATCTTCCGGCCGGACGGCCTGCCGGCCACCAGGAAAACGGAAGACGCCCCCCTGCACGGCATTGGCCTTGCCAATGTGCGCCGGGAGGCAGAGAAATATCTGGGGGATGTGGAGATTCAGGCAGAGGGCCGGGAGTTCAGCGTTACGGTTTTACTACAGGAAAAGCATTCACAAGGAGGATGATAGGATGAATATTGCCAACATTGGAAAAGGCGGGGCACTGCCCCCTTCCCCGGCAAAAAAGGCAGGCCCCCAAAAGGAGCCCTCCACAGAGCCCGCAAAAGCCAGGGGCGCCCAGAGGGCCCAGGACACCGCACAGCTCTCTCAGCCAGAGGGGGCCGGGTACTATGAGAGCCTGGCCCAGCGCTTTGCCTGGGTGAAAAACGGCAGCGTGTCCATCTCCGGGGCGTATCTGGATAAGTGCGCGAAAGAGCCGGAGCTGGCAAAGCGCCTGGAAGAAAATCTGGCTCTCTATGAGGACTGTGTCCGGCAGGGCCGCCAAGAGGCGGAGGCCGCTGCCCGGGCCGCTGGAGGAAAGCTGCTCAGCTATTCCGAGACCTGGAGCATTGACAGCCAGGGCAGCCTCACCATGATTACCCGGGGCACAGTGGAATATGACACAGGCATAAAGAGCTGGGAGGAAATCCGCAAGGACAGCTTGGAGCGCCTGGAAAAGGCCCGGAAAGAGGCTGCCTCCCCGGCGGACGGGGAGCCTGAGGAGGAGGTCTCGGAAAGTAAGGGGGACAAGGTGGCGGTCAACCAGGGCAAGCGGGCCAGGCAGATTGCCGCGGCAAAAAGCCGGGACCAGGTGCAGCAGGTCATTGCCCTGCTGCAAAAGGACATGGCTGACTGCAAGGCCGGGCTGGAAAAGGGCTTGTGCGACGAGGCGGAGATTGCCAAGGTCCAGGCCCTGCTCCAGTCTGCCCAGGCCAGGCTGAGCCAGGTGCCCCAGCAGGCGGAAGAGGAGCTGGGCATCAGCGAATTTGAGCTGGCCGGGCTGATGTGAGGCGGCAATATGAATGGTATGAACAGTATGAATGGTATGAGCAACATAGGCGGTATGAACAGTATGAACAGTATGGGCAGTATTTCATCCCTTCTGGGGGCAGGCCCCGTGCAGCGGCCTTTGTATCCGGCAAAGCAGGCCGGAGTATCCCCTGTCAGCTTTCGGGATATGGCGGCGCAGGCCCAGGCCAGCAGCGCGGAGCCTGTGGAGGCCCCCTCTCTGGAAACCATGCTGAAGGCCAAATACCCTGGCATCCACTATCATGTTTTTGACGCCAGCAGCGGCTATTGGCGCTCCCGCACGGATTATCCCCACTACCTTTTATACCAGGACGGGGACAGGGCCAAGGAGGCCCTGGAGGATTGGCAGCCCACTGGAGCCAACCCCTTTTATGGCTCTATAGACGGCAGGTTCACTGCCCCAAAGGAGATTCACGCCCTGGGCAACGTGCCGCCGGGCAGCAAGGCTGTGGTCATCCACCCCAAGGTGCAGGCCCGTATGGAGCAGGATTCTGCCTATGCCCAGGAGATTTTCGAGAAGATTGACGCCTGGTTTGCCTTTGACAAAGCCCGCAATGAGGCCATACTGCCTGGCAGCACATGGGATATGTCCCAGGCCGTTGCCATTGGGGAGGACGGGAACATCTGCAACGCCTGTTCCTCCAGCGGCGGCGGGGAGATTACCTGCTCCAAAAGCGGTTCTGACCAGGAAGAGAGCTGGTGGGATTTGCGCATGGCCCGCCACGCCGCATTTATGAAGCTGGCAGTACAGGGGGAGATACAGCGGCAGGCCCAGCTCTCCAGCCTGCTGTCCGCTGCTGCCGCAAAATCCCAGCTGGCCGGGATGATAAACAGAGGGGAGCTGCTGGCTGTCTTTGGCGATACCATTGCGGGCACCCCCACAGAGACGGTCCTGGCACTCACCCAGGCCCAGGTTTTTGGCAGCGCCGGGGTTCTGCCATATAGTTAGAACCTGTATTCACAGGCGTTGAACGCCGGAGGGACGGGTCTTTTGCCGTCCCTCCGGCATCCTCCGCCTATGAATACAAGTTCTTAGCCGCCGCTTGGCCAAGAGATTAGGAAAGGACAGGGCTGTGAGACCCTGTCCTTTCCTCTGTCCTTTTCCCCGAAAACCGCCTGCTCAAAAACCAGGATATCCCGCCGAATCAGCGGCTGCCTGGGCCACATCCTCTGGCGGGGCCACGGAAATCTCTGTGTCCTCCGCAATCTCGTGGGCGTCCGGCCCCTGGGCGGCATCCTCTTCCTCTTCCCACAGGGAATCGTATTCCTCATCGTTCCCCTGGGCCATCAGGGCCGCTGACTTGGCCGCCATATACAGCTCATGGTTAAATTCCATCAGCTTTTGCTCATCCCCAGGGGGCACCTTGGCCCCAGAGGAAATCCGGCGGAACACCTCCATCATCTTTGCGATTTTTTCCCCTTCCTCCGCCATGGCCTCGCTCTGCTGGCGCGCGGCCTCGCTGTTGTGGATGGCGCTCTCCCGCTCCAGGATGCCCGCCATCACCCCCTGGGTGGCCTCATACTGGGCCTCTGTCCGGGACAGCTCCCGGCTCAGCTCCAGGCTGTCCACTCCGGATATTCCGGAGCTGTCCTGCTCCTGCTCTTTCAGAAGTTTGGCCAGCGCCTGCTTTTTCTCCCGCAAAATATCCAGCTGGCTGGCATACGCCTGCTTAGCGTCCTGGATTTTCATGGCCTAGTCACCCTCTCCTTGAAGTTTCATTCTATTTGATATATCGGTTGGCGGCAGAAAAAGATTAGGGAAACGCAGCGGGAAGTTGGATTTTTGCGGGATGCAGGGCGGGGGCAAATCCTGGGGGCAGGGTGGATTTTAGGCGGGGCGGACAGCTGTTCCTCCATAGAAAAAGGCGGGTCACCCCGCCTTTCCAATCCGCTGTTTACTTCTCTTCCAGGCCCTTGATGTAGGCCAGCATGATTTTTTTAAGTTCCTCCGCTGTGTAGGTCTTGTCTGGCTTGTCGTCAAAAATTTGCAGCAGGTCGAGTACTGTGGCTTTCTGGTACATGACAAGTTCCTTTTCACTGGGCGGCATAGTCGGGCCCCCTTTCATAGTTTCTATGATTATTATACCTGTAATTTCAGGAAAGGTCAAGTCTCGATACTAGGGCTTGTTTGAAAAATCGCAAACACCGTCTTTTTGCCCTGTCCGGGCGGATTTGTGTGTCGAAAATCCTCGTAATACGCAAGTATTACTTGCGGTTTTCTTCGTCAAACCGCACCGGCCAGGGCAAAAATCCGGCACTTTCTCTATTTTCAAACAAGCCCTAATGAAAGGAGAGGACTTTATGAGCGCGGAAAGCCAAGCCCGCCGCACGTCTGTGGAGGTGGAGTTTGACGGGGACGCCGCGGACTCGGCCTCCCTGTGCCCGGTGGTTACGGTGGAGGTTTTGGGGGAATAGAAAAGGGCGGGCTAGCTGCCCGCCTGGGTTTCATTGGTATACTGCTCCAACAGCTTTTTCAGAAACGCGGCCCGGCTCAATTCCCCGCGCAGTTCCTCAAGCCTGTCAAAATCCTCAAAGCGCAGGTCAACGCTCCACCTCTTATAAGTTTTGCTGTTGTAGCGGCGCTTTACCTCAGTAGATGTATGGCTCAAATCGCTCCCCCCAATTTCCGTTTGATTTTTCTTCTGCCATATGGTAAAATAGAAACGACCGGACGGCAGGTTCCAGTCGCTTCCGTGTGGTTTTATTCCCGGTGTTGTCTCAGGCAGCGGGAATTTTTTATTTTTCCTTCAGCCGTTCAATTTTGTCACGGATGATTTCAGCGGCCTCTTCGCCGCTTTTGGCTTTCAGCTCTACGTTTTCTGCCAATGTCTCAAGAAAGATAATCAGCTCAGCCTGGGTCATTTTTTGCTCCATCCTTCCTACCTCCTGCCCGGTGAACTCGCTTGGGGCTTTCCCCTTGCTGTGTTTATATCATAACATACTCTGACGAGTATGTCAAGCCCTTTTCCAAAATCATTCAAAAAAGTGCGTCCCCTATAGAGGGCGTGCTTTTTTATACCCAAAACCCAGAAAGGCGGCGGTTTCATGCGCGATTCGGAATACCAATTTGTCAGCACAGACGCAGGGGAGCTGACAGCGCTTCTGGAGCAGGGCTGCACCCAGATAACCGGCCAGGCCCTGCGGCCCGGCAGCCCCGAGCAGCTCTTTGTGAGATGGGCGGCGGGCACCCGGGTCACCGGCGCGGGCGGGCTGGTTTTCGAGACCGCCGAAGACGGGTATGTGCCCATTGGCGAGACCTTTGCTGACGTGCAGGCCCGGTGCCAGACCCTGGGCGTTGCCGGGAACGGCGTGCCCCCCGGGGCGCTGGACAGCGCGGTGGATTTGTACGACTACTATATCGCCACTGAAAATGTCACCACCAGCGGCGGCGGCGCGGACGAGGCCACGGACGAGGAGTTCTACCAGCTTATGCGCCAGAGCATGGACGCCTACAGCTGCGCCGGGGCCCGGGGCGGGTATGAATATTTCGCCAAGCAGGTCAGCACCGAAATTGCCGACGTGATTGCCAACTCCCCGGAGCCGGGGGTGGTGAAATTATATGTCCTTATGGAGGGCGGCGCGCTTGCCGGGGAGGGGGTCAAGGGGGCGGTGGAAAAAGCAGCCTCCGCAGTGTACCCCAACACCAAAGTCCAGGAGTGGTTTGAGTACGGGGGCGAGCCCTACCGCTTCAAGCTGGGCGTGGGGCTGGGGGAGTTCGAGTGGGACAGGGAGCGCCACAAGCGGCTGATGTGGGGGCTGGGGTACTACAAGAACCTGCGGTCGCATCTGGAGGCGGTGGAATATCATGTGCCGCCGGTAGAGGTGGAGAACCGGCAGGCGTTTTGCTTCACAGCGTTGTCTTTGCTGGCAGGGCTGGGGAACCGGCCCGGCGAGCTGGGGGTGGGCCGCCTGCTTTTGCCCTATCAGGCCCGGACAGGGACAGCGGCGGCCCTGTCCGGCCTGGTGGTTTCCGCCTGCCAGCCGGAGCGGCAGAGCTTCTCGGCAGGCGGCTTCTATCGGGCCAGAGAGCCGAATTTGCAGAAGCTGGTTTTTCAAAAAATCAATATAATGTCGAAAATAATCACCCAAGAGACGGTCGGGGCCAGCGTCACCCAGAGCAATACCGAGTGGCGCTTTAACAGCCAGCATAAGTTCAATGGTCAGAAAAAATTCAACGGCGGAATTAAAAGGAGTGAGCTTTAATGGCGAGCAGCGCAAACAGCGTTATTACCAAAGCAAGGCGGGTGAATCTGGCGAAAATCACCAGCGGGGCAGTGGAAAGCATCCCGAAAATCACCCATATCGCGTTCGGCGACCAGGGGGTGGACGAGGCAGGCCAGCCCCTGCAGCCCACAGAGGAGCAGCAGGCCCTGCGCCACGAGGTGGGGCGGTACGAGATTGACAGCGTCATCAGCCCGGAGGGAGTGGAGACCACCAACCGGTACTCGGTGACCATCCCGGAGGCGGATTTGGTGGGCCTGAGCCTGAGCGAAATGGCCCTGATTGACGCGGACGGGGTGCTGGCGGCAGTGAAGAACTTCCTCCCCAAGGGCAAGGACGGGGACGTGAAGTTTACCTTTGAGTTTGACGACGAGTTCTAGGAGGTTGACATTTTCTGACAAGCTGGTATAATAAAAGCGCCCCCTTCTGGTGAGGGGGGGCCTAAAATTGGACGCTGCTGCATAAAAGGCGGTTAGCCACTTTCCCGAAAGGGGGTGGTCATCTTCCCGGAGTTGATACGAAGGGAGGTGCGCGTGTATGGGTGTGAAAGTACTGCGTTTCGCGGTATGTATCCTGATTGCCCTTCTGGCAGTCATATACTTAGCCCCAAGAAGCGTGCAACTTCCTTAAAAAGGAAGTTGGCCGCCCGGCTGCAACCCGAACGGCTAACGTAAGTTTCTAAATGCCTAAGGCTAACCGCCATGCGGCAGCGCCCTCTTTATGTTTATTATACACGCGCTCCGGCTGAAAGTCAAGCCGGGGCGTGATTTTTTTGTGAAAGCAGGTGGAAAAATGGCTGACCCCAAATACCCCATCCCGGAAAACCCGGCGTACCGTGTCCATGACATCCGGGCCATTCAGGACGAGGACTATGTGAGCGCCACGGAGGTGGTGAACCCGGTGGTGGAGGCGGTGCTGGAGAGCGTGGAGTACCTGAACCAGCACAAGGCGGCTCTGGGCGGGGACGGCAGGGTCCCGCCTGAGCAGCTGCCGGAGATGGACTATGTGCCCAAAAGCCAGAAGGGCCGTCCAGAGGGCGTGGCCTCTCTGGACGCCAGCGGCAAAGTGCCTGCCACCCAGCTGCCTGCCCTGGGCGGGCACACGGCCCAGGCAGAAGCGCCGGGCAACACCAATCTTCTGTGGGTGGACACCTCGGACGGCAATATTCTCAAATTCTATAACGCCGCCACGGAAGCCTGGGAGCCCGTGGGCGCGGTGTGGTGGAGGTAATTCTATGAGACAAATTAAAGCGCGGGACGTGACCGGCTGGTATGACCGGCTGAACGGCATTCTCACCGGCCACGGGCTGGAGGGCATTCCTGTCCCTGACCTTTCCGGCATAGCCCGGGCGTCCCATGTGACGCCCCTGACAGACAAGCTGGACAGCATGAAGGAGGATACCTACTACAAGCTGGCAGAGTACACGGACTGGGGGCAGATTGTCCAGGGGGCTGTGATGCGGGAGCAGGCCCCTCTGGGGGTGGAGGCAACCCTCTCCAGCTTGGAGGCCACCATTGTCTGCCGGAACACGGCGACCAACAATTACGGGACCTGCTCCTATGGCAGCAACTCCAACGGCTCTTATTCCAATGGCTCCAATGGGTATGGGACTTGCTCTTATGGCAGCAATTCCAATGTCTCAAATTCCAACGGGACCTGCTCCAATGGCAGCAAGGAGAACGGGACAAACTCCAATGGCACAAAAAGTAACGGCGCCTGCTCGAATGGCACCAACTCCAATGGGGTTTGTCCCAACGGCAGCCGCTCTCTGGGCAACTATGAAAACGGAAGCAAGGCCAATGGTGTCCAGAGCTATGACAACAAATCCAATGGGAAACACTCAGCCGGAGGTTATTCCAATGGTGCGCTGTCCAACTGGTGCTCCAACGGCACAAATTCAGACGGAGCAAAATCCAATAGTAAAAATTCCAATGGCAGCCACTCCAATGGTACTTACATCCAGGGCACGAAAAGCAATGGCTCCAACTCTGATGGGACAAAATCCAACGGCTCCAATTCCCATGGCTCCAATTCCTATGGCTCCAACGGCAACGGCTCCTACTCCAACGGCAGCAACACAGACGGCAGCGAAATCGATGTGGGCAATTCCAACAGCACAAAGACCAACTAGGAGGGCATTATGCAGCGGACAACAGCAATTCTTTATTCCACGGCAGTGTGCAACCTGGACTGCACCTACTGCTATATCAACAAAAACAAGGGCCTTCCTGTTCCACCCCATGGTGTCGGCGGAGAACGTGAAGCACTGGAAGGAGAACTTCAAGTGGTGGGAGGAAAACTGCCAGGCCTATGGCTATGACGCTTTCCGGGACGTGATGATGCTGGAGGTGCGCAACCAGGGCTGGACAGAGGAGAATATCCAGGATTACAAAGGATTTCTCGATTTTCTTATTGATGAATTCCTGGAAAAGCGCTGCGGCGGTGACGTGGAGAAGCTCACCAACCACCTGTTCCTGACAGACATTTTCACCCCCGGCGGCAGCGGGTACGTCAATTTCGGCCTGACCAAAGCCGACGCTTTCCAGGGCTGCACAGTCAGCGATATGCTCACCGTCCGGCTGGGGGATTTGGCCATCCCCCCCTGCCACCGGACCGCCTATGACGAGCTGCTGTACGGCAGATTCAAGGTGGAAAACGGCCAGATCGTGGGCATTGAGGAGCACAACCCCCAGATGGCCTCCCGGATTCTTCTTCAGGACAGCATTCTGTGTTCGCCGGGCTGCGGCTGCTGTCCGTACAACTATTTCTGCCTGCGCGGCTGCTACGGCTCTCAGCGCGAGACGGAGAAGGACCCCTTCATGCCCATCGAAAGCGTGTGCCGGCTGTTCAAGGGGAAGATCGACTTTCTTGTCGATAAATTTGACGGTCTTGGGGTGTGGGATATCCTGGAAAACCTCTCCCCGGCCAACGCCCGGTATGAGGCCGCTCAGGAGACTCTGCGGGCGGTAGAACGAATCAAGGAGGCGAGGAAATGAACGGTCTGACTTTGGAGCTGTTTGAGGCCATTGCCGGGCAGCCCTTGGACGAGGAGCTGCGGCAGATGGTGTTCGGCTGGCTCTCGGCCCTGCTGAAGATGCCCTGGCTGGATGATTCCGAGAAGCACAACGCCCTCATTCTGCTGGACTATCTGGAGGGCTTGGAGGGCGGGGAGGTCTTTGCCCCGCTGTACCGGGCGGCCCGGGCCAGGCTGGCTTTCCAGCTCCCCAATCCCTGGGACATGGACTGGCCTGAGAACTACCAGGTGCTGGTAAACGGCGAAGCCCTCACCCCAGAGGGTTTGCGCCGCAGGGGCATTGAGCACGTGGATTTTAGGCTGACCAAGCCCATCCGCAACAGCATGGAATACACCCTCACCCGCCGCCTGCACAGCGACGGCAGGGTGGAGCTTCTGCATGAGTATCAGGCATTCCCCGCCCCGCCTGTGGGCGAACGGCACCTGTTCCATGTGTACGGCGAAAAGGCGGTCAGCAGAAATAATCAATAAAAAAGGAGCGATTCAAAATGAAACTGACACTGAAAAACGGTACCATTCTGGATGCGGGGAGCGTGGAGGAATCCTATTACCCCCGGAACGAGCAGGGCGTGGTGCTGAGCATCCGCATGAACACAGAGGACGGCATTGAGGCCCTGCGGGAGACCTTCACCCCCGAGGCGCTGGAGAGCGTTACCGTGGGTGAGGGGGAGGAGGCCAAGACCATTTCGGGTTATACCCAGGTCGATTCTATCCGCAAGGCCTATGGCGGGGATATGGAGTATGACACCACCGTGGACCTGCGCAAGGGCGGCTGAGCATGACCGCCGCGGAAATCTTTGGCTGGGGCGGCGGGGGCCTGTTCCTGCTGCTGACCCTGGTGCAGATTGCGCCTGTCAAGGTCAACCCCTGGTCGGCCCTGGCAGGGCTGGTGGGCCGGGCCGTCAACCGGGAGGTGCTGGGCAAGCTGGACAGCCTCAGCCAGGCCCAGGCCCAGAACCGCCAGCGCCTGGATGAGCACATCCGCGCCGACGACGAGCGGGACGCAGACGCCCACCGGGCAAGAATCCTTCACTTTAACAACGAGCTTTTGCGGAGCATCCCCCACACGAAAGAGGAGTTTGTGGAGATTCTCAGCTCCATTGACGTGTATGAGCGCTACTGCCAGGACCACCCGGAGTACCGGAACAACCGGGCCGTCCACGCCATTGCCAACATTGGCCGGGTCTATGACGACCGGCTGAGAAATCATGACTTTTTATAAGGAGGTTTTGTTTATGACAAGAAACTGGTGGAAAGCCGCGGGCATTCGGGCGGTGAAAACGGTGGCCCAGGCAGCCGTCGCGGCCATTGGCACCACGGCCATGCTCAATGAGGTGGACTGGCTGGTGGTGGCCAGCACGGCCCTGCTGGCCGGGGTACTGAGCCTGCTGACCAGCATTGCGGGCTTGCCGGAGGTGGAGGGATGAAAACCATCACCATCAAAGACTGGCCCGGGCCGGTGGGAGAGCTTCAGGTTCACCACAATCTGCCCGCGCCGCCCAGCAATTACAACGCCTGCCTCGCCCGGAACGTGGGAGATATTGTGATGCACTACACGGGCAACAAGCAGGACACCGCCCGGGGTAATGCCAACTATTTTCACACCGGGAGCCGGGGGGCGTCCGCTCACTTCTTTGTGGACGAGACCTCCATCTGGCAGTCGGTGGGCCTGCGGGATATGGCCTGGCACTTTTCAGCAGACAAGTATAAGCACCCCACCGCCCGAAACTACAACACTATCGGCATAGAGATGTGCACCAGCGGGGGTTACCGGGTCAGCGAAAAGACCAAAGAGAACGGAGCCCAGCTCTGCGCTGAGATGTGTAAGCTGCTGAACATCGGCCCCAGCGAAGTGGACAAGCATGTACACCGGCACTGGGATATGACAGGAAAAAACTGCCCCGCCCAGATGGCGGGGGAGGGAAACCAGGAGTGGGCCGCATTCAAGGCCCGGGTAAAACAAATTTTAGAAGGAGACGATGAAATGCTGAGCTATGAGGATTTTAAGAAGTACATGGAGCGCTACAACCAGGAGCAGGCCAAGAAGCCCATTGCCCCCTGGGCGGAAAAGCAGATTGAGCAGGTGGAGGCCGCTGGGGTGATGACCCGGGACTCTAAGGGCAATTTCCGGCCACAGAGCTTTATCACCCGCCAGGAGGCGGCGGTGATTACAGCGGGGGTTCTGAAAAAGGCGAACAGGTAGCGCGCCATTCGTGCGGGAGGAAAAGGCCCCGGCTCTCTGTAAAAGGAGAGCTGGGGCCTTTTTTGTTTTCTTCACTATGCCCGCCGTGCCCCCTCCACATGGGCCCTGGCGGCGCTCAGGGTGTCGAACCAGTCCAGGCAGATATCTTTCCTGCCGGTGCTATTGAAGCTGTTCTCGGGCCTCCTGGCAGCTTCCACGGTGTCCACAATGTTGGACACCACCCGGCCCCAATCGTCGTATGCTATAATTGCAGGGAGGTGATACAAATGACCGCAAAACAGATTATTGCAATGGCGCTGGGGTACTGCGGCATATCCAACTCGGAGCTGGCCAGACGTTTGAACTGGTCCCCCCAGCTGCTCAACAAGCGTATGAATACCGGCAAGTTCACCGTGGAGGAATGGCAGCAGATTGCCGAGGCCCTGGGGGCAAAGGCCCGGGTGGGGTTCATATTCCCGGATGGCAAGGAGATATAGGCAAAAGAAAAATCCCCGACGCTTACACGCCGGGGATTTTTTAACCTCAATTTTAACCTCAATTTAACCCCAATTTACAGGGGCTGGCTACTTCAAATCATAACAAATCGGGACAAAAGGAAATCCCCAGGAACCACATGATTCCTAGGGATTTCACTGGTGGGCGCTAACGGACTTGAACCGCTGACCCCCTGCACGTCAAGCAGGTGCTCTAGCCAGCTGAGCTAAGCGCCCTTACGAGAACTGATTATACACCATCTGCCGGGAAAATGCAAGCCTTTTTTTCAAAAATATTCATTCCGGCAGGCGCTGGATACAGATTCCCCCTATGAAAACCAAGGGCAGGCAGTGTGGCCGCTGAAACAGCGACTGGGATTCGGTACAGCGCCAAATCCCCCGGAAGCTGTCCAGCGGCAAATATTTCTTCAAGTCCGTTCCTGGCTATGGGTGTTTTTCCGGGAGCCCAGCAGCACCTGCCCCAGGCCCAGGACAGCTGCCGCCAGGGGCAGGGCCGCGGCTGAGGCCAGGCTCAGCCAAAGCCGGGTATTCGCTTGGGAAACAGCATCCGCCGCCGTAACGTCCCCGGCAGCGGCCAGGCGCTCCAGGGCGCGGAAGATGGCGGAGAACTCTTGGGTATAGTGGCCGAAGTCAACAATGTGGGTGCTGGGCAGCAGGGAGGAGGGCAGCTCTATGGCCCAAAGCAGCCCGGCCAGCACCCCCAGGGAGGCCACGGTCAGCAGGGCGCTGATTGCCAGGCGGCGGGAGTTTTTCCGCCAGTCCCTGGCCAGCGGCCAGGAGAACCCCCACAGCACCAGGAATGCCAAAACCAGCCCTGCCCCCAGGCCCATTTTGGGCATCTGGGCTGTCCACTGGCTCAAATCGTTCAGGCTGTAAAACCGCGGCGGCTTTTGGCGGGCAGCCTCCACTGCCAGCCAGTCCACAGCCTTTTTGTCTACATTTCCGCTTTCATCCGCCCAGGGGCTCAAATCGTCCTCCTGCCTGACGATGGGGGCCATGCCCCAGGCCCGCTTCTCCATAAAGGGCACAGGGGCCTTTTCCAGGGCCAGCAGGGCCTCCTGCTCTGTCTGCGTCTGGATGGAGGCCCGCCTATCCAGGGCCCCCCACTCTGGGAGGGTATCTTCCCGGGCCACGGCCAGCCAGGTGTCTGGCTCCCACTTGGGGGTCACAATCACATCCACCAGCGCGTCCGGGCGGGGGAGCTTGGTGGCGTAAGCAACCGCCAGAGAGCCCCGAAACTGAATCCTGTCCTGGGTCAGCTGGTAGGAGGCGGGCTCTATGATACGGACCCGGGTGCCCGCCTCCCAGGCCGCGCCCTCATAGGGGGCGAACAGGCTCAGGCCCTCCTCTGTGTCAAAGAGGCAGTCCAGGGTCAGGACTGTGTCGAATCCCTCTGTCCGCGGCTCTGCCACAATAACAGAGGGCACCATCCACTGCTCTACCCGCAGGGAGAACAGGGTGCTGAACACCAGGAACCAGGCCGCCAGCACCGAGACCCACAGTACCCATCGTTTCATCTATTTCACCTCCGCCAGGGTGATGCCCTCCACCAGTTCCCGGTTGAAAAAGGCGAACAGGAACAGGCAGGGCAGCACCACCAGAATGCAGCACACCAGATGGATGGCCATGCTTGTGGGGGGCACATAGGCCAGGGCTACTGACAGGGGATAGCGCTCAAAATTCCGCAGATAGGCGATGGGCTGCTCCACCATGTTCCAGGCGTCCAGGAAGGACAGAAGAAAGGCGCAGACCAGGCCGCTGACGTTCATGGGCATGGCAATCCACAGAAGGATTCTCGGGATGCCGCAGCCGTCCAGCATGGCCGCGTCGATAATGCTGTCCGGGATGGAGGCAAAGCTCTGCCGCAGGATGAAGGCCCCCAGGGGCGCGAAGATAAGGGGCAGAATCAGTGCCGGATAGCTGTCCAGCAGCCCCAGCTGGCCCAGCATAATGTAGTTGGGCACCAAAGTCACCTGCACGGGCAGCACCATCAGAATCATCAGCCCAAAGAAGATGGCGTTCCGCCCAGGGAAACGGCACTTGGCAAACCCAAACCCTGCCAGCACGGATACCAGCAGCTGGCCAAGCCCCACGCACAGGGATATCCCCAGGCTCCGCCAGAACCGGAGCATATACTGGGACTGGCCCCAGAACACGTCATAATAGGGCAGGAAGCTGACCTTCCCCTGGCTCCAGAAGCTGGACAGGAGCACATAGCAGAAAGGGGCCAGGAATATCACGCTGAGCAGGGCGGCAAAGCCCCCGCTTACCCGGCGGAATGCTGTTTTTTCTCTCATGCCCGGTACGCCTCCTTTCGCTCTACAAACCCATAGAAGAGCCCGAAGAAAATGAGGATGACTGCCAGCAGCAGAATGGAGCTGACAGACAGGCTGGCATAGTTCATGCTCTCAAAGCTGTTGTTGATAAAGTGCTGGAGCATATAGATTTCGTCCCCGGGCTCCTGGCCGCCAATGAGGAAAATCTCCCGGAAGCACTTGAAGCCGTTGATAACCGAAAACACCAGGGCGAAGAATACCGAGTACCACATCTGGGGGGTGGTGATGTAGAAGAACCGCTGCCAGGTGTTGGCCCCGTCCAAATCCGCGGACTCGTACTGCTCTGTGGGGATGGTGATAAGCCCAGCCAGCAGCAGGATGACTGCATAGCCCGCGTTTTTCCACAGATACAGGCCAATGGTCACCCAGAAGGCAGAGGGCCCGGCCAGCCAATCCCCGGCAGGGAGGCCCAGGGCCCCCAGCAGGCTGTTGAGCAGGCCCGCCTCAGAGAAGAGCAAATCAACCAGCAGCACAGTACCCGCCACAGGCATAATGTACGGGAACAGGAACACGGATTTCAGCAGCTTGTGCCGGTCCGCCTGCTTCTGCATGAGCAGGGCAATGAGATATGCAAAGACCATGATAAGGGGCAGGCCCACGGCGAAAAACTTCAGGGAGTTGCCAAAGGCCAGCATGAAGCTCTCGTTCCTCAAAATGCGCTGGTAGTTCTCCAGCCCCACCAGCCGGATGGATTTGCCGCTGCCCGCGGAGAAGGAGAACCGCAGCACCAGCAGGAACGGCGCCAGATAGAATACCAGGCACCCCAGCACCAGGGGCGCAATGAGAATGCAGCCGGACGATTTTTTTCGCACAGTCCCACCTCCTTAGGCTTCGTCAACCAGCCTGCATATGCGTTTATAGTACCGGTGGACAATTTCTTTGAGCTGCTTGTGGGAGATTTCGCCCTTGTAGAAGTCCAGCTGCCGCGGGGAGCGGAACGCGTCCGGCTCCGGCTCCAGGGAATCCACCAGGACAGTCTGGATTTCGTACATCATGTCTTCCAGCTGGCTCTCCAAAGGGGAAGGGAAGTGCAGGTCAGTGATGCTCTCGCAGACCCTGCGCCACTGCTCAAAGTGCTGGGGCGGGATGGACATCCCGTATAGCATGGGAAACTCCCGGGAGAAGACCTTCATGTCCACTGGCATCTTGCCGTCTATCCAGGTCCCCATGCGCTCAATGGTGCTGTTGTTCTGGAACGCCGCATCCATCAGGCACTCCACCACATGGAAGGCGTCCAGAGGGCGGCTGGTGTTCCGGTTCACGGCACAGTAGCGGGTCACCTCTGCCGTGACGCCCCCCTCCAGGTTGGCAAGGGGCACATAGGCCGCGTTCTCCGGCTCCCCCTGCCGGAGGGCCACCCCGAAAATCGCCCCCATGTTGGAATCCAGCAGCGTTTCAGGGTCCGCAAAGGCAGCGTAGTTTTCCAGCTGGTTCTTGCCCGGCTGGTGGAGCCGCCTGCAGGCTTCCAGGTCCTCCTGGATAATCTCCAGCAGCTCCTCCTCTGTGAAGCAGACCCTGCCAGCCTCAAAATCCGCCAGCCGGGGGAACAGGCAGGCCAGGCCCGAGGTGTGCACCCGCAGGTTTGGCGGCCCAGCAAACATATGCTCCCAAAGCCACAGGGCCTGGGGGGCCAAAGCGGAATCCTCACCGGCCATGACCTGGGCCCAGGTGCCGCCCTTTGGCACGCCGCCGGGCAAATCCTTCTCCCGGTACACATTGACTGGCACAGTGAAGCTCATGGGCACTGCCACCAGCTCCCCCTTCTGGTTCCGGCCCCCGTCCAGCACCTGGGGCTGCTGGGTGGACCAGTCCACCATCTCCGCGCTTTCTATGTACTCGTCCAGGGGCAGGAACTCATCCCCGTTGATGGCCTTCTCCGGGTAGGGGAACAGGCGGGTGCTCTCCAAGCGCTCCGAGTAGTCCAGTTCCCCGCCCACGCAGCTGCCCTGGCAGTTGAGCACGAACACGTCCGGCCCGCCGCCGGTCATGATTTCCGTGCGGATGCGCTGGAGGGTTGCGGCCCGCTCTGTGGAGAATTTTGAGGCGCTGGGGATAATCTCAATCTCAAAATCCTGGCTGCGGGCCCAGCCATACTTTTGGGTGAACACGTCATAGTCAGTGAGGAAAGCCTTTACGGCCTGCTCTGTCTGGCTGGAGCCGTCATACTGGTCATAGCC
>Ga0137309_100968_pt1 | contig 20632 bp, 17 predicted proteins | sample NAcewiD2O_June_FD_97179 | JGI IMG/M metagenome (GOLD analysis project Ga0137309, IMG submission 97179) | Mouse cecal microbial communities from Vienna, Austria - N-Acetylneuraminic amended D2O_June | ecosystem: Host-associated > Mammals > Digestive system > Large intestine > Cecum | place... | reverse complement strand
CGTCATTCCCCGGCCCGGAAAGGAGGAAACAGACATGGCGGAACAGGAAACAAAATTCCGGCGCTGGAAAAACAGCCGGCCAGTCTTGCCGATTTTCTCTCACTGATGGAGCAGTCTGGCTATGAAGTCAAACAACGCGGGTGCTGTCTTTTCGCATTTCCCCACAGGACAAAAAGGAAACGGGCCGCCATGTCATTTTGTATGAAGAAAGCTGTTTTATTGATAGGATAAGCCTGACTTTTCATACAATAGTATGAAGCAAAAATTTGAGGTGATTGTCATAGGAAAGCAAAAGGAGGTTTGCTACTTACTTCAAAAAAAGGATTCTGACAGTCCTGAAATCGCAAGGAAAAAAGAAGCTCTTAACAGACAGGGGTATCTGGTCGTTACTATCATCGAAGGCAATCAGGCCATGGAAAATGGATTGCGGGATGTGGTCCGCAACCATTTTCGCTGACCAGCCACTGCATTTTCGTACGGTCAGTGCAGCGGGTACGCAGACCTGTCTGTTACATAGCAAGATAAGGAGAACGATTTTTATGATGACAGCAATCCATACTCCCACAATGATAGACGGTTATGTCCGCCTCTCCAGAGACGACAACAAGAGAAATTATTCCTCTATTGAAAATCAGAAACTGATTATCCAGAAATACGCAGAAGAAAACAATATGATTGTTCGCCATATCTACGAGGACGACGGCGTTTCCGGTTATTCCTTCAACCGTCCCCAGTTTCAGAACATGATGGCCAATCTCGGCTCCATAGATGTAATTGTGGCGAAAGACCTTTCACGAATCGGACGGCACAATGCGAAGGTACTGCTTTTTCTCGAAGAAATGGAAGAAAAGGGAAAGCGTGTTATCTTAATTGATGACAATTATGATTCCCTCTATTCTGAAGATGATATTATCGGCATCAAAACATGGGATAATGAACGCCATGTGAAGAACACAAGCCGAAAAGTAAAGCGGATCAAAAAAATGGAGCAGGAAAACGGCACCTTGAAATGTGTCCCTCCATTCGGTTACACAAGACACCCGCTGAATAAACAGCTGGTTTTAATTGATGAAGAAGCCGCCGCTATCCTGAACCTTGAAAAAGACCTTTATCTGGAAGGGAACGGCATACGAAAGATTGCGGAAATACTTTCAGACCGGGGCGTCCCCACGCCTACCATGCTGCAAAAGGAGCGCTATGAGGCTTTGGGTCTGCCCTATCACCGAGAAGTCGCCCATATGTGGAGTTATGGCATGGTGAAAGATACTCTCTTTAATGATTATCATAACGGCGTACTCCGAACCCACAAAAGAGAGAGAATGACCATCAACGGCAAAGACAAAAAGATTTCCAGAGATCAGCAATATGTATTCCCGGACCACCACCCGAAAATATTTGACGACGATACCATAAAGCTTCTCTTTGAGGTGAAAGACAGCCGCCATCACAGCCAGTACCGGGGCCAGAGAAAGCATGTCAACCTATTTTCCGGGTGTCTGTACTGCAAAGACTGCGGCATGAAGCTGACCGCAATCAACCGACCAAACCGCAGAAAATATTATGTGTGCGGCACCTACAACAAAAAGGGAAAACAGTTTTGTGAACATGCCCATCTGGTGGCAGAAGAAACCCTGATAGACGCTTTGGTTAAATACCTCACCCTTTGCCGTGACTCTCTGGCAGACATCATACAGAATTTTGACTTGACAAATTTAAAGTCTCCCACTTACTCCGCTGACGACAGCCAGCAGAGACTCGAGAACGAACTGGAGAGAATCAAGAAAGATCTTAAAACACTGATTACCCAAAAGCTAAAGGAACTCACGGCGAATCCGGGGATGGCTGAAATTATCAATGAAACCTACGCCTCTCTACAGACTGAAAAAATGGAGCGTATCTCTGCCATTGAAAAAACTCTGCAGGATTTGACGAAAGAACCTCATATCTCCGCTGTGGCAATCAAGCCTGATCTGCAAACCGCACTGGATATTTTAAATGAAGTGCTGGCACAAAGAAATCTGACCCGGACGGACATTGAGGTACTCGTTGAAAAAATCATTGTAGACAAAGACGGAAATGTTGACATCTATTTGAAATATGGCCTCGGCAATCTGGCGACCTACGCTTTTAAGGCTGACAAGGAAAATCTGAAACTGACCATGATGATTGAGGCAATCCGGCTTCTGGAAAAGGACGATACAGGTTTTACCTCTGTAAAATTCCTGGCGGAGAGCCTGAAAGCTATAGGTTATCCCATGCACAAGAAGAAGTTTGCTGCCTACATGGAGCATTTGCTGAATCTGGGGCTGGTGGAAAAGACAGGAATCTACCATTATCCATACAGAATCGTAGCTTCAAAGGAGAAATTGCAGGATGTGGAAAATATGTTCATCATGCTAGGTCAGGCAGGCGGTATGCCCCAGATGGTATTTGAATATATCCTGAAGAAGCAGGGCATTGATCCGAAAACAGACCTCTCCATCGACCAGAGCATCAGCTTCGGCCTGACGGCAGCGGCCTTTACCAATGACGACTCGGATTACACTGTGGAATTCGAGCCCTTCGCCACCACCCTGGAGCTGGAGGGCAACGGCTATGTGGTAGCCTCCCTTGGCACGGATTCCGGCTATGTCCCCTACACCGCCTACTGCGCAAAGCAGAGCTACTTAAAAGCCAACCCTGAAGTCATCCAGAAATTCACCAACGCCATCCAGAAGGGCATGGATTATGTAAACTCCCACTCTGCGGAAGAAATTGCAAAAACAATCCAGCCCCAGTTCAAGGAAACTCCTCTGGAAAATATCACAAAGATCGTGGAACGCTACAAATCCCAGGACACCTGGAAGGAGGATCTGATCTTTGAGGAGAGCAGCTTTGAACTGCTTCAGAATATTCTGGATGAGGCCGGAGAGCTGCCGGAGAGGGTTCCTTATAAGGATCTGGTGACCACGGAATTTGCCGCGAAGGCAAAAGGGAAATAAGAAGAAAAAGAACTGCATCAGAAAGGCAGCATTCGCCATAATATATATTGTGGCAACAGTTCAGACAGGCGGCAAATCGTATAAGAAAGCGCTTATGCAAACAAAAGCATGTTTGCATAAGCGCTTTCTTATACGATCTGACATCGGGCGGACGCCCGAGGCCTTTTGTCAATCAAATACCTACAGCTTTTCCTCCGGCATACAGCCATTTAAAAAGCAAAGACAAGGCAAGCCCTTGTTACAGTCCAGACTGTACAGAAACATCTTCTGCCTGCTTCCATACTTCTCTCTACGTTTTAATCCCGGACAATGATATACTGGTTACACCAGCAGGCAAAACGCGGCTGCATTCATTCCCCATAATATAATTGCCAGAACAACCAGTATATATGAGTCCCTGCTGCGAGGCTTTAGAGTGTGTCTGAAGCAAGTGACAAACCTAAATTCATGATACCCCCTCCATCATCCACGCATCCCTCAGCCGTCTCAGATAGTCCAGAAATCCAGCCTTTTTCACAGCTCCATCCGTAAGTATATCTACTTCTCCCAGAGCCTTCCCGGCCAGCTCATAACGAAGTACCCCCACCTTGCTTCCTGGCTCTACGGGAGCCGTGAGTTCTTCCGGAATCATCATTTTCTTCTCCACAGCGGTAAAATCCTCACCGCCCAGTCCCAGATAGGAGAAACCACCTGCATAAGCCAGGGGTACGCTGTCCTCCACACCATTTCGCACTGGCATCAGGGGAAGCACTGGCATCTCATGATCCTCATACAGCTTGCAGTTGGCATAGCCGTAGTTGAGCAGAGTCTGGGCATCAGCAAAGCGTGCCTTGTAGTCCGGCGCTGCCATAATGGAAGCAATCAGACGCACGCCGTCCTTCTCTGCAGTGGCGGAAAGGCAGTATTTTGCCAGGGAGGTGGAACCGGTTTTTAAGCCTGTTACCGTAAAATTTGTTGCCATTTTCAAAAGCTTGTTAGTGTTGGAAAGACCGAACTCTTTGGTGCCCTGCTTTGTCACATGGGTAATGGTATCCATCCAGATCGTGGAATAATTATGGATCTGCGGGTACTTTGTGATCAGCTCCCGGGACATCAGGGCGATATCCCTGGCAGTCGTCAGGTGGGTAGCTGAATCTGTTAGACCACAGCAGTCCTCAAAATGGGTTCCTGTCATCCCCAGCCCTGCTGCCCGCTCATTCATCATCTGCACAAACTCCGGCTCCCCGCCGGCTATGTACTCTGCCATGGCTACCGACGCATCGTTGCCGGAGGCGATGACGATGCATTTGATCAGGGTCTCTACAGTCTGGATTTCGCCTTCTTCCAGAAACACCTGAGACCCGCCCATAGACTTTGCATGGGCGCTGGTGACTACCTCGTCGGTCATCTTGATCTTTCCGGAGTCAATGGCATCAAAGATCAGGATCAAAGTCATGATCTTGGTAATGCTTGCGGGACGTCTCTGCTTATCCGCATTCTTCTCATAGATCACCTGGCCGGTGGAAGCCTCCATCAGTACAGCGCTGGGAGCCTGGATCTCTGGTCCGGCGGGAGCGGCAGTCTCCTGGGAGCCCTCTCCCACTGCCGCCTGCTGCACCTGGTCTTCCCATTGTTCCCTTGTCACGACCCTCCCCTGTGCCTGACCCTCTTCCGGGGCCTGGGGCGGTTGTGTCTCCTCTGTCTCCTGCCCCCCGGCCTCCATTCCGGCCTGTATCTGCTCTGTCTCCCATAGCCTCTCCACTCCCGGATCCCCAGTGTACAGGGCGGATACAGCCAGACTCACGCTCATCCATATGGCAGCAATCTTCATATAATCCCTCAACTCATTTCTTCATTTACTATTGTATAAGTGTATGGCTATTTTGCCCAAACTATGATATGATAGTTGTAGTTGGACCATAAGGCGCACACTTAAAGCTTCCTGCTTTCGATACCTTTCGAAGGATACCTCTCGAAAGGCACCGAAAGCAGGAAAATGGTCTGCCTGAACCGTTACAGATACATAGAGGCTGATTTTCCAGACTTCTATAAAATATATTACAGATTACTATGAAAGGCTACGATTATGAATCGATATGAATATAGCAGACGCTACCGCAGCCGCCGGAGAAAACGCCGCCTGAAACGGGCTACCGTGATTCTGGGATGTGCTGCTTTGTTTTTCATCTGCGGCACAGGAGCCGCAGTCTGGGGAAAGAAATTTCTGGATGGCAGATTCCCGCTGCCCAGCAGTGCCACCACTGCCAGTCCGGAGGCATCTGACGCGTTGCCGGAAGGTCTTCCCGGAGGCAGTGCTTCTCCGGGCGAAGAGTTTCCCGGAGGAGATGACCAGGCTCCGGATATTTCTATCCCGGAGGAGACCGGCCTGGAAGGAGCAGTTCCCGGCAGACCTGCATTTCCTGACACACCGTCCGGACGGCTGCTGGCCCAGGCAGATCTGCTGGCTGCAGGTTATGACTATGACCGCGCCATCGAGGTGCTCCAGTCAGATCCATCCCTGGCTTCAGACCCGGATATCATGGCTGCCATAGCCGGATATGAAGCCACCAAAACCACTCTGGTGAAGGCTTCCGTCAGCAAGATTACCCATGTCTTCTTCCACTCCCTGGTAGCGGACAATGCCAAGGCCTTTGACGGGGATGAGGATGAACCTGGGTATAACCAGGTGATGACTACTATCGGTGAGTTTAACAAGATCCTGAATACCATGTATGAGAAGGGCTACGTCCTTGTCCGGCTTCATGATATGGCCTATGAGACCACAGACGAGAATGGAAAGACTGTCATGAAGCCTGGTACCATCATGCTGCCTGAGGGCAAGATCCCCTTTGTCATGTCCCAGGATGATCTGTGCTACTATCCCTATATGGATGGGGACGGCTTTGCCACGCGGATTGTGATTGGTGAGGATGGCTATCCCACCTGCGAGATGAAGATGGATGATGGTTCCACTGCCACCGGGGATTATGATCTGGTTCCTATTCTGGAACGGTTCATCCAGGAGCATCCGGATTTCTCCTACAAGGGGGCCCGGGCTGTGCTGGCCTTCACCGGATATGAGGGGATCCTTGGCTACCGTACCTCCTCCGCCTATGTGGACTCTCCCACCTATGAGCAGGACCGCCAGGAAGCGGCCAGGGTTGCCCAATGCCTGAAGGATCACGGCTGGGAGCTGGCCTCCCACAGCTGGGGGCACCTGGATCTGGGGACTGTGGAGATAGAACGGTTCCATGCAGATACGGACAAGTGGGAGGATCAGGTGGATTCCCTTATCGGGCCTGTCGATATCATCCTCTATCCTTTTGGTGCGGATGTTGGAGACTGGCATCCCTATACTACAGAAAATGAACGCTTCAACTATTTGTACGCCTGCGGTTTCCGCTATTTCTGCAATGTGGATTCCAACCCCTACTGGGTACAGATCGGAGACAATTACATGCGTCAGGGCCGCCGCAATCTGGACGGCTACCGCATGTGGAAGGATATCACCGCAGAGGATCCCACAAAGCGCAAGCTGGATGATCTGTTCCGGGCAGAGGATGTCTTTGATCCGGACCGTCCCACGCCTGTACCTGAGATGTAACAAACCGCGGCACCTGGAGTCTGCGAAGTGAGGGTGTAGCAGAGCAGCCTACAACCGGCTTCGCAGATGTACAGATAGTACTGACAGCAGATGCTGATTACCCGGGAATTCCCGCAGGGATGCCTTTTTCTCAGGCTATCTCTTTTCTGCCCGCCTTACTCTCTGGCCGCCTCTTTCACAATATAGGTATTGTACCCATAGGCGCGGAGGGTCTGTTCCATACGGGCGGCATTGTCCAGATCCAGAAATGCGCCCACACGCACCTTGTAGAGTCCGTCGTCCGCGATTATAAAAGCCGGGAAGCCCTGGCCCTCCAGCTGCCTCAGCAGGTCGTCGGCATATCCCCGCTCCTTGTAGGAGGCGACCTGGATCTGGTAGTATTCCGGCCCCTTCTCCTCTTCCCTTATGGTCTCCAGAACCCCCTGGGCGATGGCATTGGCAATGGCTGTGAAATTCTGGTCAAAGAAGCGGTTGTCATTGGGATTGTCCAGAAAGCCTGCTTCCACCAGCACCGCCGGCATCTCTGTGCGACGCAGGACGATCAGACCTGGCCGTTCCTGGATTCCCAGATTCCGGAAGCCCGCCTTTTCAAGCTCCTGATTGATATTTTGTGCCATGACTGCCGGAACCCCCTGGTTCTCATAGACCAGGGACTCTATACCAGTGGCGCTTCCCGGCACCGGCATGGCATTTCTATGGATTGAAAGGAAATAATCCGCCCCGGACCGGTTGGCGATTCCTGCCTTTTCCATAGGAGTCTGGTATATATCTGTTACACGGGTGTACAAAACATCCACCCCTTCTCCTGCAAGGATCTCTCCTACCGCCAGTGCCAGCCGTAAGGTATCATTTTTCTCCTGACGCCCGTTATAGACCGCTCCGGGCTCCTGGCCGCCATGTCCGGCATCGATGATAATTCTCCGTGATTCTGCCAAAATAAAAACTCCCTCCGCATATTGCTCTATAGGATTACAATATGCAAAGGAAGCATACATTGTGAACTGCCTGTGTATCAGTCTTCCACATCCACTCCCCGCGGCCCCACATGGGTGGAAAATACGATCTGGGTGCTGGTTTTTCCAAATTTCTGCAGCTGGCCGATGAAGATATCCAGCTCCATGGTACTCTGGAAAGCCACCTTCATCAGCATGGAATACTCCCCGGTCACACAGTTGCATTCCAACACATTGGGGATACTCTCCGCGTAAGCGTAGAACTTGGGCTTATCCTCCGGCACCACGTCCAGATTGATAAATGCCAGAATATGGTATCCCAGCTTCATGGGATCCACCACTGCGTGATAGCCGGCGATGATGCCGTCCTTCTCCAGCTTCTCGATCCTGGCCGACACTGCCGGCGAGGACAAAAATGTATTCTCCGCAATGGTCTTCAATGAAATCCTGGCGTTGCCCTGCAAAAGCTTCAGTATCTTTCTATCAATATCGTCCATGGTCTTCCTCCTATACTCCAAAAAAAGTAAAAAGCGTCCGAACCCCCAAGTCCGAACGCCATTGTTCAATCAAAATACAGTAAAACTATACCCGTTTTTGATGAAATTGTCAATCATCTTTTTATCTTTGTAACAGTTCAAGGGGTACCTGAACTGTTACTTATCTTTGGACAGGCAGGTGGATCTCCCCATGAAATACCTCTACAGCCGGTCCGGTCATGAACACATGTCCGCTCTCCCTGTCCCACTCAATCTCCAGGCTTCCTCCGATGAGTCCTACCTCCACCCGGTATTCGGTCAGTCCCAGCATCATGGCTGCCACGGCGCTGGCTGTAGCCCCGGTTCCGCAGGCCCAGGTCTCGCCGCTTCCCCGTTCCCAGACACGCATCCGGATGTGCTTTCTGTCTGTCACCTGGACAAATTCCGAATTGACACGGTCCGGAAATCTGTGGTGGTTTTCAAATGCCGGTCCTGTCTTTTCCAGATCCAGGCTGTCGATCTGGTCACAGAAGTAGACGGCGTGGGGATTGCCCACACTGATCCCGGTAAACTCCAGTTCCTGCCCATCCACCAGGATCTTCTCCGGAAGGCTGGAGGTCAGCTCTGGTACCCCCATATCCACCCGGACCGCTGTCACCTTTTTGTCCTTCACCTGCATGTCCAGATATTTGATCCCGCCTAAGGTTTCCACGGATATCCGTTTCTTGTCCACGATCCCGTGATCGTAGGCGTATTTCCCCACACAGCGGATCCCGTTGCCGCACATGGAGCCCTCGCTTCCGTCCTCATTGAACATACGCATCCGGCAGTCGGCAATCTCGGAGGGACAGATCAGGATCAGGCCGTCAGAGCCGATCCCGAAATGGCGGTCGCTGACCTGCTTTGCCACCTCCTCAGGATGCTTCACTGTCTCCTCAAAACAGTTGACATATACATAATCGTTGCCGATGCCCTGCATTTTTGTAAATTTCATCCTTCTCTTCTCCTCCGGTTTTCTCAGCCCCCCTTCAGGCTTATAACCATCTGGGCTGTCTCAACTATATTGGTTCCGCTGTCCATGCTGCACTTCTGGATATAGCGGTGGGCCTCCTCTTCTGTCATGCCGTTGCGCTCCATGAGCAGCGCCTTGGCCCGGTCTATAAGGATCTTCTCCTCCTCATTGCGCTTTTTGGGCTGCTGGCGCTGCTTCTTGCGCCTGCGGGCCTGCATATCCAGCAGCATCCCCAGGGTACCCACCAGATCCTGAACCTTCAGCGGCATGGGAAGGCACACCAGATCTTCCGGCATACAAGAAGGCCGCTTGTCAGGCGAAGAGACCATCAGCATGGAAAACTCCTGAGGCAGATAGTCATGAAGCTCCGCGCAAAGCATATCCTTCAGCCTGTAGCCGCAGACTATTACTCCGCAATTGAGATTCTCAATCTGGGCCAGGGCCTGGGCCCCGGAGGTGCATACGGCAAGTACCGGAAGCCCGTTTTTCATCAGTATATTTTTTATATTTCTGGCATCCTCCTGTCTGGAGAATGCCACGATCACGTTGGCCAAATGCTCACCCCCTGGAAACTGGATACAGGCATTTCTAGAACTTGTACAAGTACTCCTCTACTTCCCAGTCCGTAACCTCTGCACGGAATTTTTTCCATTCCTTTTCTTTGGCCTCCAGATATTTAGTGTAAATGTGATCGCCCAGCACCTCCCTGGCAAATGCGCTCCTGGCAAATTCCTCCAGAGCCTCACCCATGGTCTCCGGAAGCTGCCGGATCCCGGTCTCTCTCAGCCGTGGCTCACTCATGGCAAAGAGATTGGTATCAATGCTTGCCGGGGGCTGCATTTTTTTGCGGATCCCATCCAGTCCCGCCGCCAGACAGGCAGCCAGCGCCAGATAAGGATTCACCGCCGAATCGGGACAGCGCAGCTCAATCCGGGTATTGGCCCCTTTGGAAGAAGGGATCCGGATCAGGGGACTGCGGTTGGAGGACGCTGTCCAGGCAATATAGACCGGTGCATCGTATCCCGGCACCAGACGCTTGTAAGAATTGACCAGGGGATTGGTCAGCAGGGTGATCTCCCGGATATGGGCCAGGATCCCGGCCATGAACTGGTAGGCCACCTGGCTTAGCCCCAGCGGATCTGCCTCGTCCACAAAGACATTGTTCCCCTCTAAGTCTGCCAGGGACATGTTGATATGCATGCCGGAGCCATTGACCCCTGCCTTGGGTTTGGGCATGAAGGTAGCATGGAGACCATGACGTCTGGCAATCGCCTTCACGGCCATCTTGAAGGTCATCACATTGTCCGCGGTAGTCAGGCCGTCCCCATACTGGAAATCAATCTCATGCTGGGCCGGCGCGATCTCGTGATGGGAGGATTCCACCTCAAATCCCATCTCCTCCAGATTCAGCACAATATCCCGGCGGACATTCTCCGCCAGATCCAGAGGCCCCACATCGAAATATCCGGCCATCTCATGGGTATCCGTGGTTGGCCTTCCATTCTCATCGGTATGAAACAGGAAAAACTCACATTCCGGCCCTGCCTGGAAGGTGTAGCCCATCTCCCGCGCCTGTTTTAAGACCTTTTGCATCACATAGCGGGGGTCCCCGTCAAAGGGTTCCCCGGTGGGACGGTATACATCACATATCAGACGCGCTACCTTGCCCTGCTGGGGCCTCCACGGAAATATCTCAAAGGTATCCAGATCCGGATAAAGATACATATCCGACTCCTCGCTCCGGACAAATCCCTCTATAGCGGACCCGTCGAACATACACCGGTTGTTCAGCGCCTTCTCCAGCTGGCTGGACGTGATGGCCACATTCTTTAACATACCGAATATATCGGTGAACTGGAGACGTATAAACTCCACATCCTCTTCCTCCACCAGACGGATGATATCTTCCTTATTATATCTGCTCATTATACCCTTCCTTTCTTGAGGGAGCCTGAACCCCCCAAAGAAAAAAGAGGGCGCCGGCAAAGGTCACCGGATCCCCCGTGACCTTTTATGCAACCCCCTCGTTCCATGGATAACATAATATCAGGTTGACTGAATTTTGTCAATAAGATTCACCATCTCCACTGCAGACAGTGCGCAGTCATAGCCTTTGTTGCCGGCCTTGCTCCCGGCACGGGCGATAGCCTGCTCAATATTCTCTGTAGTCAGGATCCCGAAGAGAACCGGAACACCTGTAGACATACTGACCTGGGCGATTCCTTTGGACACCTCATTACATACATAGTCATAGTGGGAAGTGTCCCCGCGGATAACCGCGCCTACGCAGATCACAGCATCATATTTCCCTGACTGTGCCATCCGCTGTGCTGCCAAAGGTATCTCAAATGCTCCCGGAACCCAGGCAGCCGTGATCTTATCTTCCTCCACACCGTGGCGCACCAGTCCGTCCACCGCGCCGCCCAGCAGCTTATTGACGATGATTTCATTGAAGCGGGATGCCACGATCCCCACCCGCATCCCCTGGGGTGCTACCAGTTTTCCTTCTAAAATATGAATCTCCTTCATGTTTCTAATCCTCCTTCTATTGATGATATGATCTTCTTTCCTACACGCGGATCTTCTGGAAAATGTGCCCCATCTTCTCCTGCTTGGTCTTCATATAGAACGCGTCGTACTCCTGGGGTTCAATCTCGATGGGGACACGCTCCACGATCTTAAGACCGAAATCCCCGATCCCATAGACCTTCTCCGGATTGTTGGTCAAAAGCCGCAGGGATTTCACTCCCAGATCCGAGAGGATCTGGGCGCCTACCCAGTACTCCCGCAGATCCGGCGCAAAGCCCAGCCGGATGTTGGCCTCCACTGTATCAAAGCCCTGCTCCTGGAGCATGTAGGCCTTCAGCTTGTTGATGAGTCCGATGCCCCGGCCTTCCTGGCGCATGTACAGAAGGACTCCCCGGCCTTCCGCCTCAATCTGGCGCAGGGCTGTCTGCAGCTGTCTGCCGCAGTCGCAGCGCATAGAACCAAAGGTATCTCCTGTCAGGCATTCCGAATGAACCCGGCACAGAACATTTTCCCCGTCCCCGATATTCCCCTTCACCAGGGCTACATGGTGCTCCCCGGATATATCGTTGACATAACCATAAATCCGGAACTGGCCGTACTGGGTAGGCATCTCGGCGCAGGCTTCCCGGCTCACATGCTTTTCATGGATCCGGCAGTAGTCCTGAAGCTCCTTGATGGTGATGAATTTCATACCATACTGCTTTGCCAGCTTCCAGAGATTGGGGGTACGCATCATGGTTCCGTCCTCCTCCATGATCTCACAGCAGATACCGCACTCCTTCAGCCCCGCCAGACGCATCAGATCTACCGTGGCTTCGGTGTGGCCGTTGCGTACCAGCACGCCTCCGGAGCGTGAGATCAGGGGAAATACGTGCCCCGGACGGCGCAGGTCCTCTGGCCTGGTTCCCTCCTCCACACATTTCATCACCGTGTAGGAACGTTCCGCCGCCGAGATACCGGTGGTGGTGTCCACATGGTCAATAGACACGGTAAAGGCAGTGTTGTGGTTATCTGTATTCTCCGCCACCATAGGCGGAAGTCCCAGTCTGGCCGCCAAAGCCCCGCTCATAGGTGTACAGATCAGCCCCCTGGCATGACATGCCATAAAATTGAGATTTTCCTGGGTGGCATACTCTGCCGCACAGATCATGTCTCCCTCATTTTCCCGGTCGGGATCATCCGTGACCAGGATGATCTTCCCGGCCCGCAGCTCCTCAAGAGCCTCCTCAATGGTATGATACTGATATTGATTCATGGATACGATTCCTCCTTTCAAAAACCATGCTCCTTTAAATAATCCATTGTGATCCGGCTTTCTTCTGCCGGCGCCCTGGTGGCTGCCAGTCTTTCCCCTGCCGGTATTCTGCCGCCTGCACCCAGGCCCAGAAGCTTCTCCACATACTTTCCCACCAGGTCATTTTCCAGATTCACCGGATCTCCCGTCCTCTTTTTCAGCAGAGTGGTCTCCTCCCCGGTGTGGGGGATGACCGATACCTGGAAATCAGTATCAGACACGGCTGCCACCGTCAGACTGATCCCGTCAATACAGACAGAACCTTTCTCCACCACCAGCCGCAGTATTTCCGGTTCTGCCGCAATCCTGACCCACACGGCGTTGGACTCCTTTTTGTACTCCCGGATCACTCCTGTCCCATCAATATGTCCTGACACTATATGGCCGCCGAATCTCCCGTCCGCCGCCATAGCCCGCTCCAGGTTCACCAGGCTCCCAGGCCCGCAGACCCCCAGGCTGCTTCTGCGAAATGTTTCCGCCATGACATCTGCTGTGAAGCTGTCCTCTCCCATGTCCACCACGGTCAGGCAGATGCCATTGACCGCTATGCTGTCACCAGTACTGGTGCCCTCCAGCACTTTCCTGGCCCGGATCGTGATCTGCCCGGAAGCACCGTTTACCGCCAGTCTCTTCACGACCCCCAGTTCTTCCACAATTCCTGTAAACATACGTTTTCACCAGCCTTCCTGACTATAATCATAACAGTCCAGACACCCATTGAACTGTTATCTATAATCATCCCCTCACACTACAAACCCCTTCATATCCAGTCCGGCAGGTCACAAGCAGATCCCCTCCGATCTGCTCTGCCTCCTCCAGCCGGAACATCCATGCCTCCTCTGGCAGGTCCACGCCCTGTCCGGTGACCGGCGAGACAGCCTCCCGGCCCCCAAACAGCTTGGGCGCAACAAATGCCTTTATCTCATGGACAATCCCGGCCCGCAGGGCGCTTTCATTGAGACATCCCCCGCCTTCCAGCAGGATGCTGTCAATCCCCTGGCTCCCCAGATACTCCATCAGCCCTGAAAGATCCACCCTGCCCTGGGGATCCGGCAGGGCTGCCACCGTGATTCCCAGAGCCTCCAGTCTGTTTTGCTTCCCCGGATCTGCCTCTGCGCAGGCTACTATGGTCCGGTACTCCCTGGCAGTCTGACAGATCCTGGATTCTGGCGGAATCCGTAAATGACTGTCACAGATGATCCGGGTCGGGCTTTTCTTTCCTTCCAGCCGGACATTGAGCAGAGGGTCATCAGCCAGCACTGTACCAATGCCAGCCATGATCCCGGAATACCGGTGACGCAGAAGCTGAACCCTGGTCCGGGCCTCCTCCCCGGTAATCCATTTGGATGCCCCGGTTCTGGTGGCGATCTTTCCATCCAGGGTCATGGCATATTTCATGACCACATAAGGCGTCTTCTCTGTAATATAGTGAAAGAATACCGGATTCAGCCGGTCGCATTCCTCCCGGAGGAAATCCTCTTCTACCCTGACCCCAGCCGCCTTAAGAATCTGTGCACCTTTTCCTGCTACCCTGGGGTCAGGATCCCTGGAACCGATGACTACCCGGGCAATCTTATGCTCCAGCAATGCCTCCGTGCAGGGAGGCGTCTTCCCATAGTGACAGCAGGGCTCCAGCGTCACGTACAAAGTCGCCCCCTCCGCCGGTTCTGTCAGAGATGCCAGGGCATTGCGCTCTGCGTGGAGCCCGCCCCAACGGGCATGGTAGCCCTCTCCAATGATCCGCCCGTTTTTCACGATCACTGCTCCCACCATAGGGTTGGGGCTGGTCCAGCCCTCCCCTTTCCTGGCAAGCATGATCGCCTGCCTCATATAATCCTGGTCTGTCATATTCCCTCCCGTCTTCTCACAGGTACTCCCGGACAATCATCCACAAAAGCAGGCGCAAAAACTCCAGGAGTACACATATATGGACAATTGATACAGAAAGCGCAGCCATCCGGACACTTTTCAAACGGTTGCCGGAAAGCAGTCACAAAAATCTAAAATGGGAAAATTGAGATACCAGTCTGGACTGTCACAGATCTGACTCTGCAAAAGATTCTCTTTGAAGAAATAAAATAGCCCTGAAATGGAATCCCATCCCAGAGCATATTAACTGCAGAAATAAACCGTACAATCTGCACACTCCATGCAGATCTACGACTATCTTCTCCCATCCAGACTTTACTGTCGGCCCCGGAATCTCACCGGATCATACCTTTCGGCTCGCGGGCTGTACCGCCGGTAGGGACTTTCACCCTGCCCTGAAGACTTTTATATTTGCTTTTGGTCATTATAACCTGTCACTGTTTATTATGCAAGTACTTTTTTGTTTATCCCCAAAATATCTTAAAAAAATTTTAAAGCATTCCCTCCCGTTTCCTGATATAATATGGGAACAGGAGGCATTTGTATGTATCGGAATCTTACAATTATGTGTATAACCGCTGCTGTGTTTCTGCTGACCGGCTGTTCTGTCCATGGTTCCGGGAAAGTCACTGCCGCCCAGGACAGTACGGTTGAATATAACGGCATTTATAAAAAGCGGTCAGAACTATCGGAAGATACCTTGAGATGGCTTGAGTGGTATCATTCCCTCCCGGAGGAACAGCAGATGGCCTTGTCCATGGTTCCTTCTGAATTTCTGGATTCTACTGTTCCTGCTGTCACTGAGACCGAGCCCCCCAGTACGGAAGGTCACAGGGAGGAGAACTCCCCCTCCTATCTGGAAGCCCTCACAAAGGAGGAACTGGACGAGACCGCGGAACTGGCCCGGTATTATTTTACAGAGAAAAGCCCTGAATTCGGGGGCGTAGAACAGCTTGAACCAGCAGATGACGATTACCCTCTCTACCAGAACACCGGGATCGAGGCATCCTATGCTCCCGGCAATATCATCATCTATCTGGTTCACACTACAAAGGATATCCGGGACGGCAATCCCATGCGTTCCATCAGCATCGCCCGGAAGTCCAAATCCGATGACTGGAAAGTCATCAACAGCGGATTCTGATTCCGGCATTGTTCCATTATTCAATCATCCGGTAGCCCACACCGATCTCCGTGAAGATATAGTGTGGTTCTGCCGGGTTTTTTTCAAGCTTACGCCGGATATTGGCCATGTTCACCCGCAGGATCTGGTTGTCTGTATCTGCATAAGGCCCCCAGATATCCTTGAGGATAAAGTCATAGGTCAGAACCCGTCCCGCATTTCTTGCCAGAAGGGACACCAGCTTATACTCAATCTGGGTCAGATGGATAGGCTCGCCCTCCAGGGTCACCAGCCGCTTGTCAAAATCTATTACCAGCCCGTCCTTCTGGTAGCTGGGCTCCCTTTGTGAGAAGCTTCCTGCCAGAATCCGGTGGCGGATCGCCGTGCGGATCCTGGCCAGCAGCTCTTCTGACCCAAAGGGCTTGGTCACATAGTCGTCGGCGCCGGCATCCAGGGCCTCCACCTTCTCCGTCTCCTGGGTCCTGGCCGAGATCACGATCACCGGCACGGTAGAAAATTCCCTGATCTTTCTCAGCACATCCATCCCGTCGATATCCGGCAGACCCAGATCCAGCAGGATCAGGTCTGGATGATGGGATACACACATGGAAATACCAGACATCCCATTTCTGGCCCGGATTGATTTATATTGATTGGAAGTTACGATGGTCTCAATATAGCTTCCAATATTTTTTTCGTCCTCAATAATCAAAATGGTATGCTTATTAGTCATAAATCCTCTCTTCTCCTAATGGTAGTGTAAAGACAAATTCCGCTCCAGGATCCCGGTTAAAGGCCTGGATGCTGCCCTGGTGTGCTGTGATGATGGTCTTGCAGATCGTGAGACCGATCCCCATGCCCTTGTGGGAATCCCCGCTCTCATTGGACTCCATGCCCGCTCCGTCAAAGATCCTCTCCAGACGCTCCTGGCTGATGCCATTTCCATAATCGCGGATATGGAACTCCAGCTGGTTTTCCCCCTTCTCAACAAAGAAATCAATGCCCTCTGCCACACCAGAGTGGTAGACCGCATTTTCCAGCAGATTGATAATCACCTGCTCGATCAGTGCCGCATCCACGGGAACCATCAGAAATTCATCCGGCACCCGGACACGCACCGACGCCTGGGGCAGTCTCTTGTGGAAGCGCTGAACAGCCTCGGAAACCACCTCCTCCAGAGGCTCAGGGCTGGTGGCGATCTTCACATCCCCCACCCGGATCCTGGTCACGGACAAGAGATTTTCCACCATATTAAGAAGCCATCCTGCTTCCTCCTGGATCCCCTTTATCATCTGGCGTTTTTCCTCTTCCGAAAGCTGTTCTCCTCCATCCAGATACGCATTGGACAGCCCGATCACCGCCGTCAGGGGTGTCCGCAGATCGTGGGACACTGCCCGCAGAAGGTTGGCCCGCATAGTCTCCTTCTCCGCCTCCATCAGCATCTTCTCGCCTTCATTGAGAAGCTGGCTCTGACGCTTGAACTTGGTGGTCAGGGTACTGGTTATGCCGGACACCACCAGCATCCCCAGAAATGTAACCGGATACCCGTCCATGGTAAAATTCATCTTCATAAACGGATATGTGAATACATAGTTCACACAGACGACTCCCACTACAGAAGCCACAATTCCCGGCACATAGCCGGAGGTATACCTTGCCACCAGCATCACCGTCAGCACATAGACAATGGCCACGCTGGTGCTGTTCTGGCTGTAGTGGAAAAATGCCGCCGCCGCCATGGTTGCCACTGTCATCAGTACACTTGTGACCACGATATTGGTGATCAGAGGATGCTTTTCTAATAGATCCTTAACGGATGATCCCTTTTCCATATCTGGTACCTGCCATACAAGCTTTCAATAGAAAAATCATAAAAAGAAGGCAGGACAATTCCGCCCTGCCCCATTCTGCCTGTTGTTCCGGATCACTGGCGGTGTCTGTCTGAAAGTTCTTCTCCAGTCACCACCAGTGATCCGCCAGCAACCGTCAGCGTAACAGTTCAGATACCCCTTGAACTGTTACCTGTCAGCAGACATACTACAGTCACTTACTATTTATTGTAATTGACAATGGCACCAAAGTCTGGCTTCAAGGATGCACCGCCTACCAGTCCGCCGTCAATATCCGGCTGTGCGAACAGCTCAGGAGCGCTGGAAGCTGATACAGAACCGCCGTACTGGATACGGATGGCTGCTGCCGTAGCTTCATCGTAGATTTCCCCGATGCAGGCACGGATCGCCGCGCAGACCTCCTGGGCCTGTTCTGTGGTGGCTACCTTGCCGGTGCCGATGGCCCAGATAGGCTCATAAGCAATCACAGCCGTCTTTGCCTGGTCAGCCGTCACATTCAGGAAGGCGATCTTGATCTGCTGACGGATCCAGTCGATGGTAATGCCCTGCTCTCTCTGGGTCAGGGACTCGCCGCAGCAGATAATAGGTGTCAGGCCGTGCTCAAAGGCTTTGAGAACCTTCTTATTAACTGTCTCATCTGTCTCTGCAAAATACTCACGCCGCTCGGAATGGCCGATGATCACATACTTCACACCTGCGTCCACCAGCATATTGGGCGAGATCTCGCCGGTATAGGCGCCCTTCTCCTCAAAGTACATATTCTCTGCACCAATGCAGATATTGGTTCCCTTAGCCGCCTCCATGGCCGGGATGATATCAATGGCCGGCACGCAGAACACCACGTCCACCTCATCATTCTTCACCAGAGGCTTTAAGGTATCGATCAGCTTTACGGCCTCGGAAGGTGTCATATTCATCTTCCAGTTGCCTGCGATAATTTTCTTTCTGGACATTTTTCTCTCCTTTATTTGTCATCCGCTGCTGCTACGCCCGGAAGCTCTTTGCCTTCCAAAAATTCCAGGGATGCGCCGCCGCCAGTGGAGATATGGCTCATCTTGTCGGCAAAGCCAAGCTGGTTCACAGCTGCCGCAGAATCACCGCCGCCGATGATGGTGGTAGCCTCTGTCTCAGCCAGTGCCTGGGCTACCGCGATAGTACCCTTGGCCAGCACAGGATTCTCGAAAACACCCATCGGGCCGTTCCATACAACCGTCCTGGCAGACTTAACTGCATCTGCATAAAGCTCAGCGGTCTTCGTTCCGATATCCAGACCCTGCATATCTGCCGGGATCGCGTCTACAGACACTACCTGCACATCAATAGGCCCGTCAATGGGATCCGGGAAATTGGCAGCGATGGTACTGTCAACCGGAAGCAGAAGCTTCTTGCCCAGCTTCTCTGCCTTATCCATCATCTCCTTGCAGTAATCCAGCTTGCTGTCGTCTACCAGGGAATTGCCGATCTCCTTGCCCTGGGCCTTTAAGAAGGTGAAGGCCATGCCGCCGCCAATGATCAGGGTATCGCACTTTTCCAGCAGGTTGGAGATAACATTCAGCTTGTCGGCAACCTTAGCGCCGCCCAGAATCGCCACAAAGGGTCTCACCGGATTCTCCACTGCATTGCCCAGGAAGTCGATCTCCTTCTGCATCAGATAGCCTACCGCGTTGGTGCCGCCCTTGGCTGTGATAAATTTGGTCACGCCTTCAACAGATGCATGGGCTCTGTGGGAAGAACCAAACGCGTCGCATACATAGTCATCTGCCAGATCAGCCAGCTCCTTGCTGAACTCCTCGCCGTTCTTGGTCTCCTCTTTGCCGCGGAAACGGGTGTTCTGCAGCAGGACTACGTCCCCTTCCTTCATAGCCTCCACAGCCTTGGTGGCAGCCTCGCCGGTCACGTTGTAATCGGAAACAAATACCACATCCTTACCCAGCTTCTCGGAAAGTCTTGCGGCAACCGGCGCCAGGGACTCGCCTTCATTGGGACCGTTCTTTACCTTGCCAAGGTGGGAGCAGAGAATCACTTTCGCGCCATCATCTGCCAGCTTCTTAATGGTGGGAAGAGCAGCCACGATACGGGTCTCATCAGTGATCTTGCCTTCCTTTAACGGTACATTGAAATCACAGCGTATCAGAACGCGTTTCCCCTTTGCATTCAGATCATCTACGGATTTTTTGTTAAGCATTATGTTACCCCTTTCTTTTCGAAACATGATTATGGAGAATCCTGCCATATGGGACCGGGCCGCCCGGAACGGTATCCCGTCCCCTTAAGGGGCAGGAGGCTTCTGACGTGAAAACGGGTCCGGCCCATAGCGACCGGACCCATTCGGAGTCGTTGTATTACAGCTCAGCGAAGTATTTGATTGTACGAACCATCTGGCTGGTGTAGGAGTTCTCGTTGTCATACCATGAAACAACCTGAACCTCATACAGATCATCTGCGATCTGGGCTACCATGGTCTGGGTAGCATCAAACAGAGAGCCGTATCTCATACCGATCACGTCGGAAGAAACGATGGGATCCTCGTTGTAACCAAAGGAGTCAGAAGCTGCTGCCTTCATAGCTGCATTGATGCCCTCTTTGGTAACGTCTTTGCCCTTAACAACTGCGGTCAGAATCGTGGTGGAACCGGTGGGAACCGGAACACGCTGTGCGGAACCGATCAGCTTGCCGTTCAGCTCAGGGATAACCAGGCCGATTGCCTTGGCTGCGCCGGTAGAGTTGGGAACGATGTTGGCTGCGCCTGCTCTTGCTCTTCTCAGATCGCCTTTCCTGTGCGGTCCGTCAAGGATCATCTGATCGCCAGTGTAAGCATGGATCGTGCTCATGATACCAGACTGTACCGGAGCGTAGTCATTCAGCGCTTTGGCCATAGGTGCCAGACAGTTGGTAGTGCAGGATGCTGCGGAGATGATGGTATCATCTGCAGTCAGGGTCTTCTCGTTTACGCTGAATACAA
>Ga0137309_100964_pt1 | contig 20694 bp, 25 predicted proteins | sample NAcewiD2O_June_FD_97179 | JGI IMG/M metagenome (GOLD analysis project Ga0137309, IMG submission 97179) | Mouse cecal microbial communities from Vienna, Austria - N-Acetylneuraminic amended D2O_June | ecosystem: Host-associated > Mammals > Digestive system > Large intestine > Cecum | place... | reverse complement strand
GCCAGCCCGGCGCGGTTATGCCCGCCCTGCACCAGGCCCAGGACATCTACGGCTACCTGCCGCTGGAGGTCCAGAAGAAGATCGCCGACGGACTGGACGTGCCCCTGGAGGAGGTCTACGGCGTTTCCACCTTCTATTCCCAGTTCTCTCTAACGCCCAAGGGCCGCAACCACATCTCCGTGTGCCTGGGCACCGCCTGCTACGTAAAGGGCTCCGACAAGGTGCTGGACCGGATTGTCGAAAAGCTGCACATCCAGCCCGAGGAGTGCACCGAGGACGGCCTGTTCTCCCTGACGGCCTGCCGGTGCATCGGCGCCTGCGGCCTGGCCCCGGTTATGATGATCAACGAGGACGTTTACGGCCGCCTGGCCCCCGAGGACGTGGACGGCATTTTGGATAAGTACCGGGAGTAAGCCTTTGAAGACGGGAGATGGATCACGGCATGACAGACGCGCAGTTCAAGGTCTTTCTGGAGCTTTTGGCCCAGCTGGTGGAGGCCAAGGCCGATACCGGCAGCGAGGCCGCCGGTATCATCCGGCAGGCGAAGGACGAAGTGGAATGGTGGTCTATTTTCAAAAATAATCAGTAAGGAGCGCCGCCATGCGGGAACTTTCTCTGAACGTAATGGACATTGCCCAAAACTCCATATCCGCCGGGGCGGGCCTTATCGCCATCCAGGTGGAGGAAGACCGGGATGCGGATACCCTGTCCATCTCCATCCGGGACGACGGCCGGGGCATGACCCCGGAGCAGGTGGAGCACGTGACCGACCCCTTCTTTACCACCCGCACCACCCGGAGCGTGGGGCTGGGGGTGCCGCTCTTTAAAATGGAGGCGGAGATGACGGGGGGCAGCTTCTCCATCCAGTCCAGGCTGGGGGAGGGCACGGTTACCACGGCGGTGTTCAAGCCCTCCAGCGTGGACATGATCCCCCTGGGGGACATCAACGGAACCGTCAACATGCTGGTGATGATGAACCCGGACCTGGACTTCCGATACACCCGCCGGTATACGCCCCCCGATGGGGAGCCCAGGGAATTCAGCCTGGACACCCGGGAGCTGCGGCAGGTGCTGGGAGAGGACGTGCCCCTAAACATGCCGGACGTAACCCAGTGGGTAAAGGAATACCTGGAAGAAAACACCCGCGAGCTCCTAGATGGAGAGCCAAGCTAAGAACCTGCATTCATACATTTTAGCAAGAGAAATTCCGGGGTCGGGACTACGTCCCGATAAGGGCCTACGGCCCATTTAAGGACGGTATGGCCTCCGGCGGCTTAAGGCTCTGCCTTAAGAATCCGCCAGGTGCCTAACGCACCTGGACCGCGAATTCTTCCTACCATGACCAGCTGCGAGTACAGGTTTCTAGCGGTGGACCACCCAGCTTCCCCCCACCAATCCGGCCCATAAAAGCAAACAGTGAAAGTTTTTGAAGATTGTTAAGAAACTTTTTTCAAAAAGTTTCTTAACCAGAGTGTGAGACAGCGTCTCACGACCTTAAGAGAGGAGCAGAACTTATATGAAATCTTTAGCAGAACTCCAGGCCATTCGCGACAAGGCCCGGGCTTCCGTCAACATTCGGGAGAACGCCGGGGCCGAGACCCGGGTGCTGGTGGGCATGGCCACCTGCGGCATTGCCGCCGGGGCCCGTCCGGTCCTCAACGCCTTTGTGGAGGAAGTGGCCAAGCGGGGCCTTAAGGACACCATGGTCACCCAGACCGGCTGCATCGGCATCTGCCAGTACGAGCCCGTGGTGGAGGTGGTCACCCCCGGCAAGGAGAAGGTCACCTATGTGAAGATGACCGCCGAAAAGGCCGTGCGGGTGGTCAACGACCACTTGGTCAACGGCAATGTGGTCACGGAGTATACAATCGGCGCCAACGCCATTGGCGCGAAATAAGAATTGGAGGTATAACCTATGTTCCGTTCCAACGTACTTGTCTGCGGCGGCACCGGCTGCACCTCCTCCAACAGCGAGCAGATCATCGAGAAGCTCAACGAGGAGATCAAGGCCCAGGGCCTGGATAAGGAAGTCAACGTCATCCGCACCGGCTGCTTCGGCCTGTGCGCTTTGGGCCCCATTATGGTGGTCTATCCCGAGGGCGCGTTCTACAGCCGCGTCACCCCCGAGGACGTGCCGGAGATCGTCTCCGAGCACCTCTTGAAGGGCCGCATCGTCACCCGCCTGCTGTACCAGGAGACCGTGGTGGACGAGAACACCACCAAGAGCCTGAACGAGACCAAGTTCTATGCCAAGCAGATGCGCATCGCCCTGCGCAACTGCGGCGTGATCAACCCGGAGCTCATCGACGAGTACATCGCCCAGGACGGCTACGCCGCTCTCGGCAAGGTGCTGACCGAGATGACCCCCCAGCAGGTCATTCAGACCATGCTGGACTCCGGCCTGCGCGGCCGCGGCGGCGCGGGCTTCCCCACTGGCCTTAAGTGGAAATTCGCCGCCGCCAACCAGGCGGACCAGAAGTACGCCTGCTGCAACGCCGACGAGGGCGACCCGGGCGCGTTCATGGACCGCTCCGTGCTGGAGGGCGACCCCCACAGCGTGCTGGAGGCCATGGCCATCGCGGGCTACGCCATCGGCGCGTCCCAGGGCTATATCTACATCCGGGCCGAGTACCCCATCGCCGTGAAGCGCCTGCAGATCGCCATCAACCAGGCCCGGGAATACGGCCTGCTGGGCAAGAACATCTTCGATTCCGGCTTTGACTTTGACATCGACATCCGTCTGGGCGCGGGCGCTTTCGTGTGCGGCGAGGAGACCGCGCTGATGACCTCCATCGAGGGCAAGCGCGGCGAGCCTAGGGTTCGTCCTCCCTTCCCGGCGCTCAAGGGCCTGTTCGGCAAGCCCACGGTGCTCAATAACGTGGAGACCTACGCCAACATCCCCCAGATCATCTTAAAGGGCGCGGACTGGTTCCGCTCCATCGGCACCGAGAAGTCCCCCGGCACCAAGGTCTTCGCTTTGGGCGGCAAGATCACCAACACGGGCCTGGTGGAGGTTCCCATGGGCACCACCCTGCGGGAGGTTGTGGAGGACATTGGCGGCGGCGTGCCGGACGGCCACACCTTTAAGGCGGCCCAGACCGGCGGCCCCTCTGGCGGCTGCATCCCGGCCAGCCTCATCGACACCCCTATCGACTATGACAACCTGATTGCCATCGGCTCCATGATGGGCTCCGGCGGACTGATCGTGATGGACGAGACCACCTGTATGGTGGACATCGCCAAGTTCTTCCTGGAGTTCACCGTGGACGAGAGCTGCGGCAAGTGCACCCCCTGCCGGGTGGGCACCAAGCGCCTGTTGGAGATCTTGGACAAGATCACCAAGGGCAACGGCACCCTGGAGGACATTGACAAGCTGGAGGAGCTGTGCTACTACATCAAGGAGAACTCCCTGTGCGGCCTGGGCCAGACGGCCCCCAACCCGGTGCTCTCCACCCTGAAATATTACCGCGACGAGTACGAGGCCCACGTGACCGAGCACCGCTGCCCGGCCGGAGCCTGTAAGGCGCTGACCAACTTCCATATCGAGGCCGACAAGTGCAAGGGCTGCACCCTCTGCGCCCGCAACTGCCCGGTGGGGGCCATCTCCGGCAAGGTGAAGGAAGCCCATGTGATCGACACCGAGAAGTGCATCAAGTGCGGCGTGTGCATGGAGAAGTGCAAGTTCAACGCCGTTGTGAAAAAATAAAGCGGGGAAAGCGGAATGGCCCGGGCGCGCGGGCGAAAGCTAAGAATGCCGGCTTAGAGGCAACGCCCTAATAAACTATGGGGCAAGCCCTCAAAATGAGCACTAGCCCGCGCCCCACCCTTCGCGCAACGGGGTAAAAGTCTTTGAAGGTTCTTAAGAAACTTCCTTAGACGAACCATGGCGCGCAAAGCCCTCAAACCGAGCGCTTGCCCGCGCCCCACCCTTCGCGTAACGGGGTAAAAGTCTTTGAAAATTCTTAAGAAACTTTCTTCAGAAAGTTTCTTAAGCCGCCGGAGGCCAAAATACCCGTACCCCGCAGAGTTTTCCCAACCCTTAAGCCAAGACCCGAGAGTAACCCGGAAAGGATTGATTATAAGTCTATGGATATGGTCAACGTTAAAATCAACGGCGTGGACTATCAGGTACCCAAGGACGCCACCATTCTGGAGGCTGCCCGGTTTGCCGGTATCGATATCCCCACCCTGTGCTATCTGAAAGACATCAACCAGATTGGCGCCTGCCGCATGTGCATGGTGGAGGTCAAGGGAGCCCGCTCCCTTGCCGCCGCCTGCGTGTACCCTGTGAACGAGGGCATGGAGATTTTCACCAACTCCCCCAAGGTCCAGGAGTCCCGGAAGATGACCCTGGAACTGCTGCTCTCCGTGCACGAGCGCAAGTGCCTGACCTGCGAGCGCAGCGGCAACTGCGAGCTGCAAAAGCTGTGCGCCGACATGGGCATTGAAGAGGACAGCCGCTTCGAGGGCGTGACGCCCGCGGGCAGCAAGGACCTCTCCACCAGCTATCTGGAGCGCAACAACGCCAAGTGCGTGCTGTGCCGCCGCTGCGTGGCCGCCTGCCAGAACCAGCATGTGGCGGTCATCGGCGCAAACAACCGGGGCTTTGACACCGAGATCGGCTGCGCCTTTGAGAACACCCTGGATAATGTGTCCTGCGTGGCCTGCGGCCAGTGCATCGTCAGCTGCCCCACCGGCGCGCTGACCGAGAAGGACAACACCCAGGAGGTCATCGACGCCATCAACGACCCCGAGAAGATCGTGATTGTCCAGACCGCCCCCGCCGTGCGCGCGGCTCTGGGCGAGGAGTTCGGCCTGCCCATCGGCACCAATGTGGAGGGCAAGATGGCCGCCGCCCTGCGCCGCCTGGGCTTTGACAAGGTGTTCGACACCGATTTCGGCGCGGACATGACCATCATGGAGGAGGCCCACGAGTTCATCGACCGGGTGAAGAACGGCGGCGTGCTGCCCATGATCACCTCCTGCTCCCCCGGCTGGATCAAGTTCTGCGAGCACTACTACCCGGACCTGCTGGATCATCTGTCCAGCTGCAAGTCCCCCCAGAACATGGCGGGCGCCCTCATTAAGACCTGGTACGCGGAGAAGGAGGGCATCGACCCCCAAAAGATCGTCTCCGTGTCCGTCATGCCCTGCACGGCCAAGAAGTTCGAGATCAAGCGGGACGACGAGGCTGCCGCCGGCCTGCCGGACGTGGACATCAGCATCACCACCCGGGAGCTGGCAAGGCTCATCAAGAAGGCCCAGCTGAACTTCAACGCCCTGCCCGATGAAAAGTTCGACGACGCCATGGGCGTTTCCACCGGCGCGGCGGTGATCTTCGGCGCTACCGGCGGCGTAATGGAGGCCGCCCTGCGCACCGCCGCGGACGTGCTCACCGGCGAGAGCCAGGAATCCATCGAGTACAACGAGATTCGCGGCACCGAGGGCATTAAGGAGGCCGTGTACAACGTGGCCGGCATGGACGTGAAGGTAGCCGTGGCCAGCGGCCTCTCCAACGCCGACAAGATTCTCAAGAAGGTCCGGGCCGGCGAGGCGGACTACCAGTTCATTGAGATCATGTGCTGCCCCGGCGGCTGCGTCAACGGCGGCGGCCAGCCGGTCCGCAGCGCCAACGACTGGGCATACAACGACATTAAGACCCTGCGCGCCAAGGCCCTGTACGACCAGGACAAGGCCATGCCCCTGCGCAAGTCCCATGACAACCCCGTGGTGAAGAAGTGCTACGAGGAGTTCCTGGGCGAGTCCGGCAGCCACAAGGCCCACGAGATCCTCCACACCAGCTATGTGAAGCGGGGCAATCAGTTCTAAAATCGTTTTCTCGTGATAGGAGTTCCGGGTCCGGCTTCGGCTGGGCCCGGAATTTTATTCCCACCACTGGCGGCAGCCTCTTTACTTTAACCGAAGAACGTGTTATTATAGTAGAAACAGTCGGTATTTTTCCTTTGGAGGCGGTATGATGCGCGTCAGCGGAAACAATTTTACAGAAAAAGTCTATGCGTACTACCAGCAGAATCAGCTGGGAAAGGACACCCGGGGAATCACCTGGCAAGGTATGCTGAGTCAAGTATCAGAAGGCTTTATCAGCAGCCCGGAGAACCCGGCGCTGCAAATTCTCAGCGACTACCAGGCCTGGAAGGCCCAGCAGCCGCCCCGGCAGCTGCCCGGCTCCCAGGGGGCCACAGAGGAGAACAAGGCCTATCTGCGGGCGCATTTTTCTGGCAAGCTGGACTTGTTTCAGAGGCTGGACGCGGCGGACACTATGGTGGAAATGGGCATCCTCAGCCGGGACCAGATGCTGGAAAGCCTGGGGCTCGGGGATTTCCAGCTGCGGTGCATTCGTATGGACGGACCAGCCATTGTGTGCAACGGGCCGGTGGGCCGCGACCAACGGTTTGACCCCTGGACAAATTTTTTCTCCGCCGCGCCAATGATGCGGGCGAACACCCTGGGCCAGCTGCTGGACGTGCTGGACAGCGGGCTCAAATTTTTCAGCAAGAAGGACGGCGCCGCTGAAGAGGTGCGGGCTGTTCTGTCTCAGCTTACCATGAGGGTTCCTGCCTAACCCAACCCAAACCGCAGCATAAAAAGCAGAAAGGCCCGCGCTTCCCGAAGGAGGCGCGGGCCTTGTTGCTCTGTCTATTTGCTCAAATCTCTGAAATGCTGTCCTGGTTCACCAGCATGACGCCCTTGGCGGCCAGGGCTGCGCCGGCTTTTTTCACGTCCTGCACCCGGAAGATCATATAGGCGTGGTTCACGTCGCCGCCGCCTAAAAAGGCGTACATGTACTCCACGTTTACCCCCGCCTCCCGCAGGACCTCTAGCACCTTGTGCAGGCCGCCGGGCTCGTCCGGAATCAGCACCGCCAGCACCGGGGTCAGCTGGTGGATAAACCCGCCATCCCTCAAAACGGTGGTGGCCCGGTACACATCGTCCACAATGATGCGCACAATGCCGAAGTCGTTGGTCTCGGCCAGGCTCAGGGCCCGCATGTCAATGCCGTTTTCGGCCAGCAGGCCGGTCATGGCCGTAAGCGTTCCGGGCTTGTTTTCAAGAAAAACAGAAATTTGGTTGACTGTCATAGGGTTGCCCTCCTTATAAAGGGAAAACTAGCTGGATTGTTTTATCTTCCGCAAATTCGTCCGCAAACCAGTAGCTGTGCTCCGCGCCGAAAATCACCAGAATTCTTTTTCCGGGATTTTCCGCTATGACTCTCCGGATATTCTCCACAATGCGGCGGTTGCGCTCTGCCCAAGTAGATTGGTGGGTCTCTGGACTAAGGGAGCCCTGCATCTCATGCTTACGGCGGGCAATGTCGTTAAACGCCGTGGAGTTGAAAGGAATCGCGGATTCCAGCCCCGCCTGCATAAACTGGTCCATGATGGCATCCCACCGCTGGGCCTCTTCCGAGCCATCGGGCAGCTTGGCCTCCAGAATATCGCTTTCTTTCAAGGTCCGCTGGTAGTCCTCCTCGGTCCAGTAATCGCAGGGGACGAAGGGAACGCCCCGGCTCTTGCAGTAATCGAAAATGTAGCGGTCGTACTCGCTGGGGTATCTTTTCTCGCCGCCCTCCCAATCCTCTGGCCGCACCTCGCCGCAGACCACATCCGGCCGGAACCGGTCAAAGGCAGCGATGGCTTTTTGGTCGTCCCAGCGGCAGGCTTCCATAATTTGCCCGCCGTGTACGGAACTGAAAACTCCGATTTTCGTCATATGTACGCTCAAATCCTTTCAAATCTTCCTCTTGTCGATCACCCGCACAGCCTTGCCCTCGCTGCGCACAATAGACTTGGGCGCCACCAGCGTCACCTTGGCGGTGAGGCCCAGCATGGAGCGCAGGCCCTCTACCAGCTCCTTCTGCCGGGCGGCCACATCGCCCAGGTTGTCGGTGAACATCTCGGGGGTCATCTCCACCTGCACGTCCAGGGTATCGGTGTTCTTCACCCGGTCCACCAAGATCTGGTAGTTGGCCGGATACCCGTGGTTCAGCAGCACGGTCTCAATCTGGGACGGGAACACGTTCACGCCCCGGATGATCAGCATATCGTCCGTGCGGCCCTGGGGTTTGGTCATCTTGACGTGGGTGCGGCCGCAGGGGCAGGGCTCCCGGGTGAGGGTGCAGATGTCCCGGGTGCGGTAGCGCAGCAGCGGGAAAGCCTTTTTGGTGATGGAGGTAAACACCAGCTCCCCCTGGCTGCCCTCGGGCAGCACCTCGCCGGTCTCCGGGTCGATAATCTCCGCGATGAAGTGGTCCTCGTTGATGTGCATGCCGGTCTGGGCCGAGCACTCGAAGGACACGCCTGGGCCGGAGAGCTCGGTGAGGCCATAGATGTCATAGGCCTTAATGCCCAGGGTGTTCTCAATGTCCCGGCGCATCTCCTGGCTCCACGCCTCTGCCCCGAAGATGCCCGCCTTCAAGGGGATGTCGTCCGGCCCCAGGCCCATCTCCTTCATGGTCTCGCCGATGTAGGCCGCGTAGGAGGGAGTGCAGCACAGAATGGTGGCGGACAGGTCCTGGATGAACATGATCTGCCGCTCAGTGTTGCCGGAACTGGTAGGGATGGTGAGGCAGCCCACCTTGTGGGAGCCGCCGTTGAGCCCCGGCCCGCCGGTGAACAGGCCGTATCCATAACTTACCTGGCACACGTCCTCGTTGGTGCCGCCCGCCGCCATAATGGCCCGGGCGCAGCAGTCCTCCCACAGGTCGATGTCCGCCTGGGTGTAGAAGGCCACCACCCGCTTGCCCGTGGTGCCGCTGGTAGACTGGATGCGCACGCAGTCCTTCAAGGGCACGCCCACCAGGCCGTAAGGGTAGGCCTCCCTCAAATCGGCCTTGGTGAGGAAGGGCAGCTTATACAGGTCGTCCGAGGACTTCACATCGGCGGGGGTCAGTCCCTTTGCCTCCATTTTTTTCCGGTAATAGGGCACATTGTCCCACACATGCCGCACCTGGGCTGCCAGGCGCTGGTCCTGCCAGGCCTTGATCTGTTCCCGGGAGGCGCGCTCAATCTCGGGCTGATAATACTGTTCCATTCGCAAACCGTCCTTTTGTTTTCAGAATAAGGGCAATTGCGGGCAGCGGCCCGCGGTTTTACAGCTCCACCAGCTCATACTCCCGGCCGGCGAAGCCCAGCTTTTCCGCCACATCCAGGGTGTGCACGCCGTTACGGCTCTCAATGCGCTCGACCAGGTCGCCCTTGCCCGGGTCCTCGCTGGCATAGACCAGGTCCAGGCAGGCCTGGTCCAGGGCCAGGGGGTTGAGGGAGGCCAGCACGCCGATGTCGCCGATTTTGGGGTCCTCGGCCACGGCGCAGCAGTCGCAGTCCACGGACATATTGGCCATTACGCTGATATAGGCCGCCTTGCCCCCAAAGCGCGCCACAACGGACTGGGCCGCCTCGGCCATAGAGGCCAAAAAGGAGTCGTGGTCCGAGCTCCAAATCTCTTCCGGAACCCCCGCCCCGTGAATATGGGCCTTGCCGTGGGAGGAAGCGATGCCGATGGAAATGTTCTTGATGGCTCCGCCAAAGCCGCCCATAGGATGGCCCTTAAAATGGGAGAGCACCAGCAGGGAGTCGTAATTTTGAAGGTTTTTGCCCACAAAATTCTCCTTAAGGAAGGTCCCGCCCTCTACCGGCAGGGCGATTTCCCCTTCCTCGTCCATAATGTCCACCGGGGCAATGTCCGTCCAGCCGTGGAGCTTCATGGTCTCCCAGTGGGCCTCCGTTGTGTTGCGCTTGCCCTCATAAGCGGTGTTGCACTCCACAATGGTCCCCTGGACCTGATCGATCATAGGCTTCCAGAAATTGGGCCGGATGAAATTCTGGTTGCCCACCTCGCCGGAATGGACCTTTACCGCCACCTTGCCGGGCAGCTCCACCTCCAGGGCCTCATACAGGCGGATGACGGTCTCGGGCGTGATGCTTTTTGAGAAATAAACCTTTGCTTTTTCCATGATTCGCACTGCCTCTCTGTTTTTTATAGAATAATGTTTTAGGACGTCTTATGGAATGGTCGTAAAGCTCCCATAGGGAGTTCCCGCGTTTGCGGCCTTACGGCCTCCCGCCCCCCTCTAATATACGCAGCGCCCGGCCCACCCCTAGGGAGATGAGCCCGAAGCCCCACAGCTCCACCAAGTTGGTCTTGCCCGCGTAAAAATGGGTGGTCTCTGGCCGCAGGGAGGCGTAAAAGGACAACAGCCAATACAGCAGGGCCAGCACCACGCAGATGGTCCCAAAGGCGTAAAGGGCCCACACTAAAAAGCTTCCCAGCCGGGTTTTCACGGCAGGCTCCCCTCCTTCCTCTGGCCGGGCCAGGCCCAGCCTGTTTGGCAAAAAACGTTCATAGAAGCCCCCCTCTCCGTTGTTTAGGGCTTGTTTGAAAATAGAGAAAATGCCGGATTTTTGACCAAAAGGAGGCGATTTCAAGGAGAAAACCGCAAGTCAATCTCGCGATTGACGAGGATTTTCGACGCGGAAAGCGACTGCTTATGGGCACAAAGACGGTGTTTTTGATTTTTCAAACGAGCCCTATGCATTCTTGCCCAATTGGAAGGCTCTTTGGTTCACCTCTAAAAATTTAGCGGGCACACAGGCCTTTATGGCCTCCTGCCAGGCGCTCTCCGGGAAGTCGAAATAGTGGCTGAGCCGCCCCAGCAGCACCAGGTTCACCGCCTTTACGTTTCCCGCCCGCTCCGCCAGGGAGAGGCAGTCCAAGGGGTCCACCGCGGCCCCGGCGGCCTGCATTTTCTCCGTCAGGCCCTGGGGGTATTCCGCCGCGCCGGTAATCACCGGCATGGGGTCCATTCGCTGGGTGTTGGCCACAATCCGCCCCCCGGGCTTCAAATATTCCAGCCAGCGGGCGGCTTCCAACAGCTCGAAGGAGACAATGGCGTCCGCCTGCCCCTTATCGATCACCGGGGAGGCCACATGCTCTCCATAGCGCACAAAGGTAACCACGCTGCCGCCCCGCTGGCTCATGCCGTGGACCTCGCTGACCTTTACGTCAAAGCCCTGGCCCAACAGCAGATGGCCCAGCAGCTTGCTGGCCAGCAGGGAACCCTGGCCCCCCACGCCAACGATCATAATATTTTTGGTCTCCATCATTCTGCCTCCTTTCCGGCTCCCAATGCCCCAAAGCCGCACAGCTGGCCGCAAACGCCGCAGCCCACGCACTGGGTGGCGTCTACCCGGGCCTTGCCCCGCTCCATGGAGATGGCAGGGCAGCCAATCTTCATACAGGCCTTGCAGCCCCGGCACTTGTCTGGGTCCACCTTAAGGGCGGGCTTGCGGGGCACATATTTCAGCAGGGCGCAGGGGCGGCGGGAGATGATCACCGAGAGCTCCTCCGCGGCCAGCTCTTCTTTTACCGCCGCCTCACAGGCCTTTAAGTCGTAGGGATCCACCACCCGCACCCGGTTCACGCCCATTGCCCGGCAAAGGGCCTCCAGGTCGATCTTCCCGGCGGGCTCTCCCCGCAGGTTGAAGCCTGTGGTGGGGTTTTGCTGGTGGCCGGTCATCCCGGTAATGGAGTTGTCCACCACAATCACCGTGGAGTTGGACTGGTTATAGGCCGCATTGGCCAGGCCCGTCATGCCCGAGTGCACAAAGGTGGAGTCGCCAATGACCGCCACGGTTTTGACCTGGGCTTCCCGGCCCAGGGCCTTGTTGAATCCGTGCAGCCCGCTGATGGACGCGCCCATACACAGAGTCATATCCATAGCGGAGAGGGGGGGCATGGCCCCCAAGGTGTAGCAGCCAATGTCCCCCAGCACCGTGCAGCCCAGCTTGTGCAGGGTGTAGAAGAGCCCCCGGTGGGGACAGCCCGCGCACATAACAGGAGGCCGGTTGGGCAGTTCCTCTTCCAGCTTGACGCTGGCCGGAACCGGCAGGCCCAGCTTCTCCGCAATCCGGTTCTGGCTCAGCTCACCGGTAAGGGGGAACAGCTCCTTGCCCCGGACGTCCAGCCCCAGGCCCCGGCAGCAGCCCTCCAAAAAGGGGTCGCCCTCTTCCACCACCACCAGCTGGTCCACTCCGGCGGCAAAGTCCCGGATTTTCCGCTCTGGCAGAGGCCAGACCATGCCCAGCTTGAGCACGGGAAACCGGTCCCCGCAGGCCTCCTTGACGTACTGGTAGCAGGTGCTGCTGGTGACAATGCCCAGGCTGCGGCTGCCGCCTTCCTCCACCCGGTTTAGGTCCGCTGTCTCGGCCCAAGCGGCCAAGTCCAGCAGGCGCTGCTCCACCACAGGATGGCGGCGCACGGCATTGGCAGGAGCCATCACATATTTGGGGGGATTCTTTGTATAGGGCCTGGCCTCCGGCTCCTGCCGCTCCGCAAGCTCCGCCACAGACTGGGAATGGGCCACCCGGGTGCACATTTTCAACAGCACGGGGGTGTCAAATTCCTCCGAGAGCTGGTAGGCCAGCTTGGTAAAGCGAAGGGCCTCGGCAGAGTCCGAGGGCTCCAGCATAGGGAGCTTGGCGGCCCGGGCATAGTGCCGGGAGTCCTGCTCGTTCTGGGATGAGTGCATGGCCGGGTCATCGGCCACGGCAATCACCAGTCCCGCGTTCACCCCGGTGTAGCTCATGGTAAACAGAGGGTCTGCGGCTACATTGAGGCCCACATGCTTCATGGCGCAAAAGGCCCGCCTGCCTGCCAAAGAGGCCCCAAAGGCGGTCTCCATAGCCACCTTCTCGTTGGGGGCCCACTCGCAGTAAATTTCGGGGAATTTCGCGGCTTCCTCGGTGATCTCCGTGCTGGGAGTGCCGGGGTAGCTGGACGCCACGGCACAGCCGGCTTCATAGAGCCCGCGGGCAACGGCGGCGTTGCCCAGGATCAGCTTTTTCATGGTTCTATGTACCTCCAAATTTCAGGAATGGGGCGGGCCAAGCCTTCGAGAGGCCCTGGTTCGGGACTTCATGGGAATTTTACCCGCCTGCCAGCCGTAAGGGGCCAGCTCTTTTTGTATGTGAGAAAGACGTGGTCCAGAGAGTCATGCTTTGCTCATAACATGCCCAGCCTCTCCTTTAGGCCCTCCTGCAGCACCTGGGAGAAGTTGAGCCCGGCTTTCATGGCCATCTCGTTTAAATAGTTGGGCAAGGTGACGTTTTTGCGCACAGTGCGCATGTCGTTCATGCGGCGGTAAGCGTCGAAGTCCACATCCACCAAAGTGACAATGTCGCCCGGTCCGTGAGGCGGGTCCAGGCGGGCGGGCTGGGGAATGGCTTTGCCCTGGTCTTGCAGCTGTGTGCCGCATAGGCAGATCACGTCCCGCGCCATATACACACAGTCTTTTAGGTCCTTGCCCTGTGTATCCAGCTCTAAATCAGGGACCTCTACCCAGTGATATCCTTCCTTTCCCTTTGGGTGGATGATAACAGGATAAATCATCTGCATAAGAATACCTCCCTATTTCAGATTTCTGCGGCGGATGATAGCCCGGGCCAGCTGCTCGTCAAGCTCAGCGTGGCGGGGAACATACTCAGTTTGGCTGTCTTTTGTGTAAATATCGTGATTGCCGCCATGCCGCACAAACTTCCATCCATTCCGCTCCAGCAGCTTTACCAAGTCTCTCTTTTTCATGATGTGCTCCTACCATCTTATTATACGCATTCAATGCGTATTTGTCAAAGGAAAAGCCTGTTATACCTCATAATCAATGCAGGCCCGGTCCAGCCGGATTTCTCCCACAAACTGCCCGAAGGCCACATGCTCGGGTGAGACCTGGTAGGCGTTCAGCTCCTCCAGAGAGTCGAAGTCAAAGATGAGGGCCACATCGTAGTTGGCATTGGGCGCGCCCTGGGTTTTGCCCACCACCTGGGCGCCGCGTATGGTGGGGTGCCGGCCCAGCTCCTCTCCCCGGCGCAGAAATTCGGCGGCGTTGGCCGTTTTGTTTTCCTCTTTTAACGAGAACATGCAGATGTGACGGATCATAAAGAGCTCCCTCCATTTATTTCGATATTATTTCTATAATATAGTATGCTTTGCAAAGAGGCCGTGGCGTCAGCCCTTGTTTTGGGCCTCCACCAGCCGCACGCCGCAGTATTGTTCCCGCAGCTTGGGCTTCTCGATTTTTCCGGTGGCGTTACGGGGCACTGGGGCAAAAATCAACTTGCGGGGCCGCTTGTAGCGGGGCAGGTCCTCGCAAAACTTCATGACCTCTTCTTCCGTAAGCTCCATGCCCTCCTTGACTTGGATGATGGCCGCCGCAATTTCGCCCAACCGGTGATCCGGCAGGCCGATGACCGCCACATCGTGAATTTTGGCATGAGCCGCCAAAAAGGCCTCAATCTGCACGGGATACAGGTTTTCACCGCCGGAGATAATTACATCCTTCTTCCGGTCCACAAGGAAGATAAACCCATCCTCGTCCTGGCGGGCCATGTCTCCGGTGTGAAGCCAGCCGTTTTGCAGCACCTCGGCAGTGGCTTTCTCATCGTGGTAGTAGCAGACCATTACGCCGCCGCCCTTGACGCACAGCTCGCCCACCTCTCCGGGAGCCACAGGCTGGCCTTGGGGGTCCACCAGCTTCACCTTCCAGCCATAGCCGGGCACGCCGATGGCTCCCACCTTGTCCGGATGATCCACCCCCAGGTGCACGCAGCCAGGGCCGGTGGACTCGGAAAGCCCATAGTTGGTGTCATATTTATGATGGGGGAAATAATCCCACCAATGCTTCACCAGGCTGGGGGGCACAGGCTGGGCCCCAATGTGCATCAGCCGCCATTGGTCCAGCCGGTAGTTTTCCAAATGAAAGTCGCCCCGGTCCAGGGCCGCCAGAATATCCTGGGCCCAGGGCACCAGCAGCCAGACAATGGTGCAGCCCTCGGCGGAAGCGGCCTCTAGAATGGCCTGGGGCGAGTTGCCCTTTAAAAGCACCGCCTTGCCCCCGGTGAAGAGGGACCCGAACCAGTGCATCTTTGCGCCAGTGTGGTACAGGGGCGGGATGCACAGGAACACGTCCTCATGGGTGGTCTCATGGTGCAGAGCCTCCATGCGGGCAGACTGCGTCAGGGCCGAATGCCGCAGCAAAATAGCCTTGGGGAATCCGGTGGTGCCGGAAGAATAGTAGATCGCGGCCTCGTCCTCGTCATCAATTAGCACCTTCGGCGGAGCGCTGGAATAGTTGGCGGCGGCCCGGTGGTAGTCCTCGGCAAAGCTGGGACAGGCGTCGCCCACAAAAAACATGAGCCGCTCTTGGGACATAGAATCCGCAATGGGCTCCACCCGGCCGATGAACTCTGGCCCAAAAAACAGCACGTCCGCCTCAGCCAGACGCACACAGTAGTCAATCTCCTCGGCGGTGTAGCGGAAGTTAAGGGGCACGGCCACCGCGCCGGTCTTCAAGACGCCAAAGTAGATGGGCAGCCACTCCAGGCAGTTCATTAGCAGCAAGGCCACCTTTTGCCCCTTGCGGATGCCCCGGCTCAGGAGCAGGTTGGCGGCCCGGTTGGCCTTTTCATCGAAAACGGACCAGGTGATCTCCCGGCGGTAGGGAGCGGGCCCGCCGGGCTGGATGAGCTCATATTCCCGCCAGGTGACCCGGCGGGGCTCCTGGACCTGGGGATTAATCTCCACCAGGGCGGTTTCGTTGCCGTAAAGTTTGGAATTTCGTTCCAGCAGGTCGGTAATGGGCATGGAAGGTACCTCCATTCCCGCCGGATGGGGACCGGCGGAGCTGTATTGGGATGGGGAAGGCCGTAGAAATTGGTCAAAATGGCAACTATAATTATAGCGTTTTTGCGTGCTAAAGTCAAGCGGCGTGCGGGAGGGCAAAGCGCGCTTTCACTTTTTGCTCACTGCTTTCCCCCTCCCCACATAAACTAAATTATCGAAAGGAGGCTTCCTTATGCCAATCCGCATATTCATTGATCAAGGCCATAATCCCCAGGGCGTAAACGCCGGGGCCGAGGGCAACGGCCTGCGTGAGCAGGACATTACCTACAATGTGGGCGTTATGCTGGCCCAGCTCCTCCGGGAGGACCCCCGCTTTTCCGTGCGCCTCTCCCGCAACTCCCCCAACGAGTCCCTGGGTACCAGCAATGCCACCAGCCTGCAGGCCCGGGTCCGCATGGCCAACTCTTGGCCCGCCAACTATTTTATCAGCATTCACTGCAACGCCAACCCCAATCCCGCCATCCACGGAAGCGAGGTCTATGTGTATCAGGAGGGGACCCAGTCCTACTGGCTGGCCCAGCATGTGCTTCGGGGCGTGGTGGAGCAGGCCGGCACCCGGGACAACGGCGTGCGGGTCAACCCGTCCCTCTACGTACTGCGCCGCACCACCATGCCCGCCATCCTGGTGGAGCTGGCCTACCTGACCAACACCGCCGACGCCGCAAAGCTGCGGGACGGCCAGCCGGACTTCGCCCGGGGCATCTACTATGGCCTGTTAAGCTACTTCGGCTTCTCCCCCGTGCCATAAAAAAGCAAGAAGGCTGCGGAATCCGCGGCCTTCCTGTTTTATATAAGGAGTGACGAAAAACGTATAAGCTTAACTCATGGCCCAAAACAAGGCCTGGTCCTTTGCCTGGGTGACCTGGAACACATCGGCTTTCTCCTGCATAAAGCGCTCAAAGTTGGCCTGCTGGCGGCGGATGGCCTCATGGTTGACGGGCTGTTGCTTGCCGTTAAAGGTTTTCGCTGTGTATTTCATAAAAATTTTCTCCTTCTGATTTATAAATTTCGTTTTGTGATTTTTCTTCCGGCTTCTTACCGGGCCTCTCAGCCCAGGGCCCAAAACAGGGCTTGGGCCTTGCTCTCCGTAACCTGGAACACTCCGGCCCGCTCCTGCATGAAGCGCTCAAAATTGGCCTTTTGGCGGCGAATCGCTGCCTGACCGCTGGTCTCCTGGATCTTCTTGGTCTGCTTTTTCAAGGTGTTCGGTTTCATACCGCGCTTCTCCTCTCAATTTATAAAGTTTATGTTTTGGTAACCAATCCGTTAGCTTCGGGGGGCTGGCGCGAAGCGCTGGTCCACAAATTCGAACCCGCCGCCGCTCATACTCTCCCAAAACCGGCGCAGGCTGCTCTGTCCCCGCCGCCTGGCCATAGCGGCCAGCCGTTCTTCTGTGCGGGCCGCAGGCCGCAAGGTCCTGCTCAGTGCGGTTGTTTGCTTCTTCATCCATTTGACCGCCTTTCTCCCCGGAAATCCGGGGGATTCTCTTTTTCTCCCAGGCGCTTTCTCCTGAGCGGCCGCGCCGCTTCCCCTGGGGCTGACTCTATGATATCACCAACACCTGTTGGATTCAACCATCAATTTCCGCAACTTCTGTTGTGTTAATTGCCGCATTCCCTGTGGTTCCCAAAGAGCTTTCCGCTGTTTTGCGACTCTCCCTTGCCTGTGACCCTATTATAAACCCGTTTTATAAATTTGTCAAGAGATTTTTATAAATTTCTTCGAAATTTTTTGTCAGGTTTATAAATGGCCTTTTTTCGGGAAATCTGAGAAAAAATAGCGGCTGCCTCTTGACAAATTCCAGTATGGGTGTTATAATAAGCGCGTATTCTGATAGCACGAAAAATGTACTCACAGTTTCTGTAAGTCGTCGGGCCTTGATGATTTACACAAACTGTGAGTTCTTCTTTAGTCAGGGCAGCGCCGGGCCCCGGTCGCAACCCGGGCCGGGCGACCGGCCGGCTAGCCGGATACGAAACAATCTCAGTGGAGGTGCCGAAAATGAACGGTACAGTCAAGTGGTTTAACGCGGAAAAAGGGTATGGCTTCATCTCCAACGATGAAGGCGGCGAGGATGTCTTTGTGCATTTCTCCGCCATTCAGTCCGAGGGCTTCAAGACCCTGGAAGAGGGCCAGAAGGTGACCTTCGAGACCGAGCCCGATCCGAAGAACAGCGAGAAGCTGCGCGCGGTGAACGTGGTTAAGCTGTAAAACGCTTTATCCAGCCAAAAAGCCGGACTCCTTGTGGGCCCGGTTTTTTTGCGCCCTTTCCCCGCCAATTTGGGGCTATGTTTTCATATAATCCGCGATATTTCTTTCCAATTAAACGCCTTTCTTTAGCATGCACAAAATCTCTACAAAAAATGACCGAACGAACACAATACATTTCACAAATCTCTTTGTAATTAAAAGAAAATGAAGTGTTGGTGCTTTACAGGATGCAAAAGATATGGTACCATTTATTTTGAGAAATTTTATTAGGAGTGTGTCGTTGATATGCCTCACGTTGGTACCACCAAAAAAGTTTCCGCCGAGCTGCTCTGCCTGTCCCTGCTCAGCGAGAAGCCCATGTACGTCTACGAGATCACCCAGGAAATCAGCCGCCGCAGCCAGGGCTATCTGGAGCTGGCGGAGGCCGCGATCTATGTGACCATGTACCGGCTGGTGGAAAAGGGTTACGTGACGGACAAACGTGAAGTTGCCGGGGAAGGAAAGCCCAGGCTGCGGGTTTATTACCACATTACCGATCTGGGCCGGGAGTATTTCAAGTCCATTTTGGAAGCTCATGAGCGCTCTATGGTCGGCCTGAGGAATTTCTTTTCTCTCTCTGAGGAGGGCGCTGTTTGAGCGCCTTAAGGAAACGAAAGCCCCTGCCACGCTCCGGCAGAGGGCTTTTGCTTTTGGGGCGGAATTTTCGTTCCGCAACAGGCTGTTGCTTGGCAAACAGGCGGCGGCGCGGTATAATGGACCCAAACGAAACGGTACAGGATGGAGGAATGCGGAATGGAACCAAAATTTGTTCTGGCCCAGCTGCGGTCCAAAAGCGGCCTTTCTCAAGACCAGCTGGCGGAAAAGGTGTTCGTCACCCGGCAGGCGGTGTCCCGGTGGGAGACCGGCGAGACTGTCCCCAATGTGGAGACCCTAAAACTGCTATCCAGGGAGTTCGATGTGTCCATTAATACGCTGCTGGGCTCCCCCCGGCAGCTAATCTGCCAGTGCTGCGGCATGCCTCTGGAAGACGGAACCCTTAGCCGGGAGCCGGACGGATCCTTTCATGAGAGCTACTGCAAATGGTGCTATGCGGAGGGAAAATTTGCCTACCAGAGCTTGGACCAGCTTATCGACTTTATGGTTGGCCATGTGCCCGGCCCCGACCTGCCGCCGGAGGAGCTCCGGTCCTTTTGGCGGCGGCAGCTAAGCCAGCTGGAACATTGGAAAGAGGCGTAAGCGCCCCCTTAGGGCCTCGCAAAAAAGAAGCCAGGGATTTGCTCCCTGGCTTCTTTTTATGTTTATTTCAGCTCCAGCGCCGCTGGGTGCTCCGCTGTGTAGGGCTCCCAGCGGGGCAGGTCCGGGCCGTTGGGGTCCAGGTTTTTGGCAAAGTTGGCCCAATAGCCGGACAACAGCCGGGCCAGCTCCCAGTCCCGGTCCTCCCAGGGCCGCCAGCAGCGGCTCATGGTCTCGAACACGTACCACAGCTCCGCCGAGTGGAAGGCCCCGGCCTCGTCCCCAGGCAGCTTCCGGTCCAGGAAGTACAGGTAGGCCGGGCCGCGGCCCAGCTTCAGCTGATTTTCACACCAGCGGGCCCCAGCCTCCTGGAGCACGGTTCCGCCGCCAATGTCATCGCCCAACGAGCCGATGATGGTGGGAACATTGTGGATGCCGCCGCTTTCCGCCTGCTGGTCGGTGGAGGCGGGCAGCAGCCAGCCGTCAATATGGGGGACCCAGTTCAGCCCAGGCCCGCCGCAGAGATAGGCCCCGTCCCGGAGGGCGTCCGCCGGGATCTGGCGCAGCTCTTGTACCGTATGCACGCCTAGGTACTCCATCAGCTGGCGGCCCGCCTCCCAGGCCCGCTCTTTTGTGGCAGTTTCGTGCACACTGCGCAGGCCTCCGCCGCTTTGCAGAATAGCGCCTCGCAGCATGCCCTGGGCGAGGGGCGAGGAGATGATAGCCTGCACGCTCATGCAGCCCGCCGACTGGCCGAAAATGGTGATTTTCTCCGGGTCGCCCCCAAAGGCCCCAATGTTCTCCCTCACCCATTGCAGGGCAAAGATCTGGTCCAAAATGCCATAGTTGCCGGAAACTCCCTCTTCGGTTTCCGGTTCCAGGTCCGGGTGGGCGAAGAAGCCAAAGGCGTTTACCCGGTAGTTGATGGTCACCAGGATCACGCCTTTTTTGGCAAAGCCCTCCCCGTCAAACTCCTTCTCGCTGCCAGAGCCGTGCAGAAAGGCCCCGCCGTGGATCCAGAACAGCACCGGCAGGCGGCTGTCCGCCGTGGCGCTCTCCGGGGTCCAGATGTTCAGATACAGGCAGTCCTCTGAGAGGGGCGGCAGGGGCACATCGTAAAACTCTTTGGCATAAAAGCCTTCGGCGGAAAGATCCGCCTGCATGCAGCTGGAGCCGAACTCCCGGCAGGGCCGCACGCCCGGCCAGGGCTGGTGGGCCTGGGGGCGGCGGAAGCGCAGGTCCCCTACCGGGGGCTGGGCGTAGGGCAGGCCCTTAAAGATTACGGTTTTCCCGTCTTGGGAGAGGCCGCCCTCTACGGCCCCTTGCTTGGTTTGAATGATGGTTTGCATGGTTGTTGCCTCCTTATCGTTTGGCGGGTGGAGCCCGCAAATTAGAAATGGAAACGCGCCGCGCTGAGGCGGGGCGCCCCACTGGTTTCTGCCTACTGGCCTTCTCCCTCCGGAATACACGTTTTAATATAGTCCGCCATGATGTGCCGGTAGTCCTCCGTCCGGTAGTCCATGTCCCGCACAAAGGCCAGCATCTCCTGCTTGGAAA
>Ga0137309_100955_pt1 | contig 20835 bp, 26 predicted proteins | sample NAcewiD2O_June_FD_97179 | JGI IMG/M metagenome (GOLD analysis project Ga0137309, IMG submission 97179) | Mouse cecal microbial communities from Vienna, Austria - N-Acetylneuraminic amended D2O_June | ecosystem: Host-associated > Mammals > Digestive system > Large intestine > Cecum | place... | reverse complement strand
GGCGCCCCGGATGAACAGGATGGCGTAGCGGTTGTCCAGCCCACGCACCTCATCTGGAGTCAACAATTCGCGGCCGCTCATTTGAAAATTGGTGGAGTACGATCCGGATTTGCCCTTGGTCTGACCGTGGGTGCGGGTGTCAATCGTGGCTTTCCCAAGGGCCTCTGAGATGTACTTGTGGGTGGACGATTCGTTGCCGCCCAAGTACAGAATTGTGTCACTATTGCCTGGAATTGTCTCCCAACTGTCCTTAAAAAGTTCCTTGATTTGTGCCATATTCTGAATAATGGTGCTTGCCGAAATGTTGCGGGAACGCATGGTTGCCAGCTCACGGGTGAAGCCTGGGAGGGGCATGGCGGCGAACTCGTCCAGCACGAAGTGGACGTGGCAGGGCAAGGCCCCATGGTGGATCTGGTCGGCGCTGTAGTAGAGGGCCTGGAACGCCTGGGCGTAGAGCAGGCTCACTAAAAAGTTAAAGCTCTGGTCGTTGTCGGGTATGACGGCGTAGAGCGCGCACTTCTGCTCCCCCAAGGTGTAGAGGTCCATATCATCCCGGTCTGTTATGGCCTTGATCTGGGGCAGGTTGAAGGGGGCCAGCCGGACAGCGGTGGACACGAGAATCGATTTTGAGGTTTTGCCCGCCGCCATCTTAAACACTTTGTACTGCCTCACCGCCACGCTATCGGGCTTCTCCCGCTCAATGGCCTGGAAGAGCAGATCCAGCGGGGAGACGTACTCCTCGTCCTCCTCCTTGACCTCGGCGTACTCCAGCACCCGCATCACCATGGAGAAGTTCTGTTCGTACTCCGGGGCCTCCTGCCACAGCATGAGGATAATGGCCTGGAGCAGCGCTGTTTCCGCTTTCGTCCAAAACGGGTCACTTTCGTGACTGCCCTTGGGGGTGGTGGCCTGGATGAGATTGTTCACCAGACGCAGAGCGTCCTTCTCGTCCCGGATGTAGCGGAAGGGGTTGTATCCATCGCTCTCCTCCAGGTTAACGAGATTCAGCACCCGGATGTCATAGCCCTGGTTCTTGAGGTAGCCGCCCGTGGCCAGCAGGACTTCCGACTTGGGGTCCGTGATCACATAGTTGGTGTTGGCTTCGAGGATATTCGGCTTCACATAGGTTCTCGATTTGCCCGCACCGGAGCCGCCGATGACCAGCACGTTCAGGGAGCGGCGGTGCTTGTGGGTGTCCAGCCCCAGGCGGACATTTTTGGTCAGCAGCTTGTTCTGTTTCTGAGCGAACATGGCGTTGACCTGCCGTGGGGAGGCCCAGGCGGCGGAGCCGTGTTCCTCGCCGTCACGGGTTCGGCCCTGCTGGTCGGCGTAGAGGCATATCCCCATGATGTACGCCCCGGTGCAGGCCAGGATGGTCACAAGGCTTCGATCCGTCCATTGGATGCGGAAGGGGTGTTCCATGGCCGCCGTCAGGTTAGTGATGATCTCCGGCAGGCCGCCGCCCAGGGACTGAGCCAGCAGCAGCGCAGCCCAGACCACGGGGATGTAGAGGAACAGGTAAACAGCGAGTTTACCTGTCCGGGATGGTTGATTCAGATCGTCCTCACCTCCAAAAAATACAGCAGCCCGAAGAATCTGCGCCTTGACAGCTTCTCCGGGCCTGTGTTACGATAGTTGCGGTACTTCCCTGTGATCCTAACGCACGTTTTTATTGGGACTTTGATCCCTCTTGTGCTATGACCGCAGGGAAGTATCTTTTTTATCTCGTTTTGGGCCTGTTTTTCGCAACAGATTTTGCTTTTTCTCTGGCCGGAGCGGACTGTTTCCTCCCCTGCGCCCGATACCCTTCCAGACGTGCCGCAATGGAAGGACGCTCACTCGTCCCCCTCATAGCGCCGCTCTCTTTGGGTATAGAGGAGCTGATTTTTATAACGTGCGAGTCTCGTTCCGACCGAGAAGCGTTTTTTCCCTTGTTCTCCTGACGCTGGGCCACAGGGGCCTGCTGGCGGCCCTGGTCTGGGGACCGCTGGGATACCTCTTGCTGTGGCGGCGCTGGCCTTACAGTGGCCTCCTGGGGCCTGCGCTCCTGCCGCCTGACCTGCACCTGCTCCGGGGCATCACGTTCCGGGGCCTGCCGTTCATGAAATACCTCATACCCCCTCTGGAGCGGCTTGGCGGGCCTGCGCTCCGGCTCCGGGGGCAAGGTGTAGAGGATGCGCTCAAAAATGGCGTTGGCCCGATCCAGCTCCGTCACCGGCAGGATCACATCCAGCACCTTGCCCTTGTCATCCTTGTCCTTGATCACGGAGAACAACAGCTTGTGCTTTTTCGCCAGCTTTTGAAACTGTTTGTACTGCTCCGGCGTCATGGGGAAGCGCCGCAGGTCCCGCGTCTCCCGCAGCATCTTGCCCATGTTGACCTTGCCGGAGAGGGTCTTGCGGTTACTGGCCAGGGCCATGGTCAGGGCCAGCATATTCTTCAGGGCCGAGCCGGACAGCCGCACCATCACCTCCGTACCGGAGAGCATCATGCGCACCATCTGATCAGCGGCTTCACCGCCTCCTACGTTCATCTCGTTCCACCTCCTTGGTGTGTTCTTCGATTTTATTGATGTCATGTTCCATCTGGGGCAGCCTGTCTAAAATATCACGGCAGAGGGCCAGCTTCTTTCGTCCCGCACGAATCTGCCGGTTGACCTCCGCCACCTGTTCGTAAATTTCCGCCTTTTCCGCAGAGAGCCGTTCTCTGGGGATGCCGCACTGTTCCAGCACAGCCACCGCATCCATGTACCGGGCGTACTCCGCCTCCATCCCGGACAGCCCGTCTTCATAGAGTGCCTTGGCAGGGGCCAGGGCCTCCACATCCGCCAGGGCGGCATACAGCTTCCGGCGCTTCTTCTTCCGCACGTTGAGGATGGTCCGCTGCTTCATCAGGTTGGTCAGCGTTTCCTCCGTGCGGGACTGGAATGCCGCCATGTCCCCCTGGGTGGCAATGCCATTCTCCCGGAGGAAGGTAAACTGTTCCCGGTATCGCTCCGATTTCATCACCTCCTGCCGAAGCTGGGGCGTCATCCGGGGCGGATACCGCCGCTGCCCGATCTTGCCCAGGACGTAGAGGTAGTGGACGTACAGCGCCATAATTCCGGTATATTTCGGATATTTTTTGAAGGGCTTGTACGCTGGCCGGTAAATGACGGCGGGCCTGCGTCCGGCCTCGATGTCCTCCAGACCGCTCTGTGTCGCAGCCCGGATGCCCTCCTCGGTGAACAGCGGGTTTTTCCGGCCTGGGCACATGAACCGATCCTGTCCCCGCAGCCGGAAGCCCAGGCGATTCCCGTGGCTGATCTCCCACCCCATGTGTTCCATGAGCATAAAGAAGTGGCCCAAGTCGTTGGCGTCCTGGATGGCCGTCCGCAGGTCCGTCTCCAGCATGGAGCGGAAGGTGGGCTGGCCCCTGGACTGGCGGAGCCATTCGATGTAGCTGACCGCTTTGCCAGAGCCGCCCTTCATGATGATGGACAGCCCATGCTCCCGGCACAGCCGGTCCGAGGTGGCCCGAATCTGTTGGTAGTAGCTCTGGGCATTGCTGTGGTACTTCTCTCCGGTGTCGGCGTTCACGGAGTTGAAAACCAGATGGGCGTGGATATGCTCCTTGTCCACATGGACACCGATCACGGTTTCATAGCCCACCAGATGCTCCTGCGCGAACTCCTTGGCGATCTCCAGGGCCTGCTCCGGGGTGATCTCCCCCGGCTTGAAGGACTGGATGATGTGGTAATACTGCACACCATCTTCCTTGCCATAGGCCCGCTTGGTATCCAGCATCTGGCGGCACTCCCGGCCTGGGTCGCAGTTGAGGTGGGCGGTGAGGACGCGCTCCTGGGTCTTGTCCCCGTTGAGGACGTAGTTGATGCCCACGTCCAAGCGGCCCTTCCGGGCCAGGATCTTCGTGATAGCCATAGATCACCTCGAAAATAATAGAGGTGAACCCTTTCGAGTTCACCCCAAGGCAGATACTATTTCATATATTTCCGTGCTAATAAATCCAGCGATTGTTTTGTTGGCCGGAGTCCCAACTCATAAGCATTCTGATATATTCGAGGAACTTTCTTCAAACGATAATTTATATCGTTTATGTCAAAAGCCGTCAGGTCTAATTCATCGATGCCCAGCCATTCTGACAATTCCTGATATTCCCGGCCTTTTTTCTTTTGAAACGCTTTTGCTAATCGCTCCAGACCGCTAACACCACCGCAATCTTCGATAATACCGAACCCTTCGCCCTCTAAAACACGGGGCAGCAATTTCCCAGGCAGGGCATCATCCTGAAAAACTGTTTCCAGCCGCAGTTCGACCTCCCAGCCATCACCGTAGTCATACTGCATACACAGCCGAAGTCCCGGTGTGTTGGAGAGTCTCCGCAAGGTGATCGTGGTCGCGTCCCTCGTCTGCTCAGTCTCAGTATCTGGCAGGGATTCCTCTGTTAGAATCTCATAATGCACAACTTCCGGGCGATCCCAATCCATATCCTCTGTGGAAATGCCTTTCTCCCGCAAATAGCCCAGCACATCATCCTTGACAAAGTAATCCACACAGAACAAATGGCTTGCCTGCATCTCATACATTGTCATTATGATATATCCGAGTCTGGCCAGTGTGGCATTGCCCGCAACTTGGAACCGGCGCCAAATCTCAGGCCGGTAATCTTTCAGGCAGGAATAAAACTGATAGATCGGTTGAGTCGCCATAATGTACCCCTTCCGTAGCGCACCAGCTTACAACAATTATAAAACACAGTATATCCTATCCTGCCGACAGTGGCAAGCCTCTAATGACATTTTACTGCCTATTTTTTAGCAATCTGATACATCAACTCGTAGACCTGATCCAGCAGGAACAGGCCCCGCTTGGCGTCCTCGGCCCTGGCGATCCCGGCGTTGACGCTACGGGCGATCTGGTTGATGTTTACACCGATTTTGTGGACTTCCCAACGAAGGTCCTTGATCTCTTGGATAGGCTTTACCGGGAGTGGAACTTCCTCAATAAGCCGGACGAGGTAGGCCCTCCGGGAGAGGCCGCACTGCTTGGCCTGGGCCACCAGCCGCTGGTACTGCGTCGGCGTCAGTTCGATGTGGACATGATGCCTGCCGTGCTTATCTGCTCTGCTCATGCCGCCTCCTTTTTCCCTTGGGAGAGCTGCCGTCCTTCGCCGCCTGGATCTCCTGCTCAAATACTTTTTCCAAATCGAACACATTGCCGTAAGGGACACCCTTCCGGCTGTAGGGCTTCATGGGCATGGGGATCTGGGCCTGCAGCCCCTTCAGCTTTTCCCAATATTGTGGTAAAAACTGATAAATATTTTTCAGTTCCTTCCGGTTCTTATTTTTACAGCACCAGCAGGACACCCTGTCCAGGATGTCATACAGCCGGACACCATTTTCTTCCCAGAAAAATCCCCGCTCATAGCAGAATGCCAGACAGTCCGCCTCCGTCATCCCCGCTTCGGCCAGGGGCGAACACTTGGGGGCCTCCAGCCGTTCCAGCCGTTCCGGCTCGTCCGCAGCGATGCCCACATAGTGGACGTCCGCGTCCAGGGCTACACCGTCCAGGGTGCGGGTCTTGAGCTTGGTTCCCCAGCGGCAGGGGCCGCCGCACCAGCCGTAGCCCAGATGGAAGCCGTTCTTTTTGGAGTCAACTGGCCTCTCCAGCATATTGTATAAAAACGGGACACCCGGCTTCACCTCAGTGAACCAGATGCCCCTCTGCTCCAAGACCGGCTTGATCCGGTCCCGGATATGATAGATGCAGTCAAATTCCATTTCCGAATTGTAAAAGATCACTTCGTCCAATGGCATTTTCTTTTCCAGTAACAGCAGTAACATGGCTAACGAGTCCTTGCCGAAGCTCACGCTGGCGTAAAATGCCACTCTGCGTTTCACGCTCCCTTCTGCGGCTCCGCCGCCGATCTTCCGCCCACAGGCGGCATAGGGGACAGGGGGATGTTCCCCCTGCAAGCGCGCAAAATGTACATTTGCGCTATGCTTGCGGCCCTGCCGCCAGAGGCGGCAGGGTCTTGCCCCGCCTCTGGCGGGGCCGTTTTCAAGCGGAAGGGCTGATTGGAATGGCCGCAGGAGGCGGCCGCGGTTTCGAGAGGATCACTCTCACCGCTCCGGCCCCGAGGGTGGCTGCCGGAGCTTCAGATCATAGTGGTCCACCGGCACGTCCCGCAGGTCCAGAGCCGATTTATCCAGTACGTCTGCCGCGTAGCGGGCGTAATTGTAGCCCTCGCTCTCCACCAAAATGCCGCCCCGATGATTTTTGACGCACACTAAAAGGCAATGATACACGCCGTCAACCTCACGCATCAGGTTCCTGTTTTCGATAATAAAGGGCATGTCCTCCAACATATGCGCGGAAAAATGTCGGAATTGCTTCTCGGTCAGCTCAACAACCTTGACAACCTCGATGCGAATGGGCTTGTCCTTTGTGTTGTTCTGCAAATCCCGCAGACGATTGGCCTTGAAATGAAAATGGGTATAGATCGTGGATACCGCCATCGTATCCTCCTTTTCCAGAGCGAGGGTGTTACATATAACCCCCTTGGCAGACAGGGCTGGGTGCTAGTACATAACACCCAGCCCCTGACGTTACCGCTCTTGTGATGATTTGCGCCGCTCTTTTTCCGGCGCTTTTTCTTTGAGCCCATATGCGGCAATATCCTGGATGATCGCATTGGCCTCTGCCTGTACAGCCTCGTCCCCATCCATCGCTATGCCGGACACGGCCAGCGCGATCTCCCTGGCGCCGCCGGTTCCTCCTTTTTGAAGCATCCGGGCAAAAACGGCAACCCTCCCCGCTCGGGATGTTTCGTCCGCAAAGTCCTCGGGGATGCACTGCCGGCCCAGGTCATAGATTCGCGCGGCGATGCTTCCAGCCGTAACAGTGGGGAAATATGGGTTATCCCACTCCTCAAAGAGAATGGGCGGGCAGCCGGGAGGCTGCACCAGATCAAAGCCGATTTCCCGGGAAACCCGGCCCAGGATTTCCGGTACAGCCGGGTCCGCCCGCAGCCGGTCCATACAGGTGAAGTCGGTCACAAGGCAATTCCGACCCTGGCGTACCTGGAGAATGTCGGCGGCGCTGAGACCGTCCCCACTCTCAATGCCCAGGGTCAGCCGGGCGGGAGGCCGTCCATCCGGGCTGGGTTCGGCGGCCTCGTTGTTATAAGGTTCACTCCGCAGTTCGTCAAACCGGGCTTTTGCCGCTTCAAAAGAAGGGAAATGTTCCACCGGACTGCGGTTTTCTGCGTTGTCCGCCCAGGTTTTCAGGTCTGCGATGATGTAGAAGCTCCACCCGCCGCCGTCACCCTGCGGCACTTCCCGCGCAGGTCCGGCCTGTTCCTGCGCGGGCTGCTCCCCAGACAGGGGCCGGAGGCAGTCCAGGTGCTTGGCGGCGTAGATGGCGTTGTCGGTGAGCTGCCTCTGCCATGCCCTCACGCTGGGCGCCCATCGGAAACCGCCGTGCCGCATGGCCGAGCAGGTATCCCGATCCGGTTTTTCATCGAAGAACACTTGGAGCCGGTTGGCCTGCACATCCATCTTCACCACGCCGCCCTCGAAGGCCCAGCCCTCAAATTCAACTTCTTTTTTGCGGACAGTTCCTCAATCCGTTTCTTCGTCTGGCGGATCATGGCGTTGTTATTGGTGAGGCGGAAACTCGGATAGGGCTTCGGTTCCGGATGCCAGTCACGAGTCATGGAAGCCCTCAGCTTCTCGATCTGAACCGGGTCCAAACCAGGACAGCCCTCCAAGGTCTTGTGCTTGCGGTAGTAGGCGTTCACGGCCTTCATGGACTCCTGATCCCGCTCCAGGGCCTCCAGCTTGGCTTTCAGCTTCTGGACAGCCTCCGGGTCGTCGGCGCTGATGCCGCTTTTGCCTGTGCCGCGGTTTTTGTCCAGGTTTCCCTGGATCTCCCGCCACTCCGCCATGGCCGTGTCGTCCGCCCGGTTCTGCTTTTCTTTTTTACGAACCGGGAAATTGCTTCCCCCGGCCACCAGAATGGACGGAACGCGGGCGGCGATGGCGTTTTGCTTATTGATGTTCTCCGCCAGTTTGCGGGCGTATACGTCCAGCAAACGGTCAATCCGCTCATGGTGAATGGGGTCCACCTTTCGCTTCTGCTCCTCCGCGATCCGGGCGGCGGCATCCACGGACCTCCGGTATTCCGCTGTGGCGCTGCCCTCTTTATAATCGTAGAAGCTGTTCATTTCCTTGGCCCGGCGGGCCTGCTCCTCGTTGATGATGTAGTAGTTGATAGCTGCACACCTCCTCTGCAAAATCTTCTGACAGCTTTCACTGTTGATTTTAGAATTTCGACTATGAAATGTAATGGTGTTGGAGTATAATGTTTCATCATGGTATAGGGGGGAATGCACTGTGTCCAGACACACCAGCCCGTATGAGGTATATGCTAAATACGTATTGGAAGCGGTGTACGGCGGCCGCTACGGAACGCTGCTCCTGCGGGATAAACCGGACCTTCAGACCGCGGACGGAGAAGCCGGTATAGAGGTTACCTCTGTGAACGGAGAAACCTTTGAGCGGCTTGTGACGGAAATTGCCATGAGCCAGCCATATCAGGTTCCGTCGGACAGAATCCTGGAGCTGTGCGCAAAATGCGGCATTGAGTATCACGCATGGCAGACCTTTGTCATCAACCCTCTCCCTGCCGCCGGATTCATTGAGCCTTTCCGCAAAAAGCTGAAAAAACTGAATGCCGGATATGCGTTTCTGGGGCACTACGACCTGTTCCTCTACTCGGACCGGCACACTCTGGAGAATCACGAATTGGAACCGCTGCTGGAAGCATTGTGCGAAGAGAATAAAGCGCCGATCTCCTACCACTATGTCTACATTGACGCCAGTGGAAAGCTGGCGTGTTTTGACTTGGCCCATGGCACATATGAAGTCCAGTACACGAAGGGACTGCGGGAAAAGCTGATATCCGGTTCCGCTGTTGAATAGCGCTTCCCCCGTCTATCGCTCCGGCATTTTTCTCTTTTTATGAGGCACTTTGGAAACAGGCGGCAGGAGTTCGGCGGACAGCGCATCGGAGCGCAGCAGCCCCAGAAGGCTATGCCGCGCTCCGATGTTCGTAACCGTTATGTCCTTGACGCACAGCCGCAGCCAGGGGAGGGCCTCTCCCATCCGCTGGGCCAGGAGAGCGACGTCCAGCGAGGTCCGTTGTTGCAAGGAGACATACACAGAGTATTGCCGCCGCTCAAAGCCGTTGGCTTCCATGAAGCGCCGGATGTCCTTATAGGCCCGCTTGAAGAACTGCGAGTCCTGGCCTGCCTCCTTGTGAGGATAATACCGCTTCAGCGCATCCTGGCTCAGATCGAAGCTGATCTGCTTTCGTGTCATCCCCATATTAAATCTCCTTGTGTGCTTTCTTCACGGATCATCGGTCCAGCCCCTTTTCTCCTTGGCTCTGCTTGTAATAAGATAGCAGATATCTCCTTTGCGCCATCCGCCAGGAAAATCATCCGTCATGTTTTCTCACCCGCCTTTCCGACCTGGGCAAGCACATCCTCCTCGCCGTTCTCGTCCTGCCAGACGCAGGAGGCAGCGCAGTCCAGGAACCAGTCCGCCCGCAGCAGGGACAGGATGACGTCCCACATAACGGCGAAATCGTCGCCATGGCCCCTGTCCTGGAAGACCAGGGCGTCACTGTCATCTGCGCAGGGGAGATCGTGAACAGCGAACAGCGTCTTGACCGTGCGGTGGACGTCCTCCAGCCTGCGGCCCTGCCGCTCTACAGCGGCTTTGTCAAAGGAAATGTGAACTTTCATGCTCGGTATCCCTCCTTTTATTTGGTAGCCCACATCATACCAGCATGTCCCGGCCATATCCAGAAGAATCGGCAGACAGTTCACGCCGCCTCAGCCAGCTCCCGCTCAATCCGCTCCCTGGCAAGGCGGGCATACTCGTCCGTCACCTCGATGCCGGTGGCGGTGTAGCCCTCCAGCACGGCGGCCAGGACGGTGGTGCCGGACCCGGCGAAGGGGTCCAGGATATGCCCGCCCGGTTCCGTGATCTTCACAATGTCACGCATGAGCTGGAGGGGTTTCTCCGTCAGATGGATGCGGTTCTGGGGATTGCCATATTTGAACACGCCGGGGAGGCAGGGCACAGGGCGGCTGATGGGCATATCGCCGTTGGAGCCCCAGACGATGTACTCCGCCTGCTGGCGGAAGCGGCCCTTCTGGGGACGGGAGTTGCCTTTGTCCCAGACAGCGGTGCCCCGCCAGATCCAGCCCGCCCACTGGAGGGCGTCGGAAGCGGCGGGGAGCTGCCGCCAGTCGATGAACATACACACCGGCGCGCCGGGTTTGCACAGCTTCCGGGCGTCCGCCAGCCACTCCGCCGCCCAGCGGGTCCAGGACCGCTGGTCCTTGGCGTCTCCCTCAAAGGGCGGAGGGGCGGCGTCTCCCATACTGGAATATTTTTTGGCGGTGGATTTGTTCTTCTCGCTCTGCGTCCGGCCTCCGGAGGCGTAGGGCGGGTCGGTGATGATAGCGTCAAAGGTGCCGGGGGCGAAGTCTCCCAACAGCTTCAGGGCGTCGCCCTGGATGATGGTCCACTTATCTTTCATGGGCAGATTTTCCTTTCTTTTTGTGAGTTTTTTTCGGTTCGATGGGAGGCGCGGACAGCTCAGTGTCCACGTACTCGCTGATAATGCTGAGGGCTTCATCATAGCTGCCGGAGGTTTCACATCGCTTGAACATCTCGTCGATCTGTTCCCGCATCCCGGCTTCCTTCAGCAGCATAGAGGCATTGCCCAGGATGGCGTAGATGTTGCCATCCATACCGGCAAGGTCCATCTTCGGCTTTTGCGGGGAATATGCCTGAGTAAATCCTTCCAGACGGTTGGGGACGTAGTCAGAGAGCCACGTTCCACCGAACTGGTCATGGGTCTGGAGCCGCCACATGGCCAGCTTTCCCATGTCCAGTTTCACACCCTCAAAGGGGAACAGCAGGTTTGTCAGGCCGTCGTGCTGGAAGACGGAGGCCCGCTCGAAGCGGCTGCCGTCCAGCAGGATACCGCTTTCGGTGAGCAGTCCGTTGACGCCGTTCAGCCATTCCCGCAAAGGGCCGCCGCAGCCCTGGAGGATGAGACCCTCCTTACCGCTCATTGTCTGCAGATCTTCTGTGGTGATGTTTGTAATGTTATCGCTCATGTGCAGTGTTCTTTCCTTTCTGTTTCGCTTTGGAAGCAAGAACGGCTGCCGGAGACTCCCTGCCGCAGCCGCGGAGATGCCAGAGCATATGGCCCATTTCCTCCCCGTGGTCATAGCCGCTGATCTCCTGCTCCCAATAGCCTCTTACCACTTCCAGGGGATTGTCGAGACCCAGCAGGTATTCCACCTCGTCGTCGTCGCACACAGCCGCCAGCTCGTCGCAGAGCTGCTGGGCGGCGGTGATCTCCGGGGCCAGCCGGATGATTTCCTCAAAGGGCTTTTCCCGGAGCTGGGCGAGGTAGTCCTGGTAGTTTTGGTCCAGCCGCAATTGCAGGATTGCGTTTTGGTCCTGACTCATCGCTCATGACCTCCTTTTCGAACGATCTGTTTGCGGGGCCGGACACGCTGAGGCGGTTCCTGCCCAAAGACGATCGGAATGCCTTGGTCCTGAGCACGGCGAATTTCTGCCCGCATCCCCTCGGTAATCGTGGAACCATAGACGTTGATCTGATGGCAGGACTCCAGCAGGCGAAGGCCCATCTCCCGTGCCGCCTCGTCCTGAACAGAGCAAGCCGGATCGGCGTTGGAGGGAAGCGTAATGTGGGGGCAGACGGGAATGTCGCCGGATTGGAATACCTCCTGGGCCTTCTGCTGGGCGAACTCGATGTTGTTAGCCACATCTCCCCGAAGCGGGGCGCAGATATACACCAGCTTGGGGCCGTCATGACCACGCTCCGGCGTCCGCTCCCGGAAGGGCTCCAGGTACTGCTGTATCTGCTGGATAAGCTGCCCACGGTCCGCTTGGGCGGGACTCCAGGCATACCACTCCGTCCTGCCGTCGCAGGTCCAAATATGCGGGGATACGCCGCTGGGAAAGTTCGGATTTCCGGGAACGGGTTTCCTGCCCCAAATGTCCCGGAACCGCAGAAGCAGCGTGTCCACAGGTCCATCTGTGCGGTTCAGGACCGTCAGTTTCAAGGCGTCATAGTGGTCTGCGTATCCAGTGGTGACGAACTGCGCCCGGATACGCAGGTCCTTGTCCAGCGTTCCCAAACAGGCCAGGCCCGTGAAGCTGGGGGTGGAGATGATTTTGCCGTCCCCAAATAATTTTCGCAGTTCTCCCTCGAAGAAATTCATCGTTCCAATTCCTTCCTTTTCGGAGATTTTTCCTTCTTTTCAGAAGGCTGGCGGGAGGGCTTCAGCTCATCCCTGGCCGGGTTCCGGACAATAGAGCGGCTTTGCCCATCCAGTATCAGCGTATCCGGTGTGCTGTTGCGGATTTTTTCTTCCCAGAGGATTACGGCGGTTCCGGTACCCCCCACGGCTCCCGCCACTGTGCCGTAGACAGTGCAGTGGCCGCTGAGCTTCGGGAATTTTCCCCGGTCCCTGGCGTCAAGGACCAAGGCGGAGCCGGAGGCCCTGGCCTCCTCGCACAGAACCGCGCCCCGAATGTATGCGGCGTCCTCCGCCCTGGCGTGGCCGGACAACGTGCTCCGCTGCGTTACATACGCCTGGTCACAGGCGACGGCCCCGTCACGCAGGCAGGAATCTTTGTCCACGGAGGCGCTCCCGGCGGCGATGGCGTCGCCGAAAATCCAGGAGGCGTCACCCTCCTCCTGGGAGAGGTTGCATTCCGCCTCCACAAAACCGCCCAGATCCCCGGCCCGCACCTCAACGCCGACGTCCCGCAGGGCGCGGATGCGATGGAGAAAGGGGTGTTTCTCATGGGCGATGTCTGTGATCTCGTACTTTTTATTGTTCGTTTGCATCAACTCCTTCTGAAAAGATTTGCTTTGGGTCAGCCCCAAACGATACCATTTTTGTGATGAAAAGGCTATCACGATACTCCACAAAGAAACAGGCGGAAACCCGGCAAAAGCAACAGGGGCGGGCTACCTGTCCTTCGGCTTTTCCCGCCTTTTGGGGCCCTTTTTCCGGCGAAGCGGCTTGCCCTGGCGGAACGCCTCCGCAAACCGCCGTTCCGCCAGCTCCCGCCAGAGGGGGTTGTATTCTGTACGAACACGGTTTTCCTCTGCTTGGTATGTGATGTGGGCGGCGACGGCGGGGCAGGTTTTGAATATGGCAGTCAGGGCCTGGGTCATCTCCGGGTCGTTTCCCATAAACAGCCGGTGGGAGGAATCGTCCGCCTTGGCGGGGCAGGTACTCTTGTCGTTCCACAGCAGCGAGACAGCTTTGATCACAGGGACAGCGTGTTCCCTGGCAAAATTTCTGGCCCGCAGCAGGGCCATTTCCGGATGGAAGCTGCCGAAGTCCACGGTGTAGAAGGATTTCAGTTTCCCGTTCTCGTGAACAGAGAGCAGGGCCAGGGGACTGTTTTCGCCCGCTGACCTCGGCGTGTGGAAGCACATCAGGCGGCCCTGATCGGTAAGCCTGGCTATCTGCGTTGCTGTGCTGCCGTTTTGCATGTAAACGGCGGCGGCTGCCATCTCGGAGGGCAGAAGTGTGCCGCAGGAAATGGCTCCGTAAACATCCTGTACAGTTTCAGGCAGGAAATTGTTTTTGAGAAAACCGAAGGACGTCATCATCGCTTCTAAAAAGTCGTAGGAAAACTCATCGCACATTTCCAGGCCGTAACGGTACCACGCCTCCGTCGTTTTGCCATCCAGGCGGGGGACCAACTGCTGGAGCTGGCGTTCAAATTCTTCTCTTTTCATAGAACCTCCCCGAACTATTGTCTTGTACTTCATGCGGCGCTCCGAAGCGCGCCCTGATCTTCCTGCCGGAAGAGGGCGTCGATGTCCGAGAAGCGCTGGGTGCGGTTGAACTTCTCCGTGGTCTTGCCGGGGATGGCCTGGAGTTCCAGCATCCTGGCCCACAGGTCCGGGTGATGGTCGTAAAGGTGGCGCAGCTCCGCCCGCTTGGCGTTGGGGCAGAACCAGCACCCGCCCCGGTCGGTGAATTCATAGACAGGCGAAAGGAGTCCCGCCTTTCGGCAGAACTCCCATGCGTCTTTTTCCGTGAAATTGTATTTTGCCAGCAGAGACACCTGCCTGCCGCCCTCCAGACGGAGCAGCCGTTCCTGCTCATCTTTGGCGATGCCGATGTATTGGACCGTCACAGGCGGCAGGGTTTTCTGGTACCGCTGGATGGGCCTGACCTTGCAGTCCCGCTGGACGGCGCACTTCCCGCACAGGGGGAAGGAGCGAACCATGCCCTTCTTAGGGCCGCGGGTGACCCTGCCGGTGAACAGGTCCACATAGGTCTTTTTCGAGCGGAGAACGATTATTTTTATCCCCATTCGCTCCAGGGCGGGGATGGCGGTTTTGTAGATGAAGTCCCGGTGTTCCGGCACCTCGCCGGAAATGTCTTTGTTGAACATGACTTCGCAGTAGACCGCCTCGTCCAGAGGCTCGTTATGTTCCAAAGCCAGCAGCAGAGTCGCCAGAGAGTCCTTGCCAAAAGAACAGGAGGCAATAAATTTGGTCCGTTCCATATCAGCGCTCCTGACGGGGCGGCTTCCGCTTCCGAATAGGCGGGTTCAGGAACCGCTTTGCCTCTTGGAAGCCAACCGTGTCCACGTAGTACGCCTTTTCCTCCCCGCCCCGGTTCAGGACGATCACGTCGCTCATGGACAGGGACCGCATCCGCTGTCCGAAGGGGCGGCTGCCCCGGTTGTGCTTGGCGTACAAAGCCTCCAGGGTGACCTTGGGGGCGAGAACGCCCCGGTAGGCCCGCTGGTAATGGGCCATGCGCAGCTTGGCCTTCGCCTGCTCGTAGGGCATGAAGGCGTATGACGCGGCGCTGGCGTCTTTCAGCTGGTAGATGGTATAGGTGTCGCAGACGTCGCCCTCTTTGGGATGCTCGGGAGCATAAACAGCCCCGTTCCGCTCCTGGATCTCCGCGAACTGGCAGATGTGGAAGGTTTCGCCGCCGATCCGGGCGTGTGTGGCGTCAATGTACCGGCAGGGGAGGATTCTCCGGTCATCGCCGAAGGTGGTGAGGGTGATATTCTCTCCGTCCGGCACATGGAAGAGGGTGTTGTAATCGCTGTCGATGAAGCGGACTAACCCGCCGTCCGCCTCGTTCGGGAAAGCCAGAACACCAAATACATTGACGGGGGTATCGCCGTTCATCGCGCCTCCCTTTCACAGGCTTTCGCCAGGGCGGCGGCCCGGTTCGTCTGCTCCCAGAGAGCGTCCTGGTGGGTGAAATGCCCGTAATTGCAGAACGGAGCGAAGATGGGACGATCCAGCCCAAGGGCCCGGATGATACCGCCGGGAGTCAGGTCGAACACCTGCCGGACTGCCTGTTCCAGAACCGCCTCCGGGTATCGTCCGGTCTCATGGAGGTCAATGTCCACGGCCACCGGCTCCGCCCTGCCGATAGCGTAGGCGAGGCCGACGGTACAGCGTTCCGCCAGACCGGCGGCCACGATGTTCTTGGCGACGTACCGGGCCATGTAGGTCCCGCTGCGGTCTACCTTGCTGGCGTCCTTTCCGGAGAGCGCCCCGCCTCCGTGGGGAACGAGGCCGCCGTAAGTGTCCACCATCAGCTTCCGGCCCGTCAGCCCGGTGTCCGCCTCGAAGCCGCCCAGGACGAAGCGCCCGGAAGGGTTGATGAGGACCTCCGTTTCGTGGTCGGGGTAGAGGTCCCGCAGGGCGGGGACGATGACGTGGCGGGTGACCTCCTTCCGAAGCTCCTCCAGATTCTTCTCCTCATCGTGCTGGCAGGAAACCACCACGGCGGCGATTCGCTCGGGCCTGCCCTTGCGGTATTCCACGGATACCTGGGCCTTGCCGTCCGGACCGAGGCCCTGGATGGTCCCCAGCTTGCGGGCATTGGTGAGTGTCAGCGTCAGCCGGTGGGCCAGCACCACGGGCAGGGGGAGGAGCTGGGGCGTTTCCGTACAGGCGAAGCCGTACATGATACCTTGGTCGCCAGCCCCCATTTCACTGGAGCCGCTCACAGCCCCGGCGATGTCTCCGCTCTGGTCATGGGTGACGGCCTCCACCTCATAATCACAGGAATAGCCGGTTTCCCGCACCGTCCGGCAGACGATGGCGGGGATATCCGGCAGCCGCCGGGCGGTAATCTCCCCGGCGACAATGATTTTTCCCGCCGTGGCCATGGCCTCGCAGGCCACATGGGCGGCGGGATCATGCTTCAAACAGGCGTCCAGAACGCGGTCGGCGATGGCGTCGCACAGCTTGTCCGGATGGCCCTCGGTGACCGATTCGGCGGTCAGGATGTAGTTATCTCTCATGAGTCTTTCCTCTTTTCTTTTTTTGTTCAGTGGGTTTTTCGGGGGAATCAGGCGCTTCCAACGGAATGGCAAGCAGATGGGGATGATCAAACATCTCCTTGTAAGAACGAAGCTGGAAATCGGTCAGGGAAATGAAATTTTCGCCGCCCACTCCGACAATTAGAAAGGTCCCGCAGAGAACGTCATACGGATCGCCATAGCAGTCGCAGAGGAGACGGTTGGGAGGCAAATTCAGGTTTTTGCCCTCGGCGTTGCAGATAATGGCAGCAGACTCCGTAAAAGGAGAAACCATTTCAATTTTCCCGCCGGCAACACCCTGCAGGGACTTGAGATCGGGAAGGATTTCCCGCACCTCGCAGGGCTTCATCGGCTCCACCACAAGGACCTTAATTGTTTGTTTACTCATTCTTTCTTCCCTGGGCGGCAGCTCCGCCATCCTCTCCAGCTTGTCTGTTTGGTAGCAGTAAATGTAAAAATTGTAATTTCCCCGCAGGGGCAGGAAGCGCAGATAGTAGCGGCGCTTAGGGGTATCCACCCGGAAGCCGTAATAATCTTTGCCGGATTCAGGGCTCATTTGGGCCTGCTTATGCTTCCAGCAGAAGCTCTGCATGGCGCTGAGGTTTTTGAGGGGCCCGTTCTTCCGCAGAGCATTGACCACGCTGTCCAGCTCATCCTTGAAATCCTGGTCCTTCAGCTTTTCCTGGTGGTCCCACCATGTGGTCCAGAACTCCGTCCCCCGGCCAAAATCTCCCCGCAGGTGGCCGACGCAAGCCTGTTCCTCGTCGCTGCCGGAGAAGGACAGAAGTTCCTCATCTTTGCCAACCACATGGAGCGAATATGCTTCAGCGCTCATGGCCCTTCGCCTCCTTCTTTTTGGGAGACAAGGGTTTCTCCGGCGCGGGACCGTGCTCCCGCTCAATCTCCATTTGCCGAATCATTTTCACAACTTCCCGAAAAGCCAGATAACGGTGAATCTGCTCCGGGTCATCTGTAATGACGCGAATTGTTTCCCACAGCGGGGACCCATGATGGCTGATATCCGACTGAACAACCAGGGCGGGCTTATCTCCCTCCTCCAGCATGACGCGGGCGCCGCGAATATTCTCGGCGTGGTCGTACAGGCCATAGGTTAAGCCAACGCATTTCAGGGCGTGCAGAGCGTCCACGGTGGTGTACACGCTGCCGGTGGAGATATGGACCTCGCCGGATAGCGAAATCTTTTTACCGCTCATGAGAATTTCCTCCTTTCAGCGGTCTGCCGCGTTTGATAAAAGCGTTGTTGATTCGCTCTGTCTCCGCATGGACCTCCTCCACAGCGTGGTCCCACGCTTCCTTCAGAGCGGCTGCCGGAAGACCGCTGCATCGGTATCCCTCCAGGATGCCGTTGTAGTAGCCGGTGGTTGGAAGCATGGGTTCCTTGAACCGCTCATCCATAATGTAGGCCATGACGGAGAGAGACCGGCCCAGGCCGTCCCGGACAGTCACCGTGCGCTTATCGTAAAAGCGGGGATAGCCCTCATACCAGTCCAGGGAGCGCTCACACGAACGCGTGATGCTCCACAGCAGGCCGTGGACCCTGCTGCCCGCTTTGGGAGCAATGGTAGCGAAGCCGCCCCGGCGAAACAACAGTTCATAGTCCTCCAGAAATACCGGCCCAACGACACAGGCGTCCGGGCAGCGGCAGGCCATCTGCTCCAGGTTGATGTTGCTGCCGTAGGCGAAGTACAGTCCGTCAGCCATCCTCCAGCACCTCCAGGGCCCCGGCCTTTGCCAGCAGAGTGAACATGGCCCTGGCCTGCCGCTCCAGACTGCCCTCCGGCAGGGGACACTCCAAGTCCGTGGCCCGGATGAAATTGCTTCGGAGCTGCCAGAGGTAGCTCTCGGCGTCGGGGAACTCGGTGGGGTCGAAGGCGGTCAGGCGGAGTTGTTCCAGAATCTCCGTCCCGGTCCCCTCATAGGTCCTTGTGTCAATGCGGATTTTCATTTATCATTCACCTCTCATTTTCACGGTGTTTTTTCTTTCGGCGGTTGACCTCGTAGCTGTCTTTGTCATGGCGCCACGCCCGGTCGCCGTCAAGGTTGGAGAGAAGGACGTCTCGGGTCTCCTTGAACTCGTCGCCGTTGAGGCCCAGGCGGACCAGCCAGACCCGGAAGGTGAACAGCTCGTTGTCGCTGCGGGTCTTTTTCATGACGGTGCTCCGCTGGGCGATGGCCTGGGCGGACATGGCGAGGCACAGATTCACATAGGCCGCCGCCTTGGCGGGGTCCAGGGTAGAGTTGAAGCACCGCCATTCGACGGTGCCTCGGTAGAAAACAGAATGAAGATTCAGGGCGTAGTAACGGGATTTATTATAGTGGTCCCGGCGGGTCCTGCCGTCACCCTCAAAGCCCTCGTACCAGATGTTCTCCAGCTGCGTGAGGTCCGGGGTCTCCTCCGCAGAGAGGGTCCGGGCTTTCTTCAGCATGGGTTCCCGCACCTTCTGGCACCACTCTATGGCCCTTGCCTCGTTCACCCGCAAGGCTTTGAAGAGAAGGTCCTCCTTGGAGTACATGATGCCGATGAGGTTTTTTAGGCTCTGGCGGTTGTGGGCGGAAGCGTCCACATGGACATGAAGGCCACAGGAGTCATTCACTTTTGCGCCAATAGCCGTCATCCGCCGCATGCACTCCTGGAGGAGGGACAGATCGCCATAGGCCAGCTTGGGCGTGACTATTTCCACCTTATAGGGCATGCCCTCAGCAGAATCCTTATCAAGCTGCAAGTATCCATCCGCGGACTGACATTCCGGGTGGATGCTGGAATCGCTCATGAGCTTCCACTCTTTCCCTGCCGGGTCCTTCACAATCCAGGAACCATAAATATGTTCCCAATACTCGGGGGTGGTGCCAAAATAGTCCGCCAGGGCGTGAGCGGCCTCCTCACGGGTGACGCCTGTCATCTCGATTTCCACGCCGAAGCATTGTTCCTTCATTTCGATCATGCCGCTTTTTCCTTCCGAAGCTCGTCATCCACCGCCCGGATACGGCGGCCTATGGCCTCGATTACGTTGACCGTGACGCTGTTCCCTGCCTGCTTGTACGCCTGGGCGTCCGAGGTGATGGCGAGGAGGCGGTCGATCTGGTCCTCATCGAAGCCCTGGAGCCGGAGGCACTCCCTGGGCATGAGGCGGCGGATGCGTCCGCCCCGCTCCACGATGCCCTGGACGCTGGCGGCGTCATGAGCCAGCTTGCTGACTCTGCCGCCTCTGGTCCTGCTGCCGGGATACCCCAAGTCCACACTGTCGCCGGGAGCGGCCTCCGTGTAGCCCTGTTTGGTTCCCTCTTTGATAAGCAGTACCCCGGAACGCTCCGCCCGGTGGTTGGAGAGGGTGGTCTGCCCATAGCGGGCAGTAAGACAGCGGGCGGTATCCGTCCGTCTGGGTTCCCCCACAGACAGATCTACAAAGGCGGCGTCGGGCGGAATCAGGTACAGCCCCGTCTTGCCGCCCATGCCTCCGGCTCCCGCCGTCTGGGTGCAGGCTACTCCTTTGACATCGTAGACACGGGAGCCCTGCGGCCCGCCAAGGACTTGAACAAGAGCCTTTCCGTTTGCTCCGGCGAGAGGAAATACTTTGCCGGAGCATCGGGAATCAAGATATCCGATAATATAGACCCTTCTCCGTGATTGAGGCACCTGGTGGTCTGCGCTGTCACACACATTCCATTCGAGACCATACCCCAGCTCATGAAGCGTGGAGAGGATGGTCGCAAATGCCCGTCCCTGGTCGTGGAGTAAAATTCTGGGAACATTTTCAAGCAGCAGATACGCAGGCTGCTTTGCTTTAGCCAGCCGGGCAATTTCAAAGAAGAGAGCGCCTCTGGGGTCAGCGAAGCCCAATTTGCGCCCTGATGCAGACCACGATTGGCACGGAAAACCGGCGCAAAGCAGGTCGAAATCCGGCATTCCGCCGGGGTCGATTTTTGTGGCGTCTGGATAGTACACTTCCTCCTTCCCAATATCGTGGATGGCGCGGTAGCTGGCGTCGGCGTATTTGTCAATCTCGCAGTGGCCGACGCACTGGAAACCGCCTACGCGGGTCAGCCCGGCCCGGAAGCCGCCGATTCCCGCGAACATATCAAAATAACGAATCAGATTCTTCTCCACCTCCATTGTTTTGCAGCGCAAGCAGAAAACCGAGGACGTTTTCATCCACGTCCCCGGCCTGCGGCTGCACAGGTTTTTCTGTTGCGGAAACAAATTCCACACCGCGCAGTTCCTCCCGGACGATTTGACGAACAGTCTCCACCAGCGCGTCGTACTCGTTCATCCGGCAGACGGCCCGGCACACAGCCTCCGTCCGCCGGCCCGATGGGATGTCATCGCCAGTGATAAAATGTAAAAAAACGCCGAGGAAAAAATGTAGTTTTGTGGC
>Ga0137309_100951_pt1 | contig 20931 bp, 12 predicted proteins | sample NAcewiD2O_June_FD_97179 | JGI IMG/M metagenome (GOLD analysis project Ga0137309, IMG submission 97179) | Mouse cecal microbial communities from Vienna, Austria - N-Acetylneuraminic amended D2O_June | ecosystem: Host-associated > Mammals > Digestive system > Large intestine > Cecum | place... | reverse complement strand
TGGAGGACTTGGTGATCTATGAGCTTCATGTGCGGGGCTTTACCATGGACGCCTCCTCCGGCGTGCGCTTTCCCGGCACCTTTGAGGGCCTGCGGGAAAAGATTCCCTACCTTAAGTCTCTGGGCGTCAACGCCGTGGAGCTGATGCCTATTTTCGAGTTTGACGAAATGCAGGACTACCGGGAGCACGAAGGCCGCAAGCTCTACAATTACTGGGGCTACAGCTCCGTAAGCTTTTTTGCCCCCAACACCAGCTACACGGCCACCACGGAGCACAACCGGGAGGGCAACGAGCTGAAAAGCCTGATCCATGAGTTCAAGAAAAACGGCATAGAGGTCTACCTGGATGTGGTGTTCAACCACACCGCCGAAGGCAACGAGCAGGGCCCCGCTTTCTCCTTTAAGGGCTTTGACAACAATATTTACTATCTGCTGACGCCGGATGGCTACTACTACAATTTCAGCGGCTGCGGCAACACCCTGAACTGCAACCATCCCATTGTGCACCAGATGATCCTGGACTGCCTGCGCTATTGGGTTACCGCCTACCGGGTGGATGGCTTCCGCTTTGATTTGGCTTCCATTTTGGGCCGCAATGAGGATGGCTCCCCCATGGATAAGCCGCCTTTGCTGCAGTCTTTGGCCTTTGACCCCATTCTGGGCGGCGTCAAGCTCATTGCCGAGGCTTGGGACGCGGGCGGCCTGTACCAGGTGGGCAGCTTTCCCTCTTGGAACCGCTGGGCCGAGTGGAACGGCAAGTACCGGGATGAGATGCGGGGCTACATCAAGGGCGACCCGGGCACTGCCCAGAACGCTGCCCAGCGCATTGCCGGGTCACGGGACATCTACGATGTAAAGGGGCGCACCAACGCCTCGGTGAACTTTTTGACTTGCCACGATGGCTTCACCCTGTACGACCTGTTTGCCTACAACGATAAGCACAATGAGCAGAACGGCTGGGGCAATACGGATGGAGCCAACACCAACTATAGCTGGAACTGCGGTGCGGAGGGGGAGACAGAAGATCCCCAGGTGAACCGCCTGCGCCGGCGGATGATCCGCAACGCTTTCGCCCTGCTGATGTGCAGCCGGGGCATCCCCATGTTCCTGGCTGGGGACGAGTTTTGCAACACGCAGTTTGGCAACAATAATGCCTATTGCCAAGATAATATCATCTCCTGGCTGGACTGGAGCCTGCTGGAAAAGAATCGGGATATGTTCGAGTTTTTCCAATATATGATCGCCTTCCGCAAAAACCACAAGGTTTTGCGCACCAACCTGAGCGACGGAGCCCTGGGCCTGCCGGACGTGAGCTTTCATGGGGTCCGGCCCTGGCACGAGGGGGCTTTTGGGTCCGATGAGCACTATGTAGGCGTAATGTTCACTGGTTATGAGCGCCGCAAGGGACCGGAGGCCGTGTATGTGGCCTCTAACGCCTACTGGGAGGAGCTGGAGGCCACGCTGCCGGAGCTGCCCCAGTCCATGCGCTGGGAGCTGGCGGCTAACACCTGGGAGGCGGAGCAGCACCCGGGACGCATGGAGAGCCGGAGCTTCCGCATCCCGCCCCGTTCGGTGATGGTTTTTGCCGCCAAATAACCGCGCGGAGGCGGCTCCTTGCCGGCTAGAGAGATGAAGAGAAAGGCCCCCCTTTTTGGGAGGCCTTTCTCTTTTGTGTACAGTCTAACCGCCAACTTGCAGCAGGGGCTCGCCCTTTTGGGGCAGCAGCGTTTCAGGAGGCTGGGGGCGGCCGACAAACTCCATGTGGGGATAGATCACTTCCAGCAGCTGGTCGGGGAAGGCCCGGTCGAAGAAAGCCTGCACCTGGTTTTCCGCGGGCACTCCGTTGATGCGCTCATACTGGCGGAACACCGCTCCGGCGGAGAGGGCCATGTCAAAAACCATAAACACCGTAAACCCCGCGGTCAGGATGCGCCCCAGGCGCTTGGGCGTTTGCTCTAAGGTGCGTGAGACCACAGGGTACAGGTCCTTCACCCACACCAGGCCCAGTACGCCCCAGAAGATGGAATACATCAGGTTGGTCCGCCCGCCGATGTTAAATGCGGAGTCGCTGTACTCCCAGGATACGGAGCCGAAGGCCGCCTGCTGCACAAAGCTGCATAGATACTCAAAAGCCGCGCCCAGGACCATGCTGGCGATGAAAATAAGCACGTCCCGCTGGTTGTACATCTTCCGCAAAAACAAGGTGAGAACCACCGCGCCGAAGCCGTACACCAGAATGAAGGGGCCCAGCACCAGGCTGACGCGCAGCTCGAACTGGTGGGGCGGCAGAATCAGGGCATAGACTGTTTCCAGAGCGCAGCCCACCACATTGCCGGCCATGAAGATCCAGAAGAGCTTTTCATAGCAGAGCATATAGGCAAAGGGCTTCTCGCCGCTGGCGGGCAGGTGGGGCTCATAGGCGGCCACGGCGGCCTCGTTCCGGCGGCGGATGGCGTCTTTAAACTTGCGGCGGGACAGGTCCAGCTCTTCCCGCAGGGCCTCCAGGGCCTCGTTATGCCGCAGGGAGCGCAGGTCCGGGAAAGCCCGGAGCAGGCGGCGGTGAAGAATATTGGCCCGCAAGCTTTGCTCGTACTTCTCCTTGAGCTTGGCCGCGTCCATCTGTAGCACCTCCGCCCGCTTTTGGGCGGAGAGGGTGTGCTGGAACACGCCTTCGCCCAGCCGGTCGGAGCCCTCCTTCAAGCGGGCGGAAACCGCCTCCAGCAGCTTGAGCTTTTGGTTGAGGCCGATGATGGATACCACCGTCACAGCCAGGTCGGCCAAAAGCAGGGCGGAGAACGCCACCAGCAGGGCCACGCCCACCGGCCGGGGGAGATGTTCTACCAAACGGCTGGTGGCTGGGGCCACAAACCGGACAATGGCCATGCCCGCAAAGCCCCAGAGTACAGAAAATTTTAGGCAGATATAGCCGTTGAGATTGTGGGGCTCGTCGGAGTAGTCCCACCATTTTTGGCGGAAAATCTTTTCCAAAAGGAAGCCCGCTGTCCATTCTAGGGCCGAGCCCAGGACCATAGAGCCCAAAATCAACGCGGCCAAGCTGTTCCGAAAGGGCCGCATGCAAAAGGCGATGAGCACAATGCCCAGCCCGTAAATGGGACAGACCGGCCCATTGAGAAAGCCCCGGTTAACAAAGCGCCTCTCCAGGACAGCGGCATAGGCAACCTCGCAGCACCAGCCCAGAAAAGCGTAGAGAAAGAAACACCAAAGGTATGTATAGACCATAAAGACCCACAACTCCCGCACATAAAGATGGAAAAAGTCAATAAGAAGCATACCAGAAGCGGGCGGTAAAGTAAAGTCCTATTGCCTTTCGAAATTCTTAAAGATTTCCGTCAAAGCGCCCTCCAGCCCGGTGGGCAGCATGGCCCGGGCGGAAAAGTTCTCCCGGCACCAGTCCCCCGCCGCGCCGTGAAGCCAGGCGCCCGCCGCTGCCGCCTGAAAGGCCGGGACCCCTTGAGCCAGCAGGGCTCCAATGACACCGGCCAGCACATCGCCGCTGCCCCCCTTGGCCAGACCAGGGTTGCCGGTGGAGTTCAAAGCCAAGCGCCCCTCTGGCCCGGCAACCACCGTGGCCGCGCCTTTGAGCAGCACCACAGCGGCGTTGGCGGTAGCGGCCCATTGGGCCGCCTCCAGCCGGCCTCTTTGAATGGTTTGAACGGATTCCCCGGTCAGCCGGGACAATTCCCCTGGGTGAGGGGTAAGCACCAGGGGCACGGGCAGGGAGGCCAGGGGAAAGCCCCAGCGGGCGGCGTAATTCAAGGCGTCCGCGTCCAAAAGCAGTGGGACCTTGCAGGACCGGAACACCATGGGACAGACCAACGCGGCCAGCTCCCCCAGGCCGCAGCCCACGGCACAGGCGGTGGCTTGGGCCAGGGCCCGCTTCAGCTTGGCTTCGGTGGAGGCTGGGTCCCGGGCATCATAGACCGTGAAAACAGCCTCGGGCACGCCAGCCGCCAAAATGGAGTAGATGGACCGCTCGGCGGCGATTTCCAAAAGTCCCAAACCGCAGCGCAAAGCGGCCCGGGCGGCCATGAGGCAGGCCCCGGCCATGCCATAGCTGCCGCAGACCAGCAGCAGCCGTCCCTGGCTGCCCTTGTGGGCTTGCAAGGGGATGGGGGGCAGGGCCTCCCGCACTTGCTTTTCGGTGGTGAGGCTGGCCTGAGTTTGGACGGAAGCCAGCAGGGCTTCGGGAATGCCCACCGGGCGGACCGCCACCTGGCCGCAGAATTCCATGGCCGGGTAGGAGCGGTGGGCGGGCTTCTCCACGGAAAAGGCCACCGTTGCCTCGGCCCGAAAGGCTCCCTCCGCAGCCCGTGCTGAGTCGCACTCGGTGCCGCTGGGCAGGTCGGCGGCTATGCGGTGGCCGCTTTGGGCGTTGGCGAAGCTGAGAAAAGAGGCGGCGTCGCCGGAGAGCTGGCCCCGAAAGCCAAAGCCGAAGACGCAGTCCACAATAACCCAGGCGGCGGAAAGTGCGGACCGGGCGGCGGCAGAGGCAGTCTGGGAATCCAGCACCGCCACCTGGGGAGGCAGCTGGGCAAAGGCGGCTTTGGCCAAGGCCGTGGCAGGCGGGCCCTGGACCAGAATAACCTGGCAGGACGCGCCCCACTGGACCAGCTGGCGGGCGCAGGCAAAGCCATCGCCGCCGTTGTTGCCCTTGCCGCAGAGGATGGCCACAGGCCGGGACTTCAGCGGCCCCCAGCGGGTCTGGGCCTCTTGGGCCAGAGCCTGTCCGGCGTTCTCCATCATTTGGGTGAGGGAAAGGCCGCAGGCCTGGGCGGCAGATTCCAGGGCTTGGACCTCGGACTTGCGAAAAAGATTCATAGAGAGGGCCTCCTTAAAGATTGGTGATGAAATGGTGGTGCTGGGGGCCTAGAGGCGCCCCTTAGGGCAAGGCCGCGAGACGCTGTCTCGCGCTCCGCCGCCTTTGAAAAGGTGGACGAAACTTTTATGATTACGGTGTTTTTTCGTAAGGGGCAAGGCCTCAGCCAACCCGCGGGCGGAAAGCCAGCTCCCTCCACTCCCCAAAAAGCGCGTGACAAAGATTTTTGGGAGTTCTTAGAAGCATTTTCCAAAAAGGGTCTAGGGCTGCAAAGTCCCCTGTTTCCCCTTGACAAGGGCGTCAGCCGATACTATAATAATACCAGCAAAAGGTCTTCGGGGCAAGGTGAAATTCCTGGCCGGCAGTGAAAGTCTGCGAGCGAGAAAGCGGCAACCCGCTTTTTGGCTGAACTGGCGCAATTCCAGTACCGACGGTATAGTCCGGATGAGAGAAGATCGCGGCGCGGGCCCCTGTGTCCGCGCGGCTGTCTCTTGCCGTTTGTCCCCGTGCGCCCAGGCGCTGCGGGGATTTTTTTGGCCCTTTGCGAAAAATTACCGGAAAGGGATGCTTCTATGGAAAAAACAATCGCAGTAAAAAAAATCAACACCCGCAAGCTGGCCGTCACGGCCATTTTGGGGGCCGTGGCCTCGGCGCTGATGTTCCTTGCCTTTCAAGTGCCTCTCATGCCCAGCTTCATTCAGATGGATTTGTCCGAACTGCCCGCTCTGCTTGCGGCCTTTAGCATGGGCCCCTTAAGCGGCGTGGGGGTCTGCCTGATTAAAAACCTGGTGCATCTATTGGCCACCAGTACCGGCGGCGTAGGGGAACTCTCCAACTTCCTTTTGGGCGCGGCCTTTGTGCTTCCGGCGGGCCTCTTCTACAAATACCGCAAAAACCGTATGGGCGCATTTTTAGGGGCCCTGGTGGGGGCTGTCTTTATGGCGCTGGCCAGCCTGCCGGTAAACTATTTCATCACCTACCCCTTTTACACCCTGTTGATGCCTTTGGACGCCATTCTGGGCCTCTATCAGGCCATCAATCCCAATGTGCACAGCCTGCTGGACGCCCTGATCTGGTTCAACATGCCCTTCACTCTGTGCAAGGGCCTCCTGAGTGTGGCGGTTACCTTTTTAATCTATAAGCGCATCTCGCCCATCCTTAAGGGCAGGTAGAGTTAACGCGGTTCAAAAGAGGCGATACCTCTTTTGAACCTAGCAGCACGGGCCCGCCCATGCCGCTAGGCTTGGCAATCGGTAAATACCGATTGCCAAGTGCGTTTACTATAAATACGAAGCAAAAACCCGGGCCTTCCCAGCGGAGGGCTCGGGTTTTTGGGTTTAGTCTTGATGAAAGCGGCAGCCGCAGCGGCCGTTTTTCTTTACTTCATACAGGGCCCGGTCGGCCATGCCGTACAGCTCGTCGGTGTAGCCCATGGCGGAGAAAGCCCCGCCCACGCTTAAGGACACGGAGGGCAGCCCGTCGTCCGGGTGGCGCAGCTTGTGGTTGATGGACCGCACCTTTTCTTCGATCCGTTCCTGCTGCTGAGGCTCTATCTCGGTTAAAATCACCGCGAACTCGTCGCCGCCAATGCGCGCGGGGAAGTCAGTGGCCCGAAAGCTTTTTTCCAAAAGCCTTGCCACTTTTTTCAGCACGGCATCTCCGGCCTCATGTCCAAAGCGGTCGTTGATTCCCTTGAAATGGTCCACATCCACAATCAAAAGCGCCAAAGGCTGGACCTTGACCCGCAGCACCTCCTGGATCTCTTGAAAGGCCCCCCGGTTGATCAGGCCGGTTAAAGGGTCGTGCTCCGCCTGGTGGCGCAGCAGCACCTCGTTGGCGGCGTTTACCTCATAAATGTCGTTGTAGGTCAGGGCCAGATATTTAAACTCATAGGCGCCGGTAATCTCCATGAGCTTTTCTTCCTTGATGCAGCTGACATAGACCTGCAAGGGCTTTACAATCAAAAAGGTGATCATAATGAAGACCAAAACGTTCTGCACAAAAAGGGCGCTGAAGAGGGCGCGTTCCATCAGCAGGGTATTGTCCAGGTCCTTTAGGCTTAACTGCTGGGCGTTTTGGGTGGAGCTCATCACGTCGGTGAGGAAGTAGTCGATGTTGCTGGTGATCAGCTGCTTTTTGGCCTGGTATTCCGTGCCGAAAACCAGATCCCGGACCTCATCCAGCTTGGCCTGGGCGCTCAGAGCCGCGTCCTTTTTCGAGAGCTTTACCTGGGCCACCTTTGGGTCCAGGGCGGCGGGGTCTAAGGACAGGGACTCCGCTGCCAGGCGGATGGCGTAAACTTCCCGCTCCATCAGCTGGTTGGAGTAGTCCAGGGCGGTCTCCAGATAGCGCAGGGCCCGGGGGCTGGCCTGTTTGTCCAGCTGTTCCAGGGCGGTCTCCCGGCGGCGGGCCACATTGGTTTCGTGAAAATAATTTTCCACATAGCCGCTGTCCAGGGTAACCGCGAACAGGCGCACCTGCTCGGTCAGATAGTCGGACCCGGCGGACACCTGGGCCGCGTCCTCCTGGTAGGCAATGTATTGGGACGTGGTCTGGACCATGCGGTCATAGTCCGCGGCGGCCTGGCAGGTGATAAAGAGCAGGGCTGCGTAAAGCAGGCAGGAGAGGACGATCATCGCCACATTCAAACTGCGTACTCTGATCCCCTTGACCGGGATCTTCTTTTTTTCCGGATCATTGATTTTCATTTGAGAAGCACCTCGCATTGTAAGCGCGTCTTTTCCCAGAAAGCGCATAAGCGCGGGAGCGGCCGCTTTCTGGGCCGGAAATCCCCATCGGAACCGCAGGACCCCGTATGGCCCAGAGCTGCGAAGCTCCTCTTGCGGTTCTCTTCCTTGAAATTGACAGAGTTGGGTTCCCGCAGCTCTTCTTCCAGCCAAGAACCGGCGCTCCCTTCCTTTTCAGGCAAGCCCTAAATGCTGAACATCAGCTCGGCATAAGAGGGATAGGGCCATACCCCGCCGGACACGTTCTGCTCCATTTCGTCTACCGTGGCCCGCAGGCGCTCCATGGCGGGGATCACCTTGTCCCGGTAATGCCGGGCGGCGGTAAGGATGTTGGGGCTCTCCGTCTCAGGGGCCCGCAGCAGGGGGGCCAGCTCCTCCACCTGGGCGAAGGCCTGGTCCAGCAGCCCGGACAGCCGGCGGATGAGGGCCGTCTCCGCCGCGCAGGTCAGGCCCTCCACCGCCGCCCGCTTGGCGGACACGGCCTGGGCCAGGGAGGCCACATACCCGCTGACCGCGGGGATGACGTCCTGGCGCACCATGGCGCTCATGGTCAGGCTTTCGATGGCGAGGGTCTTCACGTACTCTTCCATAATGGTCTCGTACCGGGCCTCCATCTCGGCCTCGGTGTAGATTTTGTGCCGCACGAAAAGCTGGATGTTCTTCTGGTCCAGATACCGGGGCAGGGCATCCACGGTGGTAGGCAGGTTCAAAAGGCCCCGCCGTTGCGCCTCGGCCAGCCATTCTTCCGAGTAGCCGTCGCCGTTGAAGATGATTCGCTTATGTTCCTTTGCCACATCCCGCACCAGGGCCCGCACAGCGGCCTCCATGTCCGCCGCGCCCGCCAGCCGCTGGGTGAACTGCTCCAGCTCCTCGGCCACAATGGTGTTGAGCATAATATTGGGGCAGGCAATGGAGATGGCCGAGCCCAGAGAGCGGAACTCGAACTTGTTGCCCGTAAAGGCAAAGGGCGAGGTCCGGTTGCGGTCGGTGGCGTCCTTGTTCAAGTCGGGCAGCACCCGCACGCCGGTCTCCAGCTTCTTCTGATCCATGCCCCCATAGGGCAGGCCCGCCTCGATGCTGTCCAGAATGGAGGTGAGCTCATCTCCCAAAAACATGGAGATGATGGCCGGGGGAGCCTCGTGGGCGCCCAGGCGGTGGTCGTTGCCCGCCGAGGCCACGGAGATGCGCAGCAGGTCCTGGTATTCGTCCACGCCCTTGATGACCGCGGCCAGAATCAGCAAAAAGGGCAGGTTCTCCCAGGGCCGGGGGCCCGGGTCCAGCAGATTCTTCCCCGTGTCAGTGGAGAGGGACCAGTTGTTGTGCTTGCCGCTGCCGTTGACCCCGGCAAAGGGCTTTTCATGCAGCAGGCACACCAGGCCGTGGCGGTCCGCCACGTTGCGCATGACCTCCATGGTCAGCTGGTTGTGGTCGCAGGCGATGTTGGTGGTGGTGAAGATGGGGGCCAGCTCGTGCTGGGCGGGGGCCACCTCGTTGTGCTTGGTCTTGGCCAGCACGCCCAGCTTCCACAGCTCCCGGTCCAGGTCCCGCATAAAAGCGGCCACCCGGGGCTTGATGGCCCCATAGTAGTGGTCGTCCATCTCCTGGCCCTTGGGGGCCTTGGCTCCAAAAAGGGTGCGGCCGCAGAAGATCAAGTCCCGGCGTTTTTTGTAGAGCTCCTTGTCGATGAGGAAATATTCCTGCTCGGGCCCCACGGTGGTGACCACCTGCTGGGTCTTCTCATCGCCCAACAGGCGCAGCAGCCGGAGGGCCTGGTTGCTCAGGGCCTCCATAGAGCGCAGCAAAGGGGTCTTCTTGTCCAGCACCTCGCCGCTGTAGGAGCAGAAGGCGGTGGGGATGTACAGGGAGCCCCCCTTGACAAAGGCATAGGAGGTAGGGTCCCAGGCGGTGTAGCCCCTGGCCTCAAAGGTAGCCCGCAGGCCGCCAGAGGGGAAAGAAGAGGCGTCCGGCTCGCCCTTGATGAGCTCCTTGCCGGAAAACTGCATGATCACCCGGCCGTCGCTGGTAGGGGAGATAAAGCTGTCGTGCTTTTCGGCGGTAACGCCGTTGAGAGGCTGAAACCAGTGGGTATAGTGGGTGGCGCCCAGCTCCACGGCCCAGTCCTTCATGGCAGAGGCCACGGCGTTGGCCACGGTCAGGTCCAGCTCCTTGCCCTCGTCGATGGTCTTGCGCAGGGAACGGTACACGTCCTTGGGCAGGCGCTCCATCATCACGTCGTCATTGAAGACAGCGCTGCCGAAGAGCTCGGGAACAGACTTGCGGTTTTCGGAACAGGTGCTCATAGAGACCACTCTTTTCATATTTATATTGTATACAAGGCGGACACAGGGAAGGCCGGGGTCCGGTACCTATTGTTAACGCAGTTCAAAAGAGGCGATGCCTTTTTTGAACCTGGCGGCGCGGGCACGTCCGCGCCGGGAGTGTCCGTTACGGAGAGCTTTTCGTGTTCCCCGCGCCGCCCGGTTGAAAATCAGTAAATACCGATTTTCAAGTGCGTTTACGATACATAATAAGTGCCAAGGTCCGGGAAGGTTCCCGGCGGCCCCTTTTTTCCTATTTTAGCGGCAAAGGCAGGGTTTGTCAACCAGCTCTTCCCTGGCAGGGGCAAGTTTGCCCGTTCCCAAAAGACGAAAAGCAAAGAATTTTTCAATGGAAAGGCCCCTGCCCGTTCCGGTAGGCTTTATGTATGTTTATCATGTCTCCACCGCGCCGCTTCTGTTTAAGATTTCATCATAATAATAAAGTATAGCACAAAATCTCCGAAAACACAATGCCTTTCCCCAAATCGGGAGCGTCCCAACCGCAGAGATAATCATCTATGTTCCCCCCGCCCTACGGGCGGGGGGAACACGAAAAGCTCTCCAAAACGGACACTCCTCCCCAAATCCTCCGGCAAGGGACGGGGCTTCCTCCCGCCCGGTTTCGGCCGGATCACAGAGAGGAAGACAAAAAGCCGGTCCAGAAAGGCGGCCTTTTTGTTATGGAAGGAGAAGCGGCGGAAAAATGAAATTTCCCTCTTGCGCTCTTCCCGTTTTTCGAGTACAATATTAAGTTGAAAAAGCTTGCGAAGTGGAGAACGCGATAATTCGGAAAGGATTGTGATGCACATGGGAAAAACGGCGTATCTGGTGCTGGAAAACGGCAGGGTTTTCCGGGGAGAGCGGTTCGGGGCCCAGGAAGAGGTGCTGGCCGAGGTGGTTTTTACCACCGGCATGACCGGCTATCTGGAGGCTTTGACCGACCGGAGCTATTGGGGACAGATTGTGGTGCAGACCTTCCCGCTCATCGGCAACTATGGGGTTATTCCCGCCGATTTTGAAAGCGACGTCATTGGTCCGAAAGGGTATATCGTCAAACATTGGTGCCAAGCTCCTTCTAACTTTCGTTCAGAAGGCAGCCTTGACGCCTTTTTTCAAAACCGGGGGCTCACGGCCCTGTGCGGCGTGGACACCCGGACCCTGACCAAGATCATCCGGGAAAAGGGCGTGATGAACGGCGTCATCACCGACGACCCGGCCAGCGTGGACCTGGCCGCCGTGGCCGCCTACAAGGTGGAGGGCGCGGTGCGGGCCATGTCCACAAAGGAGCGCCGGGTGGAAGGCCCGGAGGATTACAAATACAAGATCGCCTTGATGGACTACGGCATGAAGGACAGCATCTGGAAGGAGCTGGCCCAAAGGGGCGCGCAGGTGCACATCTGCCCCTGCGGGACCACGGCGGAGGAGATCGCGGCCCTGAACGTGGACGGCCTAATGCTCAGCAACGGCCCCGGCGACCCTTCTGAAAACGTGGAGCTCATTGAGGAGCTGCGGCGGATCAACCAGCTGAAAAAGCCCACCTTCGGCATCTGCCTGGGGCACCAGCTGATGGCCCTGGCCCACGGCTGCCGCACGGGAAAGCTGAAATACGGCCACCGGGGGGAGAACCAGCCGGTGAAGAACCGGGAGACCGGCCGGGTGTACATTTCCAGCCAGAACCACGGCTACGCGGTGGTCAGCGAAAGCCTGGACCCCCAGTGGGGCAAAGAGCTCTATGTCAACGTAAACGACGGCACCTGCGAGGGCGTGCGCTACAGCTATATGCCCGCCTTTACGGTGCAGTTCCACCCAGAGGCCTGCGGCGGGCCCCTGGACACCCGGATGCTCTTTGACGAGTTCTTCGCCATGATGGGCTGAGGGACAGGCTATGAATCATGAGAATACCGACTGGAGCCGCTCTGTGGCAGGCGTGGTTCTAAAAGAAGGCAAGGTGCTGCTCTGCCGGCACACCTATGGAGGCGGCAAGGGGCTGCTCATTGTGCCCGGGGGCTACCTGGAGCGGGGCGAGACCCCGGAAGAAGCCGTAAGGCGGGAGCTGCGGGAAGAGACCGGCATAACCGCGGAGCCCGGGCGGCTTTTAGCCGTGCGCTTTGGCACAAAGGACTGGTACGCGGCGTTCGCGGCGGAGTATGTCAGCGGCGAGGCGGTCTCGGACCAGGACGAGAACGACCTGGTGGTATGGATGGACGCCGCCGAGGCGCTGGTCCGCTGCGCCCTGGGGGGAGAGGGCTTTTTGCCCATGGCCTACGACAGCCCCACGGGGGCTGTGCGGAACGACCTGTATGCGGCCCCTGGCCGGGAAAGGGAGGACAAGATGGAGTATGAATTTGCGCGGGCCCTGCCGGGGGACGCCCCCGGGGTGGTGGCCCTGGTGATAGAGCGTACCGCCTGGATGGACCGGGTGGGCATCCGCCAGTGGAACGTGAACCACTACCTGGAGGCGTACCCGGAGGAGTATTACCGGGAGGAGGCGCAGGCCGGCCGGCTGTACCTGCTGCGGCGGGGGGACGGGGCCATCGCCGGCGCGGTGGTGCTGCGGCAGGAGGACGGGCAGTGGGAGGACAGCCCCGGGGCCCCGGCCCTGTATGTGCACAACCTGGTGGCGTCCCTGGCTGACCGGGGCGCGGGGGGCCGGCTGCTGGACCACGCCGCGGACCTGGCGAGAGAGGGGGGCCTTACCGTCCTGCGGCTGGACTGCGACGCCGGCAACGTCCTGCTCAACGAATATTACGAGAAAAAGGGCTTCCGCCTGCGCGGGGGACAGTGCGTGGACGGGCCCTATGTAGGCAACAAACGGGAAAAGACGCTGTAAGGAGGATACTATGCCACTGAATCAGGACATTAAAAAAGTATTGGTGATCGGCTCCGGGCCCATTGTCATTGGTCAGGCGGCGGAGTTCGACTACGCCGGCACCCAGGCCTGCCGGGCTCTGCGGGAGGACGGCATTGAGATTGTGCTGGTAAACTCCAACCCGGCCACCATTATGACAGACCAGGCCATGGCGGACAAGATCTACATCGAGCCCCTGACCCTGACCACCGTGAAGCGTATTATTGAAAAGGAGCAGCCGGACAGCATTCTCTCCGGCTTCGGCGGGCAGACGGGCCTGACCCTTTCCATGCAGCTGGCCAAGGAGGGCTTCCTGGACAAGCACCATGTACGCCTGCTGGGCGCTGGGCCGGAGACCATCGACAAGGCGGAGGACCGGCAGCTCTTTAAGGACGCTATGGAGCGCATCGGCCAGCCCTGCGTGCCCAGCAAGGTGGTCACCACCGTGGAGGGGGCGGAGGAATTCGCCGGGGAGATCGGCTATCCTGTGATTATCCGTCCGGCCTTTACTTTGGGCGGCACCGGCGGCGGCATTGTGAACAACCCGGAGGAGCTGCGGGAGATCACCGCCAACGGCCTGGCCCTTTCGCCCATTACCCAGGTGCTGGTGGAAAAGAGCATCGCGGGCTGGAAGGAGATCGAGTTTGAGGTTATGCGGGACGGCGCGGGCAACGCCATCACCATCTGCTCCATGGAGAACCTGGACCCCGTGGGCGTGCACACCGGCGACTCCATTGTCATTGCCCCGGCGGTGACTCTGGCGGACAAAGAGTACCAGATGCTGCGCACCGCCGCCTTGGATATCGTCAACGAGCTGGGGGTGGAGGGCGGATGCAACTGCCAGTTCGCCCTGCACCCGGACTCCTTCGAGTACGCCGTGATTGAGGTAAACCCCCGGGTGAGCCGGTCCTCCGCTCTGGCCTCCAAGGCCACGGGGTATCCCATCGCCAAGGTAGCTACTAAAATCGCCATCGGCTACCGGCTGGACGAGATCAAGAACGCCGTGACCGGGGTGACCTACGCGGCCTTCGAGCCCTCCATTGACTATGTGGCGGTGAAGTTCCCCAAGTGGCCCTTTGACAAGTTCGTCTATGCCAAGCGGGACCTGGGCACCCAGATGAAGGCCACCGGCGAGGTGATGAGCATTGCCGGTAATTTTGAGATGGCCCTTTTAAAGGCCGTGCGGGGCGCGGAGATCTCCGCGGGCTCCGGCGGCGGGCGGCTGGACACCCTGACCCTGCCCAAGTTCCAGCAGGAAGCGGAGGAAACCCTGCTGCGCATTGCGGAGCACGCCACCGACGAGCGGCTTTTCGCCGTGTATGAGCTGCTGAAGCGGGGCCGCACCGTGGACGAGCTCCACCAGCTCACCATGATCGACCGCTGGTTCCTCTCCAAGCTGCTGACTTTTATCGACTATGAAAACAAGCTGGCCTCCCGCACCCTGACAGAGGAGATCTACACCGAGGGCAAGCAGCTGGGCTACCCGGACGCGGCCATTGCCCGCATCTCCGGCCAGGAGGTGAAGTGGGAGCGCAGGACCACCTTTAAGATGGTGGACACCTGCGCGGGCGAGTTCGCCGCCCACACCCCCTATTTCTACGCCACCTACGACACCGAGGAAAGCGGCGGGGAGGACGAGGCCCTGGAGTTCATCGGACAGAACCGGGACAAGGAGACCGTGGTGGTGCTGGGCTCCGGGCCCATCCGCATCGGCCAGGGCATCGAGTTCGACTATGCCAGCGTCCACTGCGTCATGGCCCTGCAGAAGCTGGGCTATGAGGTGGTCATCATCAACAACAACCCGGAGACCGTCTCCACGGACTTCGACACCGCCAACCGGCTGTACTTCGAGCCCCTCTCCCCCGAAGACGTGATGGACGTGCTCCGCATTGAAAAGCCCATCGGCGTGGTGGTGGCCTTTGGCGGGCAGACAGCCATCAAGCTGACCAAGACCCTTTCCGAAAATAACATCCGCATTCTGGGCTCCTCCGCCGACACCATCGACATGGCGGAGGACCGGGAGCGCTTTGACGAGCTCTTGGAGCGGGCGGCCATCAAGCGGCCCAAAGGCTTCACGGTGATGACCGCGGCGGAGGCCCTGGAAGCGGCGGAAAAGCTGGGCTACCCGGTGCTGATGCGCCCCTCCTACGTGCTGGGCGGGCAGAACATGATCATCGCCACCTGCCGGGAGGACATTCAGGAGTATATGGACATTATCCTGGACACCCGCCAGGACAACCCGGTGCTTATCGACAAGTATCTCTCCGGCACGGAGATTGAGGTGGACGCCATCTGCGACGGGGATGAGATTCTGATTCCCGGCATTATGGAGCATGTGGAGCGCACGGGCATCCACTCCGGCGACAGCATCGCCGTGTACCCGGCCTCGGGCATTGACGACGGCATGAGCGCCAAAATTGTGGCCACCACCGAAACCCTCTGCCGGGAGCTCCATGGCATTGGGCTTATCAACCTGCAATATATTATTATGGACCGGGAAATTTACGTCATTGAGGTAAACCCCCGGGCCAGCCGGACCGTGCCTTACATCAGCAAGGTCACCGGCGTGCCCATGTGCGACCTGGCCACCAAGGTCAGCCTGGGCTATAAGCTGCGGGACCTGGGCTTTGGAACCGGGCTCTACAAGCCCTCGCCCTACACGGCGGTGAAGGTGCCGGTGTTCTCTTTCGAGAAGCTGGCGGACGTGGACACCCACCTGGGGCCGGAGATGAAATCCACCGGCGAGGTGCTGGGCATTGGCAACAGCCTGGAAGAGGCTTTGTACAAGGGGCTCATTGCCTCGGGCCACCAGATGAAGAAAAGCGGCGGGGTGTTCATCACCGTGCGGGACCAGGACAAGCCGGAAATTGCCGAGGTGGCCAAAAAGTTTGACCGGCTGGGCTTTAAGCTCTATGCCACCGGCGGCACGGCGTTGCTGCTCTTTAAGGCGGGGCTCAATGTGAATGTGGTGGATAAAATCCATGAGAACCCCAGCCGCAATACCGTCACCCTGCTGGAAAGCGGGCACATCAACTATGTTATCTCCACCTCGGCCAAGGGCCGCAACCCGGCCCGGGACAGCGTGAAGATCCGCCGCAAGGCCAGCCTTTTGGGCATTCCCTGTCTCACGGCCATCGACACGGCCAACGCTTTGGCGGACTCTTTAATGAGCCGCTTTACCCCGGAGAACACGGAGATTGTGGACATTAACAATCTGAAGGCGAAAAAGCAGAAAATCTCCTTCACCAAAATGTCCGCCTGCAAAAATGATTATATTTACATCAACTGTTTCGACCCGGCCAATGTGTTCCCCTCCCCGGAGTTTTTGTCCATCTATCTTTCGGACCGGCACAACGGCGTGGGCGGCGATGGAGTAATCCTGATCGCGCCCTCGGAGGTGGCGGACGCCCAGATGATCATGTACAATCTGGATGGCAGCGAGGGCATGATGTGCGGCAACGGCGTGCGCTGCGTGGCCAAGTACCTGTACGACAACGGCATCGCCAAGGGGGAGCCCGCGGGCGAGGGCAGGCATGTGCTGCGCATTGAGACCAAAAGCGGGGTGAAGGAGTGCACGGCCATTACCAAGAACGGCCTTGTGTCCCATGTAACCGTGGACATGGGCCAGGTGGAGCTGGCCCCGGAAAAGGTGCCCGTGAAGCTGGCCGGCGGGCCGGTGGTGGGCCGCACGGTGGAGGTGGCCGGCGGCAGCTACGAGATCACCTGCTGCTCCATGGGCAACCCCCATGTGACCGTGTTCGTGCCCTCGGTGGACAAGGTGGACGTGGAGGGCCTGGGGCCCCGGTTCGAGCACGACCCGCTGTTCCCGGAGCGGGTGAACGTGGGTTTTGTGGAAGTCATCGACCACAAGACCCTAAAGGCCCGCATCTGGGAGCGGGGCAGCGGCGAGACCATGGCCTGCGGCACCGGCACCTGCGCGGCGGTGGTGGCCGCCACGCTCAACGGCTACTGCCAAAAGGGCCAGGACGTCCGGGTGATTCTAAAGGGCGGCGAGCTGACCATCCGCTATACGGATGAGGGCGTGCTGATGACCGGCGAGGCGAAAAAGGTCTTCGATGGCGTGGTGGAAGTATAAGCTGGAAACCGGAGCGCCGGAGTCCATACTGGGAGGCAGGCATGAAGCTTTTATTTAAACAACGTTTTTTCTCGTGGCTGGACAGCTACGATGTGTACTATGAGGACGGTTCCACCGCCTACACGGTGCAGGGCCAGCTGGCCTGGGGGCACTGCCTAAAGATTTTTGACCCCCAGGGCTATGAGCTGGGCACGGTGAAGGAGCGGGTGCTGACCTGGATGCCTAAGTTTGAGCTCTATGTAGGCGGGGCCTATGCTGGGTGCATCAGCAAGGAGTTTACCTTCTTCCAACCGCGCTACAACATTGAGTGCAACGGCTGGCAGGTACAGGGAGACATGTGGGAGTGGAACTACAGCGTCTGCGGCCCGGCGGGAGACCTGGTGGCCGTGGTGAGCAAGGAGATCTGGAACTGGACGGACACCTATGTGATTGATGTGGCCCAGCCTCAGGACGCCCTGATGGCGCTGATGTTCGTGCTGGCCATTGACGCGGAGAAGTGCTCTCGGGATTAGCGCCCCACCCCGCAAGGGAGTGTCCGTTTCAGAGAGCTTTTCCTGTTCTCCCGCCCGCAGGGCGGGGGAACACAGATGACTATCTCTGTGATTGGGACACACCCCCCCCCGCAAGTCCGGCTTGCTAGATAAGGAGAAATGTGGTATACTGGAGCGTGGGAGGGGTCTGTCCCCTCCCTTGCCGGTTTTTGTCACAATATAGCTTCTATATTAACATATTTCTCTATGTATCAAGACCAAGGAAGCGAGGTGAAGGGATGAACGGGAACACCATACTGGTCCTGACCCTGTGGGCGCTGGTGCTGGCGGCGGGCGTAGCCTTTGCCATCAAACCCCTGTGGATGTGGGTTTTTACCGAGAGCTGGAAGCCCGGCAGCGAGGAGGGCCCCACCAAGGAATACCTGCGGTTTGCCCGGACCTTCGGGATCATTTTGGCGGTCATCGGCGGGGCCATGCTGGCCTTGACCTTGACAGCGGTTTTAGCAGGGACTTGAATTACCACCCAAATGGAGGAAAAGGCTTTGAAATTTACCAAGATGCACGGCTGCGGCAATGATTATATTTACATCAACTGCTTTGAAGAGGCGGTGGATGACCCGGCGGCTCTGGCCGTCCGGCTCTCGGACCGGCACAAGGGCGTGGGCGGGGACGGGGTCATTCTGGTCTGCCCCTCGGACGTGGCGGACGGGAAGATGCGGATTTTTAACATCGACGGCAGCGAGGGCATGATGTGCGGCAATGGCGTCCGCTGTGTGGCTAAGTTCCTCTATGACCACGGCATCTGCCGGAAAACCGGGATGGCGGTGGAGAGCAAAAGCGGCGTGAAGCATTGCCGCATTCTGGATGAGGGCGGCAAGGCCGTGGCGGTCTCTGTAGACATGGGCCAAGCGGAGCTGGACCCCAAAAAGATACCTGCGGCCCTGGACGGCGGGCCGGTGGTTGGCCGCGAGGTGGAGGTGGCCGGGGGCGCGCACGAGATCACCTGCGTCTCTATGGGCAACCCCCACTGCGTGGTGTTCGGCGGAGACCCCATGGAGCTGGACCTGGAGGCCATCGGCCCTAAGTTCGAATGGGACCCCCTGTTCCCGGAGAGGGTGAACACGGAGTTCATCCAGGTGATAGACCGCCATACCCTCAAAATGCGGGTCTGGGAGCGGGGCAGCGGGGAGACCATGGCCTGCGGCACCGGGGCCTGCGCGGCGGCGGTGGCGGCGGTGGAAAACGGCTTCTGCCCCATGGGGGAGGATATCACGGTGAAGCTCCGGGGCGGGGACCTGACCATCCGCTATACCGAGGAGCGGGTGACGATGACCGGCGAGGCGGTGGAGGTTTTCACCGGGGAAGTCAACATATAAAAGAGGGAGAGAGTGAAAATGGCAAAGTACATTTTTGTGACAGGAGGCGTGGTTTCGGGCCTGGGCAAGGGCATCACGGCGGCTTCACTGGGGCGGCTTTTGAAATCCCGGGGGCTGAAGGTGGCGGCCCAGAAGCTGGACCCCTACATCAACGTGGACCCGGGCACCATGAGCCCCTACCAGCACGGGGAGGTGTACGTCACCGAGGACGGCCTGGAGACGGACCTGGACCTGGGCCACTATGAGCGGTTCATCGATGAGGACCTGAATAAGTTCTCCAACCTGACCACCGGCAAGGTCTACTGGAACGTGCTCAACAAGGAGCGCCGGGGCGAGTACCTGGGGGAGACCATCCAGGTGATTCCCCATATTACCTCGGAAATAAAGAGCTTCATCTACAGCGTGGGCAGCAAGTCCAACGCGGACATCGTCATCACGGAGATTGGCGGCACGGCGGGCGACATTGAGAGCCAGCCCTTTTTAGAGGCCATCCGCCAGGTAAGCCAGGAGGTGGGGCCGGGAAATTCCCTCTTTATCCACGTAACCCTGGTGCCGTACCTGAACAGCTCCGGGGAACACAAGTCCAAGCCCACCCAGCACTCGGTGAAGGAGCTGCAGGGCATGGGCATTAAGCCCAACATCATCGTCCTGCGCACGGACGTGCCCATCGACGACCCCAGCATTTTTCAAAAAATCGCCCTGTTCTGCAACGTGCGGCCGGACTGCGTCATTGAGAACCTGACCATCCCGGTGCTGTACGAGGCCCCCATTATGCTGGAGAAAAGCCACTTTTCGGACATCGTGTGCCGGGAGCTGAATCTCTCCACTCCCGAGCCGGACATGTCCGAGTGGCTGCGCATGGTGGAGCGGATCCGCAGCCGCAAGCGGAACGTGCGCATCGCCCTGGTGGGCAAGTATGTGAAGCTCCACGACGCCTATCTCTCCGTGATGGAGGCCCTGCGCCACGCGGGCTATGACCACAGCGCCAAGGTGGACATCGACTGGGTGGACTCGGAGACCCTGGACGAGGAGAACGTGGCCACCCGGCTGGGGGACTGCCACGGAATCATCATTCCCGGGGGCTTTGGAAGCCGGGGCATTGAGGGCATGGTTCTGGCGGCGCGCTTTGCCCGGGAAAAGGACGTCCCCTATTTGGGCATCTGCCTGGGAATGCAGGTGGCGGTCATCGAGTTCTGCCGGAACGTCTGCGGCATTGCGGACGCTAACTCCGGGGAGTTCAACGAGTACGGCCTGCACAAGGTCATCGACTTTATGCCCGACCAGAACGCGGACATCAACAAGGGTGGCACCCTGCGCCTGGGCAGCTACCCCTGCAAAATTATCCCCGGCACGAAAATGGCCCAGTGCTATGGAAAAGAGCAGATCGACGAGCGGCACCGGCACCGGTATGAGTTCAACAACGACTACCGGGACATGGTGGAGCAAAACGGCATGAAGATCAGCGGCGCCAGTCCGGACGGCCGCCTGGTGGAGGCGGTGGAGCTGCCGGAGAAGCGGTTCTTTGTGGCGGGCCAGTTCCACCCGGAGTTCAAGTCCCGGCCCAACCGGGCCCACCCGCTGTTTAAGGGCTTCATCGCCGCGGCGGCAGCGTACGCGGAAGAAAAGGCTTGACAAAGCCGCCCCTTTCTGCTATACTGTCACGATTTAGACAATTTGCAGCAGGAGGTATGGATCTATGACAGGACTAAAGCGGGGGACCGTGCGGCTGAGCCCCCATGACCCGGCCTGGGCGGACTGGGCGCGGGAAACGACCGGCGTGCTGCGGGAGGTCTTTGGGGACCGGGCCGTGGACGTTCAGCACATTGGCAGCACGGCCATAAGGAGCATCCGGGCCAAGCCTATCATCGACATTGCGGTAGGGGTGAACAGCATGGAGGGCCTGCCCCTGGAGGAGCTGGCGGCCCGGGGCTTTCAGGAGCGGCACAACCGGTTCTCCAGCAATCTGCTTTACGTGCTGGAGACGGAGGACCTGGTGCGCACACACCAGGTGCACATTCTGCCCTATGACTGCCTGCAATGGCACAATTATGTGGATTTCCGCGACTACATGAACGCCTTCCCGGAGAAGGCGGCGGAGTACGAAGCCCTCAAAGAAAAGCTGGCGGCGGAATGCAACAACGTACAGACCGCCTACACAGACGGCAAGCACGACTATATGGAGCAGACCCTAGTCCAGGCCAGAGAGTATGCCAAACGCA
>Ga0137309_100947_pt1 | contig 21002 bp, 15 predicted proteins | sample NAcewiD2O_June_FD_97179 | JGI IMG/M metagenome (GOLD analysis project Ga0137309, IMG submission 97179) | Mouse cecal microbial communities from Vienna, Austria - N-Acetylneuraminic amended D2O_June | ecosystem: Host-associated > Mammals > Digestive system > Large intestine > Cecum | place... | reverse complement strand
GGTACAGTCAGGGATCGGCAAGGTAAGTGCCGGAATCTGTGCCCAGATCCTGGTGGACAGATTTGGGGTGGATGGGATCGTCAATACGGGAATCGCCGGTTCCCTGAAAGCGGAGATCAATATCGGTGACCTGGTCATGTCTACGGATGCCCTCCAGCACGACGTGGACGCGGTGAATTTCGGCTATGAGCTGGGGCAGATCCCACAGCTGGCGGTGAAGGCATTTCCCACAGACGAGAGGCTCAGAAAGCTGGCTGTAGAGCTGTGTGCAAAGGTGAACCCTGATATCACGGCCCATGAAGGACGGGTGCTGACCGGCGACCAGTTCATCAGCAGCAAAGAGAAGAAGGAGTGGCTTGTAATGAATTTCGGCGGCGCATGCACGGAAATGGAAGGGGCAGCCATTGCCCAGACCGCCTATTTAAACCAGGTGCCGGTGCTGATTATCCGGGCCATTTCTGACAAGGCGGACGACAGCGCTTCCATGAATTACAGTGAGTTCGAGCAGCTGGCCATTCTGCACAGCGTGCGCCTGACCAGGGCATTGATTGAAGCGTACAATTAAATCCAATAGAAAATGGAAAGGAACACCTTCATGATAAGAAATTTTCAGGAGTCCGACCTGGACGTTCTTATGCAGATCTGGCTGAACGCCAACATAAGTGCCCACAGCTTTGTCCCGGAGGAATACTGGACAGGCCATTTCGGCCAGGTGAAGGAGCTGCTTGTCCAGGCGGAGTTATATATATATGAAGATGACCATACCGGCGCGATCCGGGGTTTTATAGGTCTGATGGATGATTATATTGCAGGAATCTTCGTGGCTGACGGGAGCAGATCCCAGGGGATCGGGAGGCAGCTTCTGGATTATGCAAGAGTCAGAAAACAGCATCTGAGTCTCCATGTCTACGAGAAAAACCAGCGCGCCGCCGGCTTCTACCTGCGGGAGCATTTTCAGGTGAAAGAACAGCGGGTGGATGCGGATACCGGCGAGACAGAGCTGGTCATGGAGTGGAGGGTATGAGACGGTTCAGGGATGATCTGAACAGCCTAAAAGGCCGGGATATGTCTGTCTGAAGCTGGTTTTACATGAAGTTCAGATGCGTTTTTTAGCAAACTTTGTTGAACGATTCTAGGCTCCCTTAACTTTCCAAAAATGATTTCGGCCGCTATAATGAAAGCTGTCTGAGCGTAACAGTCCGGACGGGTATCTTCTTGTCTCCGAAAACACCGGGGGCAGGAAGTCTCGGGGATTCACCTGATGTCATATGCTGCAGGAAATGGATTCATGCAGACAAAGCACGTCTGCAGAACAGTTTCTTATAAGATATGCAGCCTGTCTGAACGGTTACTCTGAAATCATTGTCATGATCACGCCGGATCCCGGACTGCACCGGAAGGGGAAATCCACAGCGGGACGTGATACAAGAAAGGGGAGCTGTTTTTATGATGAAACTACTGGAAACAGGACAGGCACTGTATGTGCTGGCCGGTATCTGTCTGCTGGGAATTCTCACCCGGCTGATGACCAGAAGCCTCTACAAAAGACTCCTTAAAGAATGTACCAACCTGACCGTAACCAAGAATAAAGGTCTGAAGGAACTGAAACTCAGGGCGGAGAATACATATCGTATGAACCAGGGACTGCGGGACAGCAGCGCATGGCTGGAGCACCAGTTGGGAGAGCTGCGTTTCCGGGGAATGACCCTTGGCGGCTGGAGCGGCTTTTCACTCCAGCTGACCTGGCTGTGTCTGCTGGGGGGCGGCGTGGGAGCATTTTTTTCCTACTGGTACCGTCTGGATACTTCCTATATTGTGATGTACGGATGCGGTGCCGTACTCATGGCTATGCTGACCATGCTTTTTGACAATGGCGCCATCAGCGGGCGCAGGGAGCAGCTGACCTCGGCTCTTCAGGATTATCTGGAAAATGTTCTCTGTCCCAGGCTGGCCCGGAGCCAGTCCATGGAGGAACCTGGCATGGAGCAGGAGCGCGGGGGACGGCGCCTGACGGTCAGGAACGGACGCGGCGGCAATGGTGCAAATGTAAGCCGCATGGACGGATCCCAGCGGGGCAAGGTGGTTATGATGCCGGAGGAAGGACGCGAGGAGACGGCCGGACGGGGGCGTTCCGGCGGCCAGTCAGATGGGCGGAATGTGCAGAAGCTTGAAGCGGCTACAGAGGAGTCCGGCGTCCTGGAAAACCGGGAGCAGTTTGCGGATTCTGGCAGCCGGGAAGATCAGGAGCGATTTGGAAATGCCGGTGCCCGGGACAGCCAGGAGCGGTTTGATAATTCCGGAGGACGGGAGGATCAGACACGTTTTGGAAAGTCTGGAAAACTGGAGCATTTGGGGAATTCCGGCGGACAAGGGCGTTCTGGCGGAGGCAGGAAGCGGGGGGACCGCGGCGGACGGCAGGAGACTGCCGCGGTGGTCGCCCAGGCTGAGGATAAGAGTCCGGAGGACAAGCCTGACATTGATGATCTGAAACGCAGTCTGGAGCAGATTGCTGCCAGCCGGGAACGGGGGCGCGGGTCCGGGGATTCCTGGATGAAAGGCCTGAGTCCGGAGCAGATGCAGCTGATCGGGGATATCCTGAAGGAATATCTGGGATAGAAAAGGCACGCCCGCCGGCAATTTCGGCGGAGGTCTGTTTGGCTGTAACAGCCCAGACAGGTCTGGGCGTTTGCCGGGGGACGCCTTTTGTGTACCACGCTGACTGTACGAAAACGTAGCGGTCGCGGAAATATGGCCAATGGCCGTATCAGTTCAAGGGGCTTTTGAACTGTCATGTTTTGTGTTGCTGTGGAAATGCAGAAAATTAGTTTCAGGAATAATTTTGGACGGATAAGAGAAGCAGGTGCTGTCGGGAGTGTGTGAAAGCTGCTGGGATTTTTACATGGCTTCATAGGGGGCGGTATCTGCTTTTTACGATATATGGGAGAACAGAGCAGCGTAGTATGGACGGCGGAATGCTGCCGGGATCGCAGCTATGGAAGAACAGAGCAGCGTAGTATGGACGGCGGAATGCTGCCGGGATCGCAGCTATGGAAGAACAGAGCAGCGTAGTATGGACGGCGGAATACTGCCGGAGCTGCTGCTATAGGAGAGAAACACGATGGAGTACAAGTATAAGCTTACATATGGAGAGGCGGCTGGCTGTGGGCTGCGTCTGGCGCTGCAGCGCCTGGGGCAGCGGTCTATGCTGGTGATAGGAATTTTTCTGGTGATCATAGGCGTGACGGTTCTGAACGTGGCAGTCTCGGCCACAGATGGCGGGCTTGTGGCTGGAGCTGTGTGGGGCGGCGCTTTTGTGATGGTGGCAACCATGGTCTGGCTGGTACTGGGGATGTGGATAATTCAGACCAGGCGGGTGATCGACAGATATGGTGGTGAAGAGCGGATTCTGACCCTGGAGGATGGAATTCTGACCGTGAGTACCAGCAGGGAAGCGTTCCGTTACCGGTGCTGCAGAATGGGAGAAGTAAAGCAGCGGGGCAGTGTGTACTGGATTCAGGTGTCGGCCGGAGGCGCTTCGGGCGGGAGGGCAGCGGGCGGAGCAGTTTCCGGCGGGACGGCTTCGGGTGGAATCGCTTCGGGCGGGAGGGCAGCGGGCGGAGCAGCTTCCGGCGGAGCAGCTTCGGGCAGCGGGCAATGGCTGTTTCTGCCAGTCCGTGTTATGGGCGGGAAGGACGGGCAGGCCCGGTTTGTCCGGCTGCTGGAAGAACAGCGGCAGCTTCCGGGGGATATTCCGGATTCCTTGTGGATAAAGGCGCCGGAAAACAGGAAATCTGTGGACAGTCAGCCGGATGATTTTGCAAACCGGCCATACCGCAGCCTGGATGAAGGCTTATGTATTATCCAGGAGCGGGACTTTCCCCAGGCCCTGATGGTCACGGCCCAGTGGGACTGGATCCAGAAGCAGTGTCTGACCGGATGGAAGAGGCGCCGCTATGTGTATATGCCGGTGGCTGTAGGAATTGTGGTGGTGCTGGCGGTGCTTCAGGATAGGGAGCTGGGCGGTACCGGCGGGATTCTGCTGGGGGCGGCAGCCTATTATTATCTCCGGCTGTTCAGGGACTGGCAGAGGCTTTCCCGGCCGGTTCCTCTGCTCCTGCTGCGAAAACAGATGGCGCGGATATGGCCGGAATCCCGGAAGGGAAGATACCAGCTGACTGCCGACCGGACCGGCATCTGGAAACAAAATCCCATGGAGGAGCATTTCTGGGCCTGGAGTGAGCTGGGATGGCTTCTGGAAAGTGAGAACCGTTTCTTCCTGTGTACGAGGAAGGAGGCCCTGGTGGCTGTTATTGACAAGGAACTTCTGGGCGAGTGGCTCAACAGGAAGCTGTTTATCCAGGACTGCCAGAACCAGGGGCTGCACTGGGAAATGATCACGCCCCAGATAAACGGTTCTGTCGGCGAAGTGCCTCCCGGGAGGACGGGAGCAGGCGGGAAAGCATATGCCAGCCGGCCGGAGGGCGGCGGGAGACGGTCCGCGCAGCCGGAGTCAGGGAAAGCATATGCCAGTCAGCCGGAGAGCGGCGGGAGACGGTCCGCGCAGCCGGAGTCAGGGAAAGCATATGCCAGTCAGCCGGAGAGCGGCGGGAGACGGTCCGCGCAGTCAGAGACAGGAGAATCATATGCCGGTCAGACAGAGAATCGCAGAAGGCAGGCGGTACATCCGAAAGCCGGTGTCTGGCAGCAGTCCCGTGGTTCGAAGCAGCGGGACGTGGCGGCTGTCTGGCGTAAGCTGCCCCATGATAAGGGAGAGGGCAATGGCAGGATCATTTTCACGCTGTGTATAGTGGCTGCGCTGGCCGCGGCGGCATTTTTCCTGCCGGAGTATGGCGGGAGAGGCGGGGGATATGGATTCTATCCGGAGGTGGAAGCCGGAAGAGAAGACGGGTTCCAGCCGGAGCTTTATCCGGACTATGTTCCGCTGGAAGAGCAGGTGAAGGTGCTGGGTGAGCTGGGGATTCTGGTGCCGGAGGAGGATATAGAGACCCTGCAGAATTCTATGGCGGAGGATGAGCAAAGCAGGATCTGGATCGAGGGATATCCCTACTATACGCTGCTGAGCTATCTGGGGATGCCGGAATGGGACCAGGAGACCTGGGAGGTGACCAGTTATCCGGACCAGGCGTTCTGGTTCGACTGGGAGGCATTTGATCTGGAGGAAAGCTACCGTGAGATTCTCTCCAGTATCAATGATATGTCAGGAGGGAGCTGCGCAGTCACGGATATTCAGATCGATATGTCAGAGGTTGACTGGGAGGATGGCGGCGGGCGGATCGCTGTCCGCTTCCAGGTCAATGGAGTTGCCCAGGAATGCACGGTGGCTGTGGAAAATGACTGGCTGGATCCGGTATTTCTGGAGTATATCAACCGGGGGCTGAAGGCAGCAGGTGTCACGGAGCGTATCTACGCCATGGATGACGGCGGCCAGGGGAGTATCCTGTTCTTCCGGAACAGGGACTGGGCGAAAGAATTTGAAAAAAAGACCGGGGTGCGGCTGGAGTAGGGGACCAGCCGCACCCTGGTTGTCTATGGGTACCATTTTAAGCGGCCCAGGTGCCGGCCGTTACATGAATGCTCCTGGTGGGCTGGCCCGGTGACCGGCTGAGTGCAGACAGAAACTGCTGATTTCCTCATTGCATGGCTGTCAGTCCCCCGTCCACGCACAGCACCTGGCCGCTGACGAAGGCGGCGGCATCGCTGGACAGATAGAGAGCCGCGCTGGCGATATCTGCTTCCTGGCCGATGCGTCCTAAGGGAATGCGGTCGGTGAGTTTCTTATAGAAGACCGGGTCATCCAGCTGGAAGGAATTGATAGGCGTGCGGACGAAGGTGGGGGCTATGGCATTGACTGTAATAAGGTATTTGCCCCATTCGCAGGCAAGCTGCTTTGTATACATATTCACTGCGCCCTTGCTGGCGCAGTAGGCGATGTAATTCTCCGTGGTGCCGATAAGGCTCTTGACTGATGACAGGTTGACGATGCGCCCATAGTTCTTGGGGATCATAAACCTCCTGCCCACTTCCCGGGTGACTGTGTGGAGTCCGTTGAGATTCAGGTCCATGACCTGGGCAAATGTCTCGTCGTCGTATTCCTCGGCACGGATGAGCCGGTTGATCCCGGCGCTGTTGACCAGGATATCCAGGCCGCCCCATGAGTCCGCGATCTGGTCCAGCATAACGGTGACTTCATCCGGCTTTGTGATGTTGCATTTCAGGGCAAGAAAACGGCGTCCCAGGGAAGCAGCCAGCTCGCCCAGAGGGTCTGCTTTCTCCGGGTGCCCTCCGCAGACCGCCACATCCGCGCCGTTCTGCAGAAATGCCGCCGCAATCTGGCTGCCCAGTCCACCGGTGCCTCCGGTAATCAGGGCGCGTTTGCCGGCCAGGGAGAAAAGCTTCTGATAATCAGTCATCGTAAAACCTCCTTGTATAGTATGTGTGTAAAGGTTCATAACAGTTCAGAAATATAGTTTGAAAGCCCGGTTTATTCTTCAATCACCTGGATCTCCAGATAATCAAACTCAATCACTTCAATAAAGCTGTCCTGCCGGAACCGGGTTTTGGCCACCCGCTGGAATTCGGAGATATTGGCATCCAGCCAGATAGGCTTTTCCAGGTCAAATTCAAAGCAGATATCATCCAGGGACTGGAATACCATGGCGGTGCGGGAGAGACTGTAGTCTGTGATGCAGACCACCGTGTCCCGGACCAGGTGATTGTCCTTCCATATTTTTCCCCACATGCGGAACATAGGCAAAACCTCCGATCAAAGAGTCATGGTCAGTTGTTTACAAATTGTATTATATACGATTGCAGGGAAAAAACAATATTTTTCGGGATTATACACGGGGCGGGGAAAACTGACAGGAGAGTGTGGTGATGGGGAGGCATCCCATAGCGGCGCCTATGAATTTTTAGCTTCTTTGCAGGAGTGCAACAAATTCTTCTGGTTCAATTATTTTTACTCTTGATCTTGCAAAATCTCCAGGATTTCTTGTCACAATATAATCTGCCATTACATTTACAGCACATTCTTCCTGCAGACAGTCTTCAAAATCTGAAAAATCCTCATTATCAACGGCAGATAATATTTTGTCGAGATTTAAATCTGAAATGCGAAAAATACAACACAAATTTCTGATAATTTTCCGCCGTTCCTGCCGGGAATATTCTTTTCTCAATATATAGAACAAATTGGGAATACTGTGTGCAGCCAGATATCCTGTGATCTGTCTGTCAGCGCATTTTGTCAGTATGAGCTCTGAATTCGTTTTATAAGGTTCTCTTTTCAGAAAAATATCCAAAATGACATTGGTGTCAATTAATATTACCATATCGTTCATCCCTCGCTTCAGCCAGTTCGCGTTTTATATCAAAGTCAGCTGGCAGTCTTTTTTCCATGTTTAGAATATCCTCAAGTGCGGCTTTTGCCATTTCCTTGTCTTTCTCCCGGTTAATAGACATAGCTTGTAGATTTTCTAAAATATTGACAACATAAAACATGGTATCTTCCGGCATATGTTGTATCATTTTCACTGCTCTTTCTTTTATCAGCGTCATGATTGTCATCCTTTCCAGTGGGCAGAATCTTTATTGTGTCTTATCTTATGTCCCAATTATATCCTAAAATACGCGAAATATCAACAACTGGTGCGGGCACCGCCAGAGCGTACCCCTTGGAACAACCGCCCCGTGAACCGTAACCGTTCGAATACATAGTGGTCAAAGGGCATCTGCCCCATTGCGAAGCGGTTTTTATGGGCAGATACCGTAATAGTTCAGGGGGGTGTCTGAACTGTTACAAAGATACGTTACAGCTCACGGGGCAGGGAAAGCCGGAAAATATCTCTTTCGCGTACTCACAAAGAAATACCCCGTTACCGCCAGCGCAGGCAGCTCTGCTGCCACAATGGCCAGCCAGATCCCATCCAGTCCAATAAGAAACGGCAGCCCCATAACCGCAATCACCTGGAACAGCAGAGTCCGCAAAAATGAAATGGCCGCGGAGACGGCGCCATTTCCCAGGGAGGTGAAGTAGGCGGAGCCGTAGATGTTGAAGCCCATAATCAGGAAGGACAAGGAATAGATCATGAAGCCCCGTCCGGTCATGGCATACAGCTCCGGGTCGTAGCCTACGAAGATACGGGCCAGAGGGAAGGCCAGGATCTCCGCCAGACCGGTCAGGACCACACCGGCGGTTCCGGTGATCACCAGGCTTTTGTGGAGCAGGTTCTGGACTTCGTCCAGGCCGTGGGCTCCGTAATGGTAGCCGGTCAGCGGGGCGCTGCCGATGGAATAGCCCACGAACATGGCGATGAAAATAAAGTTCACATACATGATGACACCATAGGCCGCGATGCCGTCCTCTCCGGCGAAACGCATCAGCTGGAAGTTGTAGAGGATGTTCACCAGGGACATGGACAGATTGGTCATAAGCTCCGAGGAGCCGTTAAGGCAGGTTTTTACCAGAATCTTCCCGTAAAAGCAGGGGCGGCCCAGATGCAGCAGGCCGGAGGAGCTTTTACAAAAATACACAAGGGGCACCAGGCCGCCTACCATCTGGCTGATGGTGGTCGCCAGGGCAGCACCCACGATGCCCATGGGAAATACTGCTACCAGAAGCGCGTCCAGGATGATGTTGGTGAGGCCTGCGCCTACGGTGACGGCCAGCCCCAGCTGTGGCTTTTCCGCTGTGACCAGGAAGCTCTGGAATACATTCTGGAGCATGAAGGCAGGCACTGCCGGCAGCAGGATGCGGCCATACAGGATGCAGTGGGACAGCATTTCCCCCTGGGCTCCCAGCATGACAGATACGGCAGGGACGGTGATGATCCCCAGAATGGCCAGAAGGATTCCGGCGGCAATAGTCACATAGACCATCATGGAAAAATAGGCGTTGGCAAGATCCTTTTTCCCTTCGCCCAGGGTCATGGCGACAATGGCGCTGCCGCCGGTGCCGATCATGAAGCCCAGACAGCCCAGCATCATGAGAAAGGGCATGATCAGGTTCACGGCGGCAAAGGGCGTCTTGCCCACAAAATTGGATACAAACAGTCCGTCCACCACGCCATAGATGGATGTGAAGATCATCATGACAATGGAGGGCAGGACAAACCGCAAAAGCCTGCGGTAGGTGAAATGATCAGATAGCTGGATTTTCGTATTCATAGGCTGCTCCGTTCCGCTGTCCAGGCGCAGGGCCGGGACGGCTATGATAAGATTAATCAATGACTGTTCTTGTATTGGTCCGCGGTCAGCTGGCACATGTGTGACAGCTCAGGATAACAGTTCAAGGGATATCTGAACTGTTACGGTTCAGGAGGGCTCATGCAGATGGCATTACACAAATGGCATCACACAGAAAGTCCGTTTGCCAGCATCCGCAGGATCTGGACATACTCAGCGTTGAGCCGGAGAAATTCACGGCTCTTTTCGGGACCGAGTGTGGTGAAGGCGGCATTTTCCAGGGCCACGACAGGGGCTATTTTGTAATGAATCAGCTCTTTGCCTTTTTCTGTGAGCCAGATCCGCTTGTCTCTGCCGCCGGTTTCCAGCCACAGATAGCCGTCCCGTTCCAGATTGCGGATGGAGGAATGGATGGTCTGCTTGCTGACAGAGGCCTGCTGGCAGATATCCCGCTGGAGGCTTCCGTCCCCCAGGGTGTAAAGGCCGTAGAGGATGATCAGGGCGCTGTCCGACAAACCAAGTTTCCGGGCCAGATCATGGTAGATATCATCAATACACCGCCAGTAGTAATTGAACTCGGCCAGCTCCTTCTGGGGATGGCTTGCGGCGGCGGGGCTGGAGCAGCCAGGAACCGCGGATGGAAGACTCTCCGTGTCATGCTGGCTTCTACTGTGGGAATGATTCTTTGCAGCTATGTCATATTGGGCAGATCTACTGGTTTCTTTGTTCATGATTACGGTACTCTCCTTAATCGTATAGTGAGTTTGTGGTTTGGTGAGTTAATAGTCTGATGAATATATAGTCTGATTTCGTACTTGATAGTATAGTCTGAATTCGGACTTATGTCAATAGTGAATATGTAACAGTTCAGATAGGTCTGCGCACTCGCTGCGCTGACCGTACGAAAACGTAGTGGCCGGAGGGCATCTGCCCCATCGCGTAGCGATTCTCATGGGCAGATGCCGTAACAGTTCAAGGGGTATCTGAACTGTCGCGTGAATATCGGAAAACCCCTCTCATCCCCTTGTGGATAAAAGAAATCTGTAGTAAACTATTAGAAACTGGGTTCAGATATCCGGATGCGGCGGTTGGGGATGGCTGTATCTGGAGGGGGGGAGCTTCTGCTGACTGATACCCGGTAGCGGGAAGCATTATACCAAAGCTGCTGCATGAACGAAAGGCAGCACAAAAGAATGTACTTGCAAAGGAGGAGGACCTATGGCGCAGACCGCAGCGGAATGTCTGGAATTCTTGAAGGAGGCCAGGGATGCCCTGGACGAGCTGTCGCTGCTTAAAGACAAGGAGAAGCAGCTTGGACAGGAGGAGCGGAAGCTGGAACGGAGCCTGGAGGCAGAGAAGAAGCTGCTTGCAGACACCATCCAGCAGACGGTGAAGAACCGCAGGAGCGAGATCGACGGAAGCTTCGAGACAGAGATAAACAAGGTCCAGGAGGACTTAAAGAAGGTCAGAAGCAGGCGTGAGAAAGCCCGGAACCAGGGGATCAAAGACCGGATCACGGAAGAGACGGCCGGGATCTATGAGCAGAACAAAAGAATCCGTGCCCAGATGAAGGCCCTGCTAAAGAGCAGTCACGCGCCGTGGCTGTGCAGGAGTAACCTCTACTTCAGTCTGTTCATGCCACGTTTTTTCCGGGAGTATCTGGTTCTGTTTGCGGCCCTGCTGGTGGTATTTTTGGCCCTGCCATGGGGACTGTACATGCTGATTCCGGAGCACCAGCCTCTCCATCTGGCTGTGATCTATATGGTGGATATTTTCCTCATAGGCGGCGGATATGTGATTATCGGCAACAAGACCAGGGGAGGCCACGGAGATACCCTGGGCAGCGCCCGGAAGCTTCTCAATGACATATACCGGAATAATAAGAAGATCCGTTCCATCACGTCCTCCATCCGGAAGGACCGCAACGAATCCCAGTATAATCTGGAGCGGTTTGATGACGAGATATCCCGGCTGAAGCAGGAGCTGGACACCATGGTCAGCCGGAAAAAGGAAGCCCTGAACACCTTTGAGAATGTGACGAAGAATATTCTGGCTGACGAGATCGAGCACAATCACAAGGACAAGCTGGAGGAGCTGGAGAACAATTACCACCAGGTATCTGCCCAGCTGTCCGAAACCCGTCAGCAGACCAAGACCAGGAATCTATATGTAGCGGAACATTATGGAACTTATCTGGGGAAGGAATTCATGGAGCCTTTAAAGATCGTGGAGCTGTCCGCTATCGTCCAGGAGGGGCGGGCTGCCAATGTGAGTGAAGCCATTGCCATGTACCAGAAGGAGAAACAGGGAAGCACTGAACGAATATAATTTAGTAGAAACGGGCTGGTGTATTTCAACATACATCAGTCTGTTTTTTACAGCAGAACCGGACCGGCTTTTTTGTGAAAAGACTCAGGTTCCGGCTTGCACTCAGTTAGCGTTTGTGGTATAAAATGCTTTCGTCCTGCCTATAATAGCAGTAAAAAAGCGGCAGTTCAGACAGACGGCAGTTCCATGTTTGAAACGGCCCGTAAAAGGCACAGGCGGGATGGATATGAAAATGAGATGGCGCAGGCCCTGGCAGAAGGGCGGGGAAATCTATTATTTTGATGCGGAACAGGCGGAGGACACGGCTGTCTGTGCCAGGATGCTGGGGGAAATGATCCGGGAGATCAGCCGGGAAGAGGGAAAGGACGGGGTTCTGGTGCTGTGCATCGGTACAGACCGGTCTACCGGGGACAGCCTGGGCCCGCTGACCGGGTACAAGCTGCGGGAGGGCTGTGTGGGAAGGATCCAGATCATGGGAACCCTGGAGAGGCCGGTTCATGCCATGAATCTGGAGCGTTCCATGGAGCTGGTCCGGCTGCGCTATCCCAACCATGTGGTGGTGGCGGTGGACGCCTCTGTGGGGAATCAGGACCATGTGGGCTGCATCACTTTGGGAAAAGGCTCTCTCAGACCGGGGCTGGGAGTATGCAAGGAGCTGGAAGAGGTTGGCGACATTTTCATAACCGGGATTGTGGGGGGCTACAGCAGCCAGGATCCTCTGATGCTTCAGAGCGTGCGTCTGTCAGTAGTCATGAAAATGGCGGATTATATCAGTAAAAGTGTGTTTCTTGTCGAACAGTTTTTGGAACACGCCGCCCTGGTTTGACAAAATCGGCGGTGTGGTTGTGTTATACTTTGCCCATTGAATCAGAAATGTAAACCGTCCGGATATATGCCGGTCAGGAGAAAGGTCTGCAGAAGCCTTCTGCTGTCATGTGGTCGGACTACAGCACGGGGAAGCAGGACAAGCTGGTCAGGACGGTTGCGAACAATCAATATTTGGAAGGATCAATGAGGTGAGTCAATGGGTGAAGTGTATAATCCGTACCCGAAGCTGCCGAAAAATATCCGGCAGATTGGAGAGCGGGATCAGATTTTGAAGCTGTATGTGGAGGATTATGTCAATACATATCTGAAACGTCTCTATCCGGCCGGTGGACAGGATCTGCGGGTCGGTCTTTTACTGGGAGAGAGCCGGAACCAGGATGGGGAGACTATCCTGTTCGTGGACGGGGCCATGGAGATGGATGGTGTACCTGATAAAGATAAGGTGGAATTCACGGAAAGCGCATGGAAAGAGGCTTATCAGGCCATGGAGCAGATGTTTCCCCGCAGGAGCATCATCGGATGGTTCCTGTGCGGCGCGCCTTCATCCACCTTAAGTCCCCTGAATTACTGGAAGCCCCACAGCCATTATTTCAATGGAAAGAACCAGCTGATGTACTTAAACTGCGGCCTGGAGGGAGAGGAAGCCATCTACACGGCATCAGAGGATGGATTTTATAAGCTCCGCGGCTACTATATTTATTATGAACGGAACCAGATGATGCAGGATTACATGGTATCCCGTAAGGATGCCCACCGGGTGGAATCCGGCACGCGGGATGCCATAATCCAGAATTTCCGCACGAAAATGGATGACAACCGGGTGGCTGCCAGACAGCGGCGCTCCATGGTGGGCGTGCTGAGTACCGCATGCGGTGTGCTGACGATTCTGGTGCTGGCCAGCGGCGTGGTAATGATGAACAATTATAATAAGATGCGGGACATGGAGTCCGTGATCGTATCCGCCCTGCCCGAAGGCAGCGCCCAGGAATGGAGCAGTTACCTGACAACCGGCGCCAAGAAGATCGGGCTGATGCCGGACAGAAATTCAGGCAGAGAACAGGAGGAGGTGGAATATGAGGAAATACCCGGTGAGGTATACCCGACCAGATCCCAGATTGTCATAGAGACGGAAGGTTACGCCGGGATGGGCCAAAATGCCGGAAATAGTGGGACAGGCATTCCCGGCGCAGCCGGAACCGGGGAATGGAGCGGGGAAGGAGCAGGCACTGCGGCCGGGAATTCCGCAGGAGCTATGGCAGCAGGTGCCGGGGCCGGCAGCGGAACCATTGCCGGCGGCGGGAATCCGGGAGCCGGGGTATCAGGAAACGGAGCCGCCGCAGGAGGCAGCAGCCAGGGATCAGGATCCGGCGGAGGCGGAAACGGAGCCGCCGCAGGAGGCAGCAGCCAGGGATCAGGATCCGGCGGAGGCGGAAACGGAGCCGCCGCAGGAGGCAGCAGCCAGGGATCAGGATCCGGCGGAGGCGGAAACGGAGCCGCCGCAGGAGGCAGCAGCCAGGAGTCAGGATCCGGCGGAGGCGGAAGCGGAGCCGCCGCAGGAGGCAGCAGCCAGGGATCAGGATCCGGCGGAGGCGGAAACGGAGCTGCCGCAGGAGGCAGCAGCCAGGAGTCGGGATCCGGCGGAGCCGGGAATACACCGGCTGGGGCAACAGGACAAGCTGTCCAGCCAGTACAGATCCCGGCTGACGCAGTACGCTATGTCGTGCAGGATGGAGAAACCCTTTACGGAATCTGTATGGAACGGTACCACAATATCCGCAGACTGCCCGAAATCTGCCAGTGGAACCAGCTGGATGATGAAAACCGTCTTTTCGTAGGTCAGGAGCTGTATCTGCCGCCGGTAGAGTAGGCCATAGTTGTTACTGTTCACGGGGTGTATCTTCGTGTCCGGCTACGCCAGACAAGAAGCATCGGGCGTCCGCCCGATGTGGAAAACTGGACAAAAACAGTCTTACAAGCAAGCTTGACGTCTGCTTTTGTCCAGTTTTCCCCGCCCCGTGAACTGCAACCCATAATTTGTGAAAGAAATACCAACCTGCAAAAGTCTTTGACCCACCCCCTAAAATGCTGTATACTAAACTCATATTCCATACACACTAACCGTTTGGCTAACTCTGAACGGTTTCCGCTCAAAGAACATTTCCGGTAAATCCGGATCAGGAGATAAGAATTCATGAGTGATATGAGCTCCATGAGCAGGGAAAGTAAAAAACGGCAGCTCCGGAGGCAGATGATCTCATCAGGGAGCAGCCCAGGCGGTTCCCATGTTTCATCAGGGAGCAGTCCGGGTGGTTCCCGCGTTTCGTCAGGGGGCAGCCCAGGCGGTTCCCGTGTTTCGTCAGGGGGCAGCCCAGGCGGTTCCCGTGTTTCGTCAGGGAGCAGCCCAGGCGGTTCCCATGTTTCGTCAGGGAGCAGCCCGGGCAGTCCCCGTGCTCCTTCGGGGAGCAGCGGAGGGATGTTTGCCGCTCCCTCAGGAAGCAGCTTCCGGGATTCCCGCTCCGTAGCAGCAGGATATACGGACAGGGAGGATGCCCAGGAGCAGGAAGAAGTCCACAAGGGGAAACGGCGGATGGCCAGACGGCGTCTTCTGCTTCTGCTAGTGGCGGCAGTGGTGGCCGGAGGATGCGCGGCGGGTATGTTTTATTACAGAAGGAACCACCAGTTTACTACCTACGAAACCGTATGGGAGGTGCCTCTTAACGAAGGCAGTCTGGTGGGATATCACAGCTTCGGTTCCAATGTGCTAAAATATACCAAGGACGGAGCCTCCTACACAGATAATAGGGGTAAGACCGTGTGGACGGACAGCTATGAGATGAATACTCCGGTGGCAGCGGTCAACGGGGAGTATGCGGCTGTGGCGGACCAGCAGGGCAACAGTATCTACATCTATAATGTAGACGGCAGGCAGGGGGAGGTCAGAACCAACCTTCCCATCAGCAAAGTAACAGTGGCCGGCAATGGTGTGACGGCGGCGGTTCTGGAAGATTCCACTTCCAGTTACATAGCATTTTTCCGAAGAGACGGAAGCCAGCTGGATATTATGATCAAATCCATCATGGGAGGGAATGGCTATCCACTGTCCCTGGAATTTTCCCAGGACGGAAAACAGCTGATGTGTTCTTATGTCCAGCTTTCCGGCGGGGAGATGAAGAACTGTGTGGTTTTTTATGATTTTTCCGAGATTGGCCAGAATATTTCCACCCGTGTGGTGGGCCAGTTTGACAAAGTGTTTGAAGGAACCATGGTTCCGCGGGTCGTTTACCTGAAGGCTCCCTATTCCTGTGCATTTTCCGGCAACGGGCCGGTCTTCTTCTCCTCCAGGAATCTGGCGTCTCCGGAGGTGGTGTCCCAGGTTCTGGTGGAAGAAGAAGAGATCGAAAGCATTTTCTATTCTGATGAATATGTGGCCCTGGTTGTGCGGAATAATAGTGGTGAGAATCCCAGCCGTCTGGAGGTATACCAGGCAGACGGAACCCATGTGTTCAGCAGGGATTTTAGTTTTGATTATATTTATGCGGATATTGACGGTGATCTGATAATTCTGTATAATGAAGACTCATGCAGGGTTTATAATATGGCAGGCGTGGAGAAGCTGTATGCACAGTTTGACTTTCCGGTGGCGAAGATCCGCCGGGGGCGTTTTGCCGATACCCTGATCGTTACAGGTCCCCAGCTTATGCGGGAAGTCAGGCTGCGGTAAGCAGCTGTATTCTGTGTGGCCGTTTTGCTTAAACTCTTCAAAGGCTGAAACGGCAGGAAATGGTTATTGTTATACTGCTGTTTGCGGACAGCAGTTCAGGGAATGTCTGAACTGCTGCGTCTGCGGTGACAGCTGCCGGATGACAGGTACCAGTCGGCCGTGAACAGCAGGATAATTGCAGCAATGATGTACTAGAAACCAGATATACCATTGAACACTCATAGGAGGACGTACAAATGAGCAATATTGACACGTTGTCAGTGAACGCAATCCGGGTATTGTCAGCGGATGCGATTCAGAAGGCCAAATCCGGTCATCCGGGGCTGCCCCTGGGATGCGCGCCCATGGCATATGAGCTGTGGATGAACCATATGAACCACAACCCGGCAGATCCGGGCTGGGCAAACCGGGACCGGTTTATCCTGTCCGGCGGACACGGCTCCATGCTGCTTTATTCCCTGCTTCATCTGTTTGGCTACGGTGGTCTGTCTAAGGAGGATCTGATGCAGTTCCGCCAGCTTGGTTCCAAGACTCCCGGACATCCGGAATACGGACACACCGTAGGGGTGGAGGCTACCACCGGCCCACTGGGAGCAGGCATGGCCATGGCGGTGGGTATGGCCATTGCGGAGACCCATATGGCTTCTGTATTTAATAAGGAGAATTATCCTGTTGTGGATCATTATACCTATGCCCTGGGCGGTGACGGATGCATGATGGAGGGCATTTCCTCTGAAGCATTCTCACTGGCCGGGACTTTGGGGCTGGGTAAGCTGATCATTCTGTATGACTCCAACCGTATCTCCATTGAAGGGGATACGGGTACGACCTTTACGGAGGATGTGCAGAAGCGCATGGAGGCATTTGGCTTCCAGACACTGTATGTGGAGGATGGCAATGACATGGCAGCCATCGGGGCAGCCATTGAGGAGGCCAGGGCGGATACCACAAGACCGTCCTTCATCACTATCCGGACGGAGATCGGCTACGGCTGTCCGGCCAAGCAGGGCAAGGCCAGCGCCCACGGGGAGCCTCTGGGAGAGGACAATATAGAGGCCCTCAGGGAAAATCTGGGATGGCCCAGCAGGGAGCCCTTCTATGTGCCGGAGGAGGTTTACGGACATTTTGCCAAGGCGGCCGGGGAGAAGGCAGAGGCGGCAGCGGCCTGGAGCGCCATGTTTGCGGCCTATTGCGAGGAATACCCGGATATGGAGGCGCTGTGGGACCAGTACCACGGAAGCAAAGACCAGGAGATCGCGGATGCGCTTCTGGCTGATGAGGAGCTGTGGGCCGGCAGCGGCAAGAGCGAGGCTACCAGGACGATCTCCGGAAGAATCATCAACAGGCTGAAGGATCTGATGCCCAATCTGGTGGGTGGTTCTGCGGACTTAGGCCCCTCCAACAAGACAGAGATGAAGGGGGAGGGGGATTACTCCAGGGAGAACCGGGGCGGGAGGAATTTCCACTTCGGAGTCCGGGAACTGGCCATGACCGGTATCGGCAACGGTATCATGCTTTATGGCGGCCTCAGGGCCTTTGTGGCCACCTTCTTCGTGTTCAGTGATTATACCAAGCCCATGGCGCGGCTGTCGGCCCTGATGGGAGTGCCGCTGGTGTCTGTATTTACCCATGACAGCATTGGTGTGGGTGAGGACGGCCCCACCCACGAGCCGGTGGAGCAGCTTGTTACCTTCCGCGCCTTGCCCAATTTCCAGGTGATCCGCCCCTGCGACAGTGTGGAGACGGCGGCGGCCTGGTACTGCGCCATCACCTCAAAGAAGACTCCTACGGCTCTGGTGCTTAGCCGCCAGAATCTGGAGCCTGTGTCCGGCACCAGCCGGGAGGCCCTGAAGGGCGGTTATGTGCTGGATGACTGTGAGGGCACGCCGGATCTGATCCTTATGGCTTCCGGTTCAGAGGTGGGCCTGGTGGTGAAGGCCAAGGCAGAACTTGAGAAGGAAGGCAGGAAAGTCCGGGTGGTTTCCATGCCGTGTATGGAGCTTTTTGAGGCCCAGTCTCCGGAATATAAGGAGTCGGTGCTTCCGGGGACAGTCCGCAGGCGTGTGGCCGTGGAGGCTCTTAATGGCCTCAGCTGGGGCCGCTATGTGGGGCTGGACGGCGCTATGGTGACCATGGACGGCTTCGGAGCCAGCGGTCCGGCCGGGGTTTTGTTCGAGCACTTCGGATTCACTGTGGAGAATGTGGTGCGGGTGGCACAGGGGCTGTTCTGAGTAGATGGCAGTCAGGCCAGAGGAGGTGCTGTTCATGCTGAAACAGGTGTATCAATCATTTTGAGGTAACAATTATCGGAACAAATTACAATTTGAGCGATATTCTGGAACCGGTAAATCTGGAGCCATGCTCTGAACCAGCTATGTTGTAACAGACTGAATATATTGTGATGTAAAAAAGGCGCCTCTGGCGCCTTTTTGCGAGTTTATTTTATGACTGCTTGAACTTCATCTTTCCTGTTCTCCAGCGTCAGCTCCAGTCCATGAAGCTTAAGAATTTTCTTCGCCAGATACAGTCCCATCCCCAGATGCCGTTTCGTTCCGCCGCGGTTTTTGTCCCCGGTGTAGAGCAGGTCGAAGGCATGGAGAAGCTGCTCCTCTGTCATAGACTGGCTTGTGTTTGCGATGGTGCAGGATTCCTTAGTGAGCAGGATCCGGATCCGGCCTTCTGGCAGATTGTGTTCTATTGCATTGGATAATAGATTCCAGACTGCTTTTTCCAGATATTCCCGGTCTCCGCGGATCTGGAAATCAGAATCTTCCTGGATCTGTACCTGGAGGTGTTTTTCAAGGATCATAGGCTCAAACCGGGCCAGCTGCTTTTTGATCAGTTCCGCGAAGGAGACAGGTTCTTTTTTCAGAATCAGAGATTCGGAATCCAGCTTTGACACCTCAATCATTTTCAGGACCATCTGGTCCATCTCTTCCGTCTGCCCTATGATCTGGGTGAGATAATAGTCCCGTTTCTCCTCCATGTTGTGCTCCAGCAGATTTTCCGAAAAATTCCGGATAACCCCCAGGGGCGTCTTCAGCTCATGGGCCATGGCATTGGTGAAGTCACGCCGGGTCTCCTCCAGCCGGGCCTGCCGGTCAGCAGCTTTGCGAAAAGCGTGGATCACACTGGCCATGGAAGCCAGAGTCAGCAAAAGGCCTGCCATGTAAACATATTTCATATATCGTACAGCATCCAGCCAGGGACGGCTCTCCATGCGGATTTCCATATAGGCGGACGGGGCATCTGCCATCCCTGCCTTGAGCTGGTATCTGGCTCTGTAAAAAAGACCGTCCTCATCTACCATCAAAGGCGGCATAGATACTCCGTTGTTCCATAGGAATTCCTGCTTCTGGGGGAAACCCTGGAGGTAAGGGCTGGTGGTCCACCGGTGCCACCGGTCATAGGAGCCATTTTCAAAAATGTCCATGTAGGGGAAGAGATTACCGGCACTGGCAATCCCACCAGTCTGCATCTGGAGCTCATCCACGTCAGGATTGGTCCATTGCCAGAGGATCCGGCTGTCTGTCTCACAATAGGTCTTTTCCTCGCCAATTTCCTGACCGGTGGCATAGTCTATGGTCACGCCTGATTCCTGGAAATGGCTGGCGCCAGTCAGCGGGTCTGTATACAGGTCTCCTTTATAGTTCTCTCTCTCTGCCCAGGTAAGCTCCTGGACATAGATGGCCCATAACTCCCGGGCATCCGGGGATACCCGGATGGAAAAACGGAACTTATCTGGTGCAGCCAGGTCAGAAGACTGGATGGCTTTCCATTTGCAGGAGGCCAACTGCTCCTTTTCTTCCAGAGAAAGATAGTCGTCCAGTGGGAAGATCGTGCGTTTTTGGCGGTCAGGGGCTGTACTTCCGGTCTGGACGGAGGTTGCGCCGGCATAGTCCCTGCTCCGGGCCAGAAGCTGCTTTGTCTGGTCATATGCAGCTATGGAAATCTCCAGGGCATCACTGTCTGCCCGCCACATATTTTCATTGGCCAGATGCTGATAGAAGTCCGTCCGGTCCATGGGACTCCAGTCCGTTTCCTCCATCTCCCACTCTTTGTCGACGGCCTGCTGCAGGATGGAAATCGCTGCTTCCGTGAAACGCTGTCTGTAGTCCTGGACGAATTGTTCCTTTACAAGAAAGGTGCTCAGGCCCACAGTCGCCAGGTACAGGATGGTGAAACCGGCGGCAGTGGACTTCCAGGGGATTTTTGGTTTTCTTTTCATGGATGTTTGCTCTCCTTTTTGCTGCATGTATTTTTGGAAACCAAGCTGTATGCCGCAGCAGCTCAGGGGGAATCTGAACTGTCGCGGGGCTGGAGCTGTTCCGGGATGTCCAGCCGGTACCCGGATTTGCGCACTGTCTGGATGGCGTGTCCCCAGTCACCCAGGGCTTTTCTCAGCTTTTTGATGTGATTGTCCACAACCCGCTCATTTCCTTCGAAATCATAGCCCCAGAAACGGATCAGAAGCTGCTCCCGGCTGAAGATCCGCCCCGGATTCTCCAGAAAGAAGACCAGCATCTCATATTCCCTGGGGGGCAGGGCCAGAAGCTGGCCGTGGTTCCACACCCTGTGGCTCTGGAGTTCCACCCGCAGGCTGCCAGCAGCAATACTGTCTGGAAAATCGCCGGTATAAGGAGCGGATATGGCTGTATAAGCAGAGGCTTCCGGTGACGGGGTCCCGGCACATTCCCGGACTCTTCCCGTCAGCGCCATGGCCTTGGCATATAACACGGGCAGGGAAAATGGTTTCGTCACGTAGTCGTCTCCTCCCAGGGCATAGCCGTTGAGCTGGTCCTCCTCCAGTACCCTGGCGGTGATAAAGATGAGAGGCACATTGCTGCTGCGGCGGATCCTTCGGCATAAGGCAAAGCCGTCCATTCCCGGGATCATCACATCCAGCAGGATCAGGTCAAAG
>Ga0137309_100941_pt1 | contig 21094 bp, 15 predicted proteins | sample NAcewiD2O_June_FD_97179 | JGI IMG/M metagenome (GOLD analysis project Ga0137309, IMG submission 97179) | Mouse cecal microbial communities from Vienna, Austria - N-Acetylneuraminic amended D2O_June | ecosystem: Host-associated > Mammals > Digestive system > Large intestine > Cecum | place... | reverse complement strand
GCTGCCCGCCCCCTGCTGGAGGGGGTGGAGTACCCCTGGCAGGTGCTTTTGGGCATTGGCGAATTTATCAAGACCCTGGGCTCCACCCTCTCCCCAGAGGAGTATGAGCACCCGGAGGAGTGGGTCTGGGTACACAAAACTGTGAAGCGCTTCCCCAGCAGCTATATTGCCGGTCCCTGCGTCATTGGCCCGGAAACGGAAATCCGCCCCGGGGCGTTTATCCGGGGCAACGCCCTGGTGGGCGCGGGCTGTGTGGTGGGCAACTCTACAGAGCTGAAAAATGTCATCCTCTTTGACAGTGTCCAGGTGCCCCACTACAACTATGTGGGGGACTCTGTTTTGGGGTACAAGGCCCACATGGGGGCAGGCGCTGTCACCTCCAACGTAAAGTCTGACAAGAGCCTGGTGACCATTGCCATGGGCAAAAGCCAGGTGCGGACCAGCCTGAAAAAGCTGGGGGCTGTGCTGGGGGACCATGTGGAGGTGGGCTGCGGCACTGTGCTGAACCCAGGCACGGTGATTGGCCGGGGCAGCCGTATTTATCCCCTGTCCAGCGTGCGGGGGGTTGTGGCCGGGAACAGTATTTATAAGCGTGCGGGAGAGATTGCCCCCATCCGGTAAGCCCGCCCCAATGGGAATGGAGAAATCATGGATACAATCGTGGAATTTTTGCAGTCCGGGGCCCTGCCCGGGGTGCTGCTGATTATACGGGTGCTTGTGCCCCTGCTGGCGCTGTACGTGGTGTGGCGCTGTTATACCTCCTTCAAATCCGGCCAGCGCCGCCGGGAGCCAGTGGTCATGCTGCTGGACGAACACAGCGGGGCCCGGTTCCCGGTGCTGTACTGGGAGAACTCAGTGGGACGCAGCAAAAGCTGCGATATCTGCCTGCCGGACACTGCTGTATCCCGGGACCATGGGGTGTTCATGCGCCGGGAGGAGGGCTGGTTCGTGTCCGACACAGGCTCCAAGGGCGGCATTCTGGTAAACGGCCGGAAAATCAACGGCCCCAAGCTGGTGCGCATTGGAGACAGCATGACCTTTGGCAATGTGACCCTCACCCTATACAACACCTCTCAAAGCCCGGAGAAAAAGCGGCGGGCTTTCCAGGCCCTGCTGAAGAACGCCGCCTCTCCCCTGCAGCTGATGATTACAGCCACCCTGGTCCACCTGCTGATGGCCCTGCAGGCAGCCATTGTCTGGCAGGGCCGCACCCCCAGCTTCCAGCCGGAGATGCTTCTGCCAGAGGCCGGGGTGCTTCTCATTGGCTGGGGGCTGTATATCTACTCCATGAAGGGCCTGCACCGGGTCAGCTTTGAGATTGAGACAGTGGGCTACCTGCTTTCGGGAATCGGAATCAATCTGCTGGCGGCTTTTGATCTGGGAACCGCCCGAACCCAGCTGATTGCCATGATTTTGGGCGTGGGGATTTTCTGCTTCCTCATCTGGTTCATGAACGACCTGGACCGGGTGGCGAAATACCGCCTGGCCATCGGCATCGGGGCCCTGTGCTTGTTTGTGGTGAACCTGCTTCTGGGCTCCACCCAGTACGGCTCAAAAAACTGGATACGCATTGGGCCCCTGAGCATCCAGCCCTCAGAGTTCATTAAAATTGCCTTTGTGTTTGTGGGCACCTCCACCCTGGACAGGCTCCAGACCAAGAAAAATATCACAGAGTTCCTGGTGTTCACCGGGGCCTGCATTGGTTTCCTGTTCCTGATGCGGGACCTGGGCACAGCGCTTATCTTCTTCGCCACCTTCCTGATTATCGCCTTCATGCGCTCGGGCAGCGTGCGCACCATCATTCTGATTGTGGCGGCAGCGGCCCTGGGCGTGTTCCTGATTCTCACCTTCATGCCCTATGTGGCGGATAGGTTCAGCGCCTGGGGGCACGTGTGGGAGGACCCCTATGACAGCGGCATCCAGCAGACCCGGGTCATGACCTATATGGCCAGCGGCGGGCTGTTCGGCATAGGGCTGGGCAGGGGATGTCTGAAATACATCTTCGCGGCGGACAGCGATTTGGTGTTCGGCCTGCTGTGCGAGGAGCAGGGCGTCCTGCTGGGGCTGGTGGTGCTGGGGGCAATCGCCCTGTTCACCCTGTACGCCCGCAGCGATGTGACCAGAAGCCGCTCCACCTTTTTCTCCATCGGCGCGGTGGCAGTGGCTGGGCTGCTGCTGTTCCAGACCAGCCTGAACGTGTTCGGCGTGACGGACATTCTGCCCCTGACCGGGGTGACCCTGCCCTTCCTCAGCGCGGGGGGGTCCAGCATGGCCTCGGTGTGGGGACTGCTGGCGTTTTTGAAGGCATCGGACGAGAGGACGTATGCGGTGAAGCGGCAGAAAGGCACACACAGTGCCCCCGGCGCCGGAAGCCCACGGCCAAGGCACAGCGCCTGAGGGCCGGGGAAAGGCCCAGCGCAAAGCATAAGCCTCCGAGCGGATTGAAAGTTTTTGAAGGTTCCAAGGGAACTTTTTTCAAAAACTTCCCTTGGTGGGGGCTGGGGGGCAACGCCCCAAGGCCTTGGCCTAAGCGGCGCCATAAGAGCGCCCCAACCAAGAGCGGAGCAAAGTATGGGCGGCGCTCACCAAGAAAACTGCGAGGCAGTCCGGTCAGCCGGCCATCCCACGCCAGTCAGTGGCAGTTTCGAGCGCCGCCCACCCACCCGAGCAGCACAATTCCGCTCATTTTGGAAAAATCGGAGATTTTCCAAAATGGCTGAGCGATGCGGACTGGCCTTCCTAAGCGTGGGGCCCTGGAGTCTGTTTGAAAGCCGGAGAAATGCTGGATGTTTGGCCAGAAATCGGTGATATCAAGGAAAGAACCGCAAGAAGGGCTTCCGCCTTTCGAGGATTTTTGACGCCGAAAACACCATTTCTGGGCATAACAGACAGTGTTTCGGAGTTTTCAAACAGACTCTAGACCTAACCGCAAGATACCGCTTTCTGTAGGAAACGGGAGGGAGCGGGAACGTCCAGGGCCCAACGCCCGCGCGGACGGCCCGCGGCTCTCCGTGAGTTGGGAAATCTTTGATTTCCCAACTCAACGGAATTGCGCGACCGGCTTCTCTGGCGGCGCGGAATGCTGCCTCTGCCGGACTCGGCTGGCAGGAGGGAAGTGCTGCTTCTCTCCGTAGTTCGTGCGCGCCGCCCTTAAGGTCATGCCAAGACCTCGGGACTCCTGACGTTGGCTTCGCCAAGTCGTCCCGAACCCTGCCACCTTTGAAAAGGTGGACGAAACTTTTCATTCCGCTTTTAGCTTGTTCTTTTCGCTGAGTTCTGCCCCGGGCCGTCAGGCTCCCCCCTACTCTTTCCCCGATTGGAGGTCCTTCCCATGAAAACCGTCGGCTTCCGCTCCTTTGCCCTCTATATCCTCCTCTTCGCCTTCCTTGGCGGTATGGGCTGGCTTCTCTTTAACCTCACCCTCCACGGCAGCCAATGGGCCATGCAGCCCTATAACGGCCACATCTATGACAAGGACGCCACTGTCACCCTGGGCGATATTGAGGACCGGGACGGCGTTCTCCTGGCAACCACCACGGACGGCCGCCGCTCTTACAACCAGGACGAGACCACCCGCCGGGCTCTGCTCCACACTGTGGGGGATTCCGCCGGGTTTATCAGCACCAGCGCCCAGTATACCCTGCGCACCAAGCTCACTGGCTATAACCTCATCACCGGGCTCAACGACACCGTCTTCAACCACATGGGCAGCACTGTCCACCTGAGCATTGACGCCATGGCCTGCACCGCTGCCTATCAGGCCATGAACGGCCGCAATGGCGGGGCTATCTTCTACAATTACCAGACTGGGGACATCCTCTGCAAGGTCAGTGCCCCAAGCTATGACCCGGAGAATGTGCCCCAGGATATTGACACCAACGACGCCTACCGGGGCGCGTACCTGGACAACACCCTCTCCGGCTCCTTCACCCCAGGCAGCATCTTCAAGCTGGTCACCAGCACTGCCGCCATGCGCAAGTGGCCGGATTCCTGGAGCGCCCGCACTTACGAATGCTGGGGCAGTGAGGAAATCGGCGGCGGCAGCGTGACCTGCCTGGGCTCTCACGGAGAGCTGGACATGGGCGCGGCCCTGGGCCACTCCTGCAACCTGTATTTCGCCAAGCTGGCCAATGACATCGGCGCGGCTGACCTGCAGAAAACCGCGGAGGAGCTGGGCTTTAACCACAGCTTAGAATTTGGCAGCATCCAGATTTCCCCCAGCGAGGCAAAGCTGGAAGGGGCCAACCCAAACCAGCTGGGCTGGGCCGGTGTGGGCCAGCACACGGTTTTGGCAAATCCCTATCACATGATGACCATCATGGGGGCCATCGCCCAGGGCGGGGAGTATGTGCAGCCCCGGCTGACCGGGGACAGCGGGCTTTTTGAGGGGCTCAGCGGCAGCAGCCGCAAGCTCTTTTCCGCCGCAGAGGCGGCGAACCTGAAAGAGATGATGCGCGCGGACGTGCGGGACTACTATGGGGACTACTGGTTCCCGGAGGGGCTGAATGTGTGCGCCAAGACCGGTACAGGAGAGGTTGGAGAGAGCCAGGACCCCAACTGCTGGGTAGTGGGGTTCTGCGACTCAGCGGCGTACCCCATCGCGTTCGCGGTGCTGGTGGAGGATACGAACAACAGCTTAGAGGACGCGGGGGGCGTGGTCAGCGCGGTGCTGAATGTGCTGGTAAGCGGCGGATAGGGAGGCTGACGGCGCAACCCAACGGCGCGGTCCAGGGGCGTTAGGCCCCTGGCGGGGTGTGGGGCAGCGCCCCACGACCTTGACCTTAGGGCGGCGCATCCAATCCCAAAGAGAGGCACCACCCAACTCCCACAACCTAAGTTTGTCAGTGGCACCAATCCGCGCCGCCCACTATCCCTGTCGCGCGAATCTGTTGAGTTGGGAAACGGGACGTTTCCCAACTCGCAGAGAGCTGCAGACCGTCTGCAGGAGCGTGGCGGCCCTGGACTTAACTAGTCGATGCAGCTTACGGTGAGGTCAAAGGCCTGACAGTCAACGGCTTCTCAGCCACAAGCGGCATCTGCCTGGAGCGCTTAGGGCCCGGCGTTTCGGAAGGTCAAGCCGCCTCTCCGGCGGTGTTTGAAAGTGTCGCTGGCGCTCCACGTTCAAAACCGGCGGAATTGGCTATTTGGGTTCTCTGGCGGCGCTTGCCTGTGCCACTGACCAACGCGGCCTTGCCGCCGGACATTCTGCCTCGCAGGATTTTTAGTGAGCGCCGCCATTCTTTGTCTTGCTTTTCCGCTCTTGGTTCGGGCGCTTTTGGATTAGCACTTCGACCTCGGGACCCTGTCCCGAACCCTGCCACCTTTTGAAAAAGGTGGACGAAAACTTCCCTCCGCCTTTAGGCACTGCCTGGAGCCAGCGCCTGCCCCGAGCCGTTCGCTCCCTTCGCTTTCCCATAACAGCATAAATCACAAGGAGGCTCACTATGAAAATCGAAACCCTCTCCCCTGCTTTCAAAGACTACCTTTGGGGCGGCACCCGCCTGCGGGACGATTACCACAAGCCCTGCTCCCTCCCTAAGGTCGCTGAAAGCTGGGAGCTTTCCACCCACCCTGACGGCCAGAGCACTATCTCCGGCGGCCAGTTTGACGGCCTCACCCTCTCTGACTATCTCGCCCAGAACCCCCAGGCCCTGGGCACCCACTGCCAGGCGTTTGAGAATTTCCCTGTGCTTATCAAGTTTATTGACGCCAAGCAGCCCCTCTCCATCCAGGTCCATCCCAGCGATGAGTACGCCCTGGAGGTGGAGCACCAATACGGCAAAACCGAGATGTGGTATGTGATGGACGCGGAGCCCGGCGCGTTCCTCTATTTCGGCGTGAACCAAGAGCTGGCCCCAGAGGAGTTCCGCCGCCGCATAGAGGACAACACTGTGGAGCAAGTCCTCCACAAGGCCCCTGTTCACCCTGGCGATGTGTTCTTCATCCCCTCCGGCACCATCCACGCCATTGGCGCGGGCATACTGATTTGCGAGATTCAGCAGAACTCCAACTGCACCTACCGGGTCTATGACTACGGCCGCCTGGGCGCGGACGGCAAGCCCAGGGAGCTTCATGTGGAGAAGGCCCTGGCTGTTTCCCGGCTCACCCCCTCTGACCCCGCGGAGAAGCAAGCCGCTCCTCAGGCTGTGCCTGGCGGGGAGATTACCCGGCTGGCCTCCTGCAAATACTTCACCACTGACCGAATCCGGGTGGACAGTGCCCTCACCCTTTCCGCCGGGCCGGAGAGCTTCCTCTCCCTGGTGGTGATGGAGGGCTCCGGCACTGCGGCAGGCCCGGAAAACACTGTGGAGTTCCGGCCCGGGGACAGCCTGTTCGTGCCAGCCGCTTCCGGGGAGATTCAGGTGACAGGGCCCTGTACTCTGGCCGTCACCCGGGTATAATCTGTCAGGAGGGATACCATGAAAATTATTCTGTTAGGCGAGCCCATGGGCCTGTTTATGGCCCAGGAGCCCGGCCCTCTCAGCCAGGCCAGGCAGTTTTCAGCCTCCATTGCCGGGGCTGAGTACAACGTGGCTGTGGGCCTCAGCCGTCTGGGCCACGTCCCCGCTTACTGCACCCGCCTGGGCCAGGACCCTATGGGCCAGCGCGTCTTAGACGGAATGAGCCAAAACCACATTGATAAGAGCCTGGTGATGACCGCTCCTGGTGAGCCCACTGGCCTGATGCTCAAGGGCATGGCCCTCTCCGGGGACCCGGACATTGCCTATTACAGGCAGGGTTCAGCCGCGTCGAGAATCACCCCCCAGGACATTGAGCAGCTGGATTTGTCTGGCTGCGGGCGCCTGCATGTGACCGGGGTGTTCCCGGCTGTGTCCGCCTCTGCCCTGGCTGCGGTACGCAGGCTCGTCCAGCGGGCCCAAGACCTGCAGCTGCCTATCTCCTTTGACCCCAACCTGCGGCCCCAGCTGTGGCCCAGTGAAGAGGAGATGGTCCGCACCCTGAACAGCCTGGCCGAGGGCGCTGAGACCATTCTGCCTGGGATAAGCGAGGGAAAAATCCTCACTGGCCAGGACACCCCCGAGGGCGTGGCAGCCTATTACCACGGCATGGGAATCACCAATGTGGTGGTAAAGCTGGGCGGCCAGGGCTCCTTCTGGTCCGTGAGGGGAGGCGGCTCTGGGTACGCGCCGGCAGTCAAGGTGGAAAAGGTGGTGGACACGGTGGGCGCGGGGGACGGCTTCGCCGCTGGAGTCATCAGCGCCTTGGCCGAGGGCCTGAGCCTGCCGGAGGCCAACCGGCGGGGCCTGGCCATTGGGGCCATCCAGGTCAGCCACAAAAGCGACAACGAGGGTCTCCCCACCCGGGAGCGGCTGGAGGAAGTGCTTGCTGCCGGGCGGGTGGACTGAGAGGAGGACACCATGAGAATCCAGCCAGAACAGGCAGAGAGCTTGGTGAAGCAGGCCCTGGCTGCCCGGGAGAACGCCTACTGCCCCTATTCCAGCTTTGCTGTGGGCGCGGCCCTGCTCTGCGGGGACGGCACAGTCTATACCGGGTGCAATGTGGAGACAGCGGCCTTTAACGGCTGCTGTGCTGAGCGCACCGCCATTTTCCACGCCGTGGCCGACGGCAAGCGGGGCTTCACCGCTCTGGCCGTGGCCGGGGCGGGCCAGGGCCAGCAGCCTGACTTCTTCTGCACCCCCTGCGGGGTCTGCCGCCAGGTGATAAGGGAGTTCTGCGGGCCGGACTTTGAAATCATCCTCACCGACGGGAAGAACATCCAGGCCGTGACCCTGGAGGAGCTTCTTCCCATGGCCTTTGGGCCGGACAGCTTACAGTAACAGGAGGCGAAAGCCCATGCGTATGGTTGACATTATCCACAAAAAGCGGGAAGGGGGCACTCTCACCCAAGAGGAGCTGGACTGGCTGGCCGCTGGGGCTGGCGACGGCTCTATCCCGGACTATCAGCTCTCCGCCCTGCTGATGGCCATCTTCTTCCAGGGCATGAGCCGGGAGGAGACAGTGGGCCTTACCCTGAGCATGGCCCGCTCTGGGGATATGGCGGATTTGTCCCCCATCCCGGGGGTAAAGGTGGACAAGCACTCCACCGGGGGCGTGGGGGACAAGACCTCCCTTATCTGCGGGCCCATGGCCGCTGCCTGCGGGGTGAAGATTGCCAAAATGAGCGGCCGGGGCCTGGGCCACACCGGCGGCACGGTGGACAAGCTGGAGAGCATCCCGGGCCTCTCCATGAACATCCCCAGGGAGCGGTTTTTTCAGATTGTCCGGGAGACAGGCATTGCCATTGTGGGCCAGTCCGGCAGCCTGTGCCCCGCGGACAAAAAACTTTACGCCCTGCGGGACGTGACCGCTGCTGTGGACAGTATGCCCCTGATTGCGGCCAGCATTATGTCCAAAAAGCTGGCCTCCGGCGCGGACGCCATCCTCCTGGATGTGAAGACCGGCTCCGGGGCTCTGCTCAAGAGCCCTGAGGAGGCACAGACCCTGGCCCGGCTGATGGTGGACACAGGCAATGGGGCGGGCCGGCGCACTGCTGCCCTGATTACGGACATGGACGCCCCCCTGGGCAGATGCATTGGCAATGCCCTGGAGGTCCGGGAGGCAGTGGATGTGCTGTCAGGCCGGGGTGAGGGGAGGCTCACCGCCCTGTGTGAGGAGCTGGCCGCGGGCATGGTCCGGCTGGCCGGGCTGGCGGAGAACCAGCAGCAGGCTCTGGATATGGCCCGGGAGTCTGTTCACAGCGGGGCCGCGCTGGCCGCGCTGAAGGGCATGGTATGCGCCCAGGGAGGCGATGCTGCCTGCCTGGAGGACACCTCCAAGCTGGCCGTATCCCCGGTGTGCGTGGAGGCTGCCATGCCGGAGAGCGGCTATATCAGCGGGCTGAACGCGGAGCTCTGCGGCCGGGCGGCCATGGAGCTGGGCGCGGGCCGGGAGCGCAAGGAGGATTCCATTGACTACGGCGCAGGCATTGTGCTGCTGAAAACCCGGGGAGAGCCTGTCCGGCAGGGGGAGCCCTTTGCCCGGCTCTATGCCCAGACAGAGGCCCAGTGCCGCCGGGCCCAGGAGCAGCTTCTGGCCGCTTTGGACATAACAAAAGAGAGGCCCCCGGAGAGGCCCCTCATTCTGGCTCGGATTGGGTTGGATTAGGGAACCGCTGTTTTAATCCGGCTTTACTGCCCAGAACAATGAAGTTCCAGGTATTTCCCCCGCCTTCGGCGGGGGAAATATGAAGAAATCAGCGCTTCCTTAGTACTCCGGCCCAGTGACAGGCTCTGGGAACTCCTCGCCAAAGGTTTCCACTGTCACCTTCTCCATAATCTGGTCCTGGTCCGGCCGGTCGTCCCGGTCCCGGGGGGCGTTCACAATGGCCTCAGCCACCTCCTGGCCCTCCAGTACCTTGCCGAAGGCCGCGTACTGGCCGTCCAGATAGGCAGCGTCCGCCACCATAATAAAGAACTGGGAGCCCGCGCTGTCCGGCCGCTGAGAGCGGGCCATGGAGATGACCCCTGTGGTGTGCTTGAGCGTGTTCTCAAACCCGTTGGCCGCGAACTCGCCCTTAATGCCATAGCCCGGGCCGCCCATGCCCGTGCCCTCCGGGTCGCCGCCCTGTATCATAAACCCGGGGATGACCCGGTGGAAGATGGTGCCGTCATAAAAGCCCTTGCGCACCAGCGAGACAAAATTGTTCACCGTGTTGGGGGCAATCTCAGGGTACAGCTCTACCTTGATAACGCCCCGGTTGGTTTCAATGGTCACTACGGGATTTTTCATTCTGCATAACCTCCAAAAAATAATCAGCCGCCGGGGCCGGGAGGTCTCCCGGCCGGACGGGCCTTATCAGCCTCTTACCGGCCCATTATACCACAGGACCGGGGGAAAGCCCAGGCGTTTTGGGGCGAATTTATAATTTATTCACATCTGGTTCAAAAAGGAGCTTCTCAATGAAATTGATTTCATGGAACGTAAACGGCCTGCGCGCCTGCATGGGCAAGGGCTTTCTACAGGTGCTGGAGGGAGAGAATCCGGACGTTATCTGCCTGCAGGAGACAAAAATGCAGCGGGAGCAGGGGGATTTTTCTTTCCCTGGCTATCACGAGTACTGGTACTCCGCGGAGAAGAAGGGATATTCAGGCACAGCCATTTTCTCTAAAACAGAGCCGCTCTCGGTGGAGTACGGCATGGGCGTGGAGGACTATGACCGGGAGGGCCGCCTGATTGCCGCGGAGTATCCGGGCTTTATCCTGGCCACGGTATATACCCCCAACTCCCAGCGGGGGTTGGAGCGGCTGGGGTTCCGCATGGAGTTTGAGGACAGGCTGCGGGAGCACCTTCAAAAACTGCGGGAGAAAAAGCCTGTGGTCATCTGCGGGGACATGAACGTGGCCCACCGGCCCATTGATTTGAAACATGACAGGAGTAATATCGGCAACGCGGGGTATACCTATGAAGAGCGGGGTAAGCTCAGCGAGCTGCTGGCCAGCGGATTCATTGACAGCTACCGGCATTTTTACCCGGAAAAGGAGGGGGCCTACTCCTGGTGGAGCTATATGAACCACGCCCGGGACAACAATGTGGGGTGGCGCATTGACTATTTTTTGGCGGACGAGCGGCTGAAAGAGGACTTGGAGCAGGCGGCCATCTACCCCCAGTATATGGGCAGCGACCACTGCCCGGTGGGACTGACTGTGAGAGACAAAGCAGAAACCTAGCGGGTTCTTCGGGCAAGGCCCTGGAGCCTCCGCTCCCCGCCGCTTTCGAAAAGGGCGGGGGCTGCCGGGCAGTGCTTCCCCCTTACAAAAATCCCCTTGCATTTCCCCCCATTCTATGTTAAAATATTCTCAGGTATTTACCTGTTCCCCAGTGGAACCCCGGAGACGGTATTCTCCGGGGTTTCTTTATAGGCCCCCGGGAATGCTTCCCCAATCACCCAACGGAGGTAATGTATGAAACTTTTAGTCCTAGACGGCAACAGTATCCTCAACCGGGCCTTTTACGGCATTAAGCTCCTCTCTACCAAGTCCGGCGATTTTACCAACGGCATTTATGGTTTCCTTACCATGCTGAAAAAAATTCAGGACGAGACCCAGCCCCAGGCTGTGGCCATTGCCTTTGACCGCCGGGCCCCTACCTTCCGGCACAAGATGTATGCTGGCTATAAGTCCAACCGCAAGGGTATGCCCGAGGAACTGGCCCAGCAGCTGCCTGTTCTGCAGGAGCTGCTCACCAGCCTTGGGTACAGGCTGGTCTCCTGCGAGGGCTGGGAGGCGGACGACATTCTGGGTACCCTGTCCGCCGCCTGCCAGCGGGAGGGCCACACCTGCCTCATCGCCACCGGCGACCGGGACAGCTTACAGCTGGTGTCCCCCTCCACCACCGTGCGCCTGGCTACCACCAAGTTCGGCCAGCCCCAGGTCACCCTGTACGATGAGGCGAAAATCCGGGAGGACTACGGCATCTCCCCCCCCCAGATGATTGATTTGAAGGCCATCCAGGGGGACACCTCGGACTGCATCCCAGGAGTGGCGGGCATTGGGCCCAAAGGCGCCGGGGAGCTGGTGCGGCAGTTCGGCTCTCTGGAAAACATCTATGCCAACCTGGAGGACCCGGCCATCAAGCCCGCCGCCCGGAAAAAGCTGGAGGCATCCCGGGACAACGCCTTTTTAAGCTACGAGCTGGGCACCATCCGCCGGGACGCGCCCATTGAGACAGACGTGAACGCCTACCTTCTCACGGAGGGGGAGCCCCAGAAGGCCGGGGCCCTGATGGTGCGCTTGGAGCTGTTCAGCCTGATTGAAAAGTTCGGCCTGACCGCTGTGCCTGCCACAGCAGAGAAAGCCCCCGCCGCGGGCCGTCCGGAGCTGGTGGAGCTGCCGGACGGGGCGTCCATGCTCCCCCGTTTGGAGGACGCGGGAGAGGCTTTCTTCTACTGTAATTGGGACAAGGAGGCGGGCTTGGAGGCCCTGATCTTTGCCCACAAGGACCAGCTTTGGCGGGTGAAGCCGGACGAGGCTTTCCTCCGGGCTTTCCTGACCAATGAGCGTATCCCAAAGTTTACCCACGACAGCAAGCCCCTCCACGCCCTGGCTCTCCGCTTGGGGTGCGGGCTGGCCGGCCTGCGCATGGACACTGCCCTGGCCGCCTATCTGCTGGACCCATCTGCCACTGGGTATGACGTGCCCCGGCTGGCCGCAGAGTACTCAGTGGCCCTGCCGGACTTTGAGGAGCCGGAGCTGAACTGTGCCGCTGCCATGCCTGAGCTGTGCGGGGCCCTGTCCCGGGCCATAGACAAAAACGGCCAGCGGGAGCTGTTGGACACCATCGAGCTGCCCCTGTGCGGGGTCCTGGCCCAGATGGAGCATGTGGGCTTCTATGTGGACAGGCAGAGCATTGAGGAATATGGCAAACAGCTGGAAGAACAGGTGGAGCAGCTGCGGGATTCCATCATCAGCCAGGTGGGCAGGGAGTTCAACATCAACTCCCCCAAGCAGCTGGGCGAGGTGCTGTTCGACAAGGAAAAGGGCCTGGGCCTGCCCCACGGCAAGAAGACCAAGACCGGCTGGTCCACCAATGTGGACGTGCTGGAGGATTTGCGGGCCGAGGCCCCGGTGGTGGACGATATCCTCAAATACCGCACTGTGGCCAAGCTGAAGTCCACCTACTGCGACGGGCTCTTGAAGGTCATTGGCCCAGATGGGCGCATCCACTCCAATTTTAACCAGACCGAGACCCGCACAGGCCGGATTTCCAGCACAGAGCCGAACCTGCAGAACATCCCTGTGCGCACCCCCATTGGCCGGGAGCTGCGGAAGTTCTTCGCCGCCGAGAGCCCGGACGGAGAGCCCTGGGTGCTGGTGGACGCGGACTACAGCCAGATTGAGCTGCGGGTGCTGGCCCATGTGGCCAATGACGCTGCCATGCGGGAGGACTTTTTGGAGGGGCACGACATCCACGCCTCCACTGCCGCCAGGGTCTTCGGCCTGCCCCAAGAGCTGGTCACCCCTGCCCTGCGCAGCCGGGCCAAGGCCGTGAACTTTGGCATTGTGTACGGCATTGGGGCCTTCTCCCTGTCCAAGGACATTGGCGTCAGCCGCCGGGAGGCGGACGAGTATATTAAGGAATATCTCCGAAACTACGCGGGGGTGGATGCCTATATGCAGAACGTAGCCGCTGTGGCCAAGGAGCAGGGCTATGTGGAGACCATGTTCGGCCGCAGGCGGTATCTGCCGGAGCTCAAGAGCAGCAACTTCAACATGCGCTCCTTTGGGGAGCGGGTGGCCAGGAACATGCCCATCCAGGGCGCGGCGGCGGACATTATCAAAATCGCCATGATACGGGTCAGCCAGCGCCTGGAGCGGGAGGGCCTGCGGGCCAGGATGATTCTCCAGGTCCATGACGAGCTGATTGTGGAATGCCCGGAGGCAGAGCGGGAGCAGGTAGAAGCCCTGCTCACCCAGGAGATGGAGCAGGCGGCCAGCCTGTCCGTGCCCATGGTGGCCGAGGCGGGCGCGGGCCGCACCTGGTATGAGGCCAAAGGCTAACAGCCTGTTTCGCAATCTGTGTACGCCCAGATACGAAACAGGCTCTGAGAGGAGGAATTCCCTATGGATAACACCGAGATACTCAAGATTGGCCCAGGGTACCTGCGTCAGGTGGAGGAGACCCTCTGGGACAGGCGGATCTCCGGCAAGCTGCTGTATGTGTCAGACCCCATGGTGGACAAGCTCTACGGCCAGATTGTCCGGCCCCAGCTCACCTCTGTGGGCCGGGTGAAAGAGGAGGTTGTGGACAGCAACACCATTGCCTATGCCATGTCCGTGGCAGAGCGGGTGATTGCCACAGACATTGACTGCATTGTGGGCATGGGCGGGGGCCGGGTGCTGGACGTGTGCAAGTACGCCTCCTATATCTCCAAGCGGCCCCTGCTGTCCATTGCCACCACCATGGCCAATGACGGCATTGCCTCCCCCATCGCGGTGCTGATGCGCAAGGACAAAAAGCCCAAGAGCCTGGGCTGCGCCATGCCCTCCATGCTGATTGTGGACACAGAGGTCATCCGCCAGGGGCCCAGCCAGCTGATTAAGGCCGGGATTGGGGACACCATCTCCAACTATACGGCCCTGCTGGACTGGGAGCTGGCTGTGTCCAGAAAGCGGGAGGAGATGAACGGCTACGCCTATCTCATGTCCAAAACCTCTTTGGACGCGCTGATGAAGACCCAGTATTCGGAGATTGAGCCAGGCTTTTTGGAGGTGCTGGCAAACTCTTTGGTGCTGTCAGGGATTGCCATGCAGTTCGCGGGCACCAGCCGCCCGGTCAGCGGCTCAGAGCATCTGTTCAGCCACGCCCTGGACTATTTCAGCGATGTGAAGAACCTGCACGGCATACAGGTTGCCCTGGGGGCCGTGGCGGTGCTTATGCTCATTGGCCGGGACTATGGCCCGGTTTTGGAATACCTGCGGCGGTTCGGGGTGGACATCAACCCCCAGCGGCTGAGCATCGACCAGGAGACCTTTGTCTACTGTATGCAGCACGCCACAGAGATGCGCCAGAACCGGTATACCTATCTGCACGAGACCAACCTGAGCAGGGAGCGGGTGCGGGAGGTCTATCGGGAGCTGAACAGAGAGACCGCTTGATTTTCATATAGTTAACGCACTTGAAAACCGGTAAATACCGATTTTCAAGCAAGGCGGCGTGGGCGCGCCCGTGCCGCCAGGTTCAAAAGAGGCCTTACCTCTTTTGAACCGCGTTAACTATAGCGGCCCCGCCGGGAGAGAAAGGATGAGAGGATGAAACGCGTAATCACCTATGGTACCTTTGATTTGATTCATTACGGGCATATCAACCTGCTGAAACGGGCCAAGGAGCTGGGAGATTATTTGATTGTGGCCCTGTCCACAGATGAATTCAACTGGAACGAGAAGAGGAAAAAGTGCTATTTCACCTACGAGGAGCGGATGCGCCTGCTGGAAGCCATCCGTTACGTGGATTTGGTCATCCCTGAGGAAAACTGGGAGCAGAAGGCGAGCGATGTGCGGCTGTATCAGGTGGACACCTTTGTTATGGGGGACGACTGGCAGGGGAAATTCGACTTTTTGAAGGAGTACTGCCAGGTGGTCTACCTGCCCCGCACGCCGGAAATCTCCACCACCCAGATTAAGACGGATTTTGGCTATCTGAAATCAGAGGACAGCAGAAAATAAACAGGGCGCCCATTTGCCAAAGAGCTGAAAATGCTGGGATTTGGGCAGTCCCCAAATAAACGGGAGGAAAAAGAGAATGGAAGTATCAGGCAAAAGAGCAATGGAGCTGCTGGAAAAAATCGGGTTTACCCGGGTGGCAGGCTCCCAGGAGGAGCTGCAGGCCGCGGAAATCCTGAAGGCTGAATGTGAGAGCATCGGCGTGCCTGCCGCGATTGAGAGCTTTCAGATTGACGACGCGGACATTGAGACAGCCACGCTGGAAATTCTGGAGCCCTACCGTCAGGAGTACCCGGTGACTGGTTATAAGTGCGCCAAGAATACCTATCAGGGGGGCCTGGAGGCTGAGTTCCTCTATGTGGAATCCGGCAATGACGTGGACTTGAGCAATGCTGCCGGGAAAATCGTGCTGGTCAACGGGTTCCTGCGCCTGCCCCTGTTCCGCAAGCTGCTGAAGGCTGAGGTGGCGGGCATTGTCACCATGGAGGGGGATTTGCGGGACGACCGGGATGGCACGGATTTGTCCACCCGGAAGCTGCGCAGGACCCTGCGGGCCTTTGGCAATGTGCCCATGGTGCACACCCGGGTGCTGGACGCGTTCGACATGGTGAAGCGGGGAGCCCGCAAGGCCCGGCTGGTGCTGAAAAACGAGGCAGTGGAGCGCACCTCTCACAATGTGGTTGCTTCTATTGAGGGCACTGAAAAGCCGGAGGAGATTATCTCCTTTGGGGCCCACTATGACTCAGTAGACTTTTCCAAGGGCGTGTATGACAATGGCGCTGGCTCGGTCATCAACATGGAGGTGCTGCGCTGGTTCCAGGAGAACCCGCCCAAGCGCACAGTGAAGTTTATGTGGTACGGCAGCGAGGAGATTGGACTGGAGGGCAGCTGGGCCTATGTGAAGGCCCACAAGGACGAGCTGCGGGACCATCTGCTCATGATTAACACGGACGTGGGCGGCCCGGTGCTGGGCCGGGAGGGCATTGCTGTCACCGGCGAAGAGAGCCTGGTCCATTATCTCCAATACGCCACCCAGGTGCGGGGCCTGTCCGCAGAGGTGAAGCAGGGAATCTATTCCAGCGACTCCATCCCCTTCGCGGACAGCGGTATTCCGGCAGTGAACTTCACCCGGTTCGGGGCGCAGGGAGCCGCGTACATCCACGACCGGTTTGACACCCTGGCGTTCCTGTCCCCAGAGGCTCTGGAAAAGACAGCCCGGAATGTGCTGGCCTTTGCCCAGGATATGGTGAATGCCACGGCCTTCCCGGTGAAGCGGGAAATCCCCCAGAACATGGCGGAGGAAGTGGAAAAGTACCTATACAAGAAGGAACTGGCCGAGGCGGAAGAGAGCAAGTAAGCCAGCATACAAAGAGCCCAGAGCAATTGCTCTGGGCTCTTTGTTGAAAGGAGGGTACATATGAAAAAAAGACTTGTACGCAAAATCAATTCTTTTTCTGCTGGGCCAGCCACTCCAGCAGAGTGACCTCCTGGCCGTTCCACACCACGGGACTGCCGTCAAGGTCCACCCGGCAGTCATCGTTGAGCATGGGAATCCAGGTGAAGTGGCCCATATACTCAAAGGGCTTGCCGCTCTCGTCCACAAACCCCTCGTGAATGTCCTCCACCTTGTCCCAGAAGGTGAAGTGGACATTCTCCGCCCCGGCCTCTTTCAGCCGCCGGTAGGTGGGCTCCACAGTCTCTGCCGGGGCCACCACTGGGTCGTTTTTGGCGTGGGTGAACCAGACAGGCTTATGGACAATGCCCGCCAGCTCTGCCTCTGTGATGGTCTCGTCATACAGGGCCTCGCACACCGGGAAGGCCGCGGCGAACAGCTCTGGAAAGCTCAGAAGCATCCGCATGGTCATAAATCCGCCGTTGCTGTCCCCGCCGATATAGATGCGGTTCCTGTCAATATTCTCGTTCCGGGCAATGAACCGCTCAATGGTGGTTTTCAAATCCTCTAAGTACATGCTCTTGCCGGAACGGCCATACTCCCCGCTGCCGTCGTTCATCCAGAAGGTGGGGCACTGGGGGGCAAGTACATAAGCCCCGCCGAACAGCTTCTGCACCTTGGGGGAGGTGAGGGCCACCACCTTGTTGGCTGTATAGGCGATGGAGGGCTCCTGGCCGCCCTCTCCCGCGCCGTGGAGCCAGATAATCAGGGGCCGGGGGCCGGGCTCCACCTGCTGGGGGATGTAATAGCCGTAGTTCAGAGGGGCTTCCCACTGGTTGAGCCAGCCCTCAGCAGCAGGCATATCATCCCCCAGGGGAAGGCCATACTCCAGGCCGGCCACCTCGCCCACAGGCTTTACCTGGGTAATCTTATAGTCCGAGAACAGGTAGATATTGTGCTCCGCTGGGCAGGCAATGCGGGAGGACAGGGGGCACAGGGGGCCGTAGTCCATCTCCAAAGTCACAAAATCTCCCTGGGGCAGCTCCACTCCCTGCCTATCTGAGGGGTAGGCCTTTTTCACGGCAACATAGCCCTGGCTGGCCACCTTATTCTCCCTGTCCATCCAGCTCTTGGCCAGCAGGGCCACCCGGCCCTGGCTGTCCAGGCGGCGCACATATACCGAGAAGCAGGAGGCGTCCACTGCCCCGGCAGGGACGGTCTGGGGGAAGGGCAAAATCAGCTTGGTCACATAGGGGCCAAAATCCGTGATGTCTGTGTGGGTATAGTATCCTCTTTGCATGGCAGAACCTCCGATTTTTTTGGATTTTAAGCCGGCAATTTGTACGATTCCATTATAAGCTGAACAGATGGATTTGTCAAGAAGGGCAGGGCATCCTGCGTCTTGGCAGGATGCCCTGCCGAGCCCTTGCGTGAAGTACACATTTTGTGTTATACTATACTGCTGAGAAAGCAATTTTATCTATCCCACCATAGGAGGTCCCCATGCGCAAACCCATCCGTGCCAGCGCCGCTTTTTTGGCTGCACTGGCCCTTGCCCTTTCCACCCTGTCTGCCTGCTCACCCCAAAGCCAAGAGCCATCCTCCACGCCCCCCTCCCCTGAGCCCGTCTCCTCGGCTGCCCCCACCCCAGACTCAGCCCAGGCGCCTGCCTCAGCCTTAGAGGCGGAAGAGGGGCCTGCCCTGGCCGGTCTGGCCTGCACCGGCAGCACAGAGCTGGCCTATGCCAAGCAGTTTGCCATCGACCACTTTGAGGGCGGGTATGTTCTGCTCACTGTAGAGGACGGCAGCCGCTACCTCACCGTACCAGAGGGCCTGGAGGCCCCTCAGGGCCTGGATAAAGACATTGTGGTGCTGCGCCAGCCCCTGAGCGATGTGTACCTAACCGCCACCGCGGCCATGTGCTTTTTTGAGGCCCTGGGGCATGGGGAGGCTATCCGGTTCTCCGGCACCCAGGCAAAGGATTGGAGCGTGGAATACGCCCAGCAGGCGATGGCCAGCGGGGAGATGGTATACGCAGGCAAGTACCGGGAGCCGGACTATGAACTGCTCACTGCCCAGGGCTGTAAGCTCTCCATCCAGTCCACCATGATTAACCGGGTGCCTGAGGCCAAGGAGAAGCTGTTGGAGCTGGGCATCCCCGTGCTGGTGGATTACTCCAGCTTTGAGGAGCACCCTCTGGGCCGCAGCGAGTGGGTCAAGTTCTATGGCGCTCTTCTGGGGGAGGAGGAACAGGCCCAGGCCCTGTTCCAGGAGCAGGAGGCGCTGTTCGCCAAGACAGAGGGCCTGCCCGCTACCGGGCGCACCGCGGCCTATTTCTACTTCACCGCAGAGGGCCAGCCCATCACCCGGCCCTCTGGGGACTATATCACCAAAATGATTGAGATGGCCGGGGCGGAGAACCTGCTGGCCCATGTGGAGGGGGAGGGCAAATCCGCCACTGTGACCATGGAGATGGAGGACTTTTACACCAGCGCCAAAGACGCGGATGTGCTGCTCTATAACGGTGATATGACCGGCCAGCTGGAGAGCCTGGAGCAGCTCCTGGCCCTGAACCCCCTGATGGCGGACTTCAAGGCTGTGCAGGAGGGGAATGTCTGGTGTGCCAAGCGGGAAATGTTCCAGGCCACCCTGGAAATGGGCACTGTGGTCTCGGACTTCCACAAGGCCTTCACTGGAGAAGGGGAGCCGGAGCTGCTGTATAAGCTGAGCTAAAGGAAAACTTCCAGGCAGCTGGACTGCCTGGAAGTTTTCCCGCTTTCTAAACAGCCTGGCGGCTCGGGGCAGGCGCTTTCGCCCAGAAGCAAGCCAAAGCCGGAGACCGGGGTCCAGGGGGGCTTGCCCCCTGGCAGGGTTTGGGGCGGAGCCCCAAGGTCTTGCCCTTAGGGCGGCGCTCCGAAAGAAAAAAGGGCGAGGCAGAATTCAAGCCGGCCCTCAAGCGTCTGAACGTGGCAGCAGGAACGCCGCCAGATATCCCGAACAGCACAATTCCGCACAGTTTGGGAACCGCCAGGTTTCCAAACTGGCGGAGCGATGCGGACTGGCTTTCCGAAACGTGGGGCCCTAAGCATTCCCGTAAGATGCCGTTATACATAGAAAAGCGGAAGGGCCGCCCAAAACAGGGCGGCCCTTCCTAAGAGGAAGTAAGGAGTTAAAATGAGGATATGATGAAAAAGAGTCGTACCGTGGCTCTTCTGGCCACGTTCTTATGATACCCCATAAATATGAAAAAACTCTGAACTCCCCGTAAACATTCAATTATTTTCTGGCGCGGCTGCTGAAGTGCTCCTTATAAAGTTTTTCAACCTCTTCCCCTTTGGCAATGCCCTGCTGAAATGCTGTGGCCGCTCCGGCGGCCAGGCCCCAGTCCAAAGCTGTGTCTATCCCGCCGCTTTGCATCCATCCATGCAGGAAACCCGCCACCATAGAGTCCCCCGCGCCTACAGAGGAGACCTCCCGGCCGGGCAGGGCTGCCCGCAGCAGAGGCTTCCCCTTTTCCGGCACCATCAGGGCCCCCCGCCTGCCCAGAGACACCAGCACATTCCGGGCCCCCATGCGCTGCAGCTGCTTTGCCCCCTGCAAAATATCCTTCTCCTTCTTCAAAGGCAAATCCAGCAGAGCGCCCAGCTCCTCCAGATTGGGCTTAACCAAAAAGGGCTTGGCTTTCAGCCCCGCTGCCAGAGCCGGGCCGGCAGTGTCCAGCACCACCTTCACGTTCCGCGGCACTGTGCGGGCCAGACGGATATAGGTATCTGGCGGAAGGCAGCCGGGCAGGCTTCCGGAGAGCACCAGGATGTCCCCTTCCCGCAGCACTGCTGCCAGGTGTTCTTCCAGCCGGGCCATGGTCTCCTCCGGGATGTGCGGCCCCTCTCCGTTCAGGGCAGTCTCTGGCTGGCCGGGGGGCACCAGCTTCAAATTCAGCCGGGTATCCCCCTGGGGCAGATAAAAGAAGGTACAGCGGCACCCAGTCTGTCTCAGCATGTTTTCCAGCTCCCGGCCTGTAAAACCGGCGGCAATTCCCATGGCCAGGGTATCCTCTCCCAGGCTGTGGAGCAGCAGGGAGACATTCACCCCCTTGCCCCCGGGGAGAAAGCGCGGCTCTCCATATCGGTTCACCTCCCCAGGGACAAGCCTCGCGGGGGCCAAATAACAGTCCAGCGCTGGGTTAAGCGTCACCGTACATACCATGTTCATATCCTCCTGGTTACAAAAATCCTTAAACTGTTTTTTTATTTTACCATCTTGTGAGAATTTTTGCAATCTTTTTTTATCCCGTATTTTTTCCGTTTTTCCGGCCAAGCTATTCTCAAGCCTGTTCGCGGGCGCGGGCATGGCCAAGAGTCCGCCTTTTCCAGCTGGCTCTTGAAATTCGGAAGAAAGGGACTATCCACATGATGTATACGCAAAATTGTAAAAACACGAAAAAAACCTGGATTACACGTTTCCTGGCCCTGTGCCTCTGTGTGCCGGTACTGGCGATTCTGACTGGCTGCGGAGACGGCAA
>Ga0137309_100936_pt1 | contig 21126 bp, 19 predicted proteins | sample NAcewiD2O_June_FD_97179 | JGI IMG/M metagenome (GOLD analysis project Ga0137309, IMG submission 97179) | Mouse cecal microbial communities from Vienna, Austria - N-Acetylneuraminic amended D2O_June | ecosystem: Host-associated > Mammals > Digestive system > Large intestine > Cecum | place... | reverse complement strand
CAATAAGACACAGTTTGAGACGCATGTAAAGGAACTGGAGGCGCTGTACCCAGGGATCCCCAGTATTGGATGTATAGGAATGAGTTATGATACCCGGATCGTGGAGACGGGAGTCGGGGTGATCGCATTTTCGGACGGGGTAAGTGCGGCAGCCAATGTCCTGGAGGAGGTATCCACCATGCCGGTGAAATATATTGAACGGCTGGAGAAGGACATTGCCGCGGTGGGAGGAGGAGCACGGGACACGGTGTGCATTGATTTCTGTTCCGGGAATGATGCCTGCGCATTGTCCACGATCTACTCTTCCTTACGGCCCAGGGGTATCTCCCTGGTGGGCGGAACCGGGGATGACGGAAGGGTGTCAGCCAATGGAAGAATCTGTCATGATGCAGTAGCCTATGGAATAGTCCGGAACCTGCACGGACGTGTAAAGACCTACAAGGAGAATATTTACCATCCCCTGGGGAACTACCGGTTCATCGCATCCCAGACGGATAAGTCCCAGTACATACTTGGCGCCCTTAATGGAAAACCAGCCAAACAGGTCTATGAGAGTATCCTCCACGTGACAGACCAGGAGATCCTGACCCAGACATTTAAGAATCCTTTTGGGAAGCTCAACGGAGATGATATCTGCATCATTTCCATCAAGGAGGTCAATGGCAATGCCCTGACCTGCTTCCGCCAGGTCAATGATTCTGATGTACTGATCCTGCTGGAGCTGGGGGACTACAAGGCCATTACCAAAGAGACCATTCACAAGATCTGTCAGGAATTCCCCAGACGTTCGGCAGTCTTTTCGGTGAACTGTCTGTTCCGGTATAAGCTGTTCAGTGAACATGGCTATATGAATGAATATCTGGGGGAGATGGGTAAGTTAGGCAGCCATGCCGGCTTTGTGGGCTACGGAGAGCATTATAACAACCGGTTTGTCAATCAGTCTATGACTTGTGTAGTATTTGAATAAATGTGGCCGCCCGGGAGGCGATGGCGGTCACGATAAAGGAGGACACGGAATGTTTATTCCATGGAAGAGCCGGACGAAACCGGTACAGCAGCACGTAAAAAGCCTCTATCCGGTACTGCATGTAGTGGATAGTCTGAACGAATATAAGAAAGATCTGATTCACAAGGAGGTGGAATCCCTGCAGGAGCTGGGGATGGTATCAACCTCCTTTTCGGGCGTATTAAAGGAAGCGGACCATTTTCATGTCAAGCTCACAAACTTTGGGCAGTCCTTCTCCAATATCAATGACACGGCAGGACAGTTTGCCCGTGTTAAGGGAGATATTGCCGGGACTGTGACCCAGGCCCGGAACCAGGTGGAGGAGCTTAAGGATACTTCCGTGCAGGTGGAGAAATCCTACAGTGAGATGGAACAGACCTTTGAACAGCTGCAGAAGGCGGTCAAGGGTATACAGCAGTGTATGGGAAAGATTGTTTCTATTGCGGACCAGACCAATATCCTGGCGATAAATGCCTCCATTGAGGCTGCCAGGGCAGGCCACGAGGGCAAGGGCTTTGCTGTGGTGGCGGTACGGGTGCGGGAGCTGGCTGAGGAGATCAAGGAGCTGGCCAGTGAGGTGGATGCCGGAGTTCGGGATGTGGAGCAGGGCACCAGCCAGCTTAATGGCAGCATTCTCGTATCCCAGCAGGCCCTGGGACAGAGCCTGGAAACGGTTAACAAGACCTATGATTCCTTCAATAATATTATTACGGCAGCAGAAGGCGCTACAACGGTGCAGGAGGAGATTTCAGGTGTGATTGATGACTCCCAGAGATCCCTTCAGGAGATCTGCCAGTTCTTTGACGGTATCAAAGACCAGTATCAGGAGGTAGTGAAGCATATCCAGCGTGCCAGCAACCTTGGTACTACCAAAGGGGCTATGTTTGAGGATATTGACAATATGATGTCCCAGATTCCGCTGGTTATCAGGGACCTGGACCGGAACTAAGAGCAGCAGCTCAGATGATGGCTTAAGCTGCTTTGGATAAACAGATTAAAGAGGCTGTGAAGATGTCGCGGCTTTCTGGGGGAGGACAAGGGAATACGGCAGAAAGCCGTTGTCTTCCACAGCCCGGGAAGGACTTTTTCACAGCCTTTTCCTGAATCATCCCCAGCAGCTTTTCCACTTGCATTTTCCCCACACCTATGTGTATAATGGTTACTATTGCAGCCACGGCGCCGCAGTCTGGACAGATCCGCGGATCACCGCCCTGACCGCAGGGAGGCTGCAGTGGCTGAGAACGTGAGCAGTATATGGAGGCGTGACATGGCAAAATCACAATATGATGCAGACAGTATTACCGTCCTGGAAGGCCTGGAGGCCGTCCGGAAGCGGCCAGGCATGTATATCGGCGGGGTGGGGACCAAGGGACTGAACCATCTGATCTATGAGATCGTGGACAATGCGGTGGATGAGCACCTGGCAGGCTTCTGCGACCAGATCCGGGTGACCCTGGAGGCGGACGGATCCTGCACGGTAAGGGACAGCGGGCGCGGCATTCCGGTGGAAATGCACAAGAAGGGAGTCTCTGCCGAGCGGGTAGTATTTACCACACTTCACGCAGGCGGCAAGTTCGACAATGATGCCTACAAGACCAGCGGCGGACTTCACGGTGTAGGCTCCTCGGTGGTCAACGCCTTGTCCACCCGTATGGATGTGAAGGTATATAAGAACGGATATATCCACCACGATGCCTATGAAAAGGGTATTCCCGTGGTGGAGCTAAAGGATGGTCTTCTTCCGGTTCTGGGAAGGACCAGGGAGACAGGAACTGAGATCAATTTCCTCCCGGACGGGGAGATCTTTGAGAAAACCCGGTTCAAGGCAGACTGGCTGAAAAGCCGCCTTCATGAGACGGCCTATTTAAACCCCAATCTGACGATCCATTATGAAAACAGACGTTCCGGGGAGGAGGAGACCGTCACCTACGCGGAGCCGGAGGGCATCGTGGCCTATGTCAAGGAGCTGAACAATGGCCGGGAGCCGGTTCATGATCCCATCTATTTTAAAGGGGAGGTGGACCGGATTGAGGTGGAAGTGGCCTTCCAGTTTGTAGATGCATTTGAGGAGAATATCCTGGGTTTTTGCAACAACATCTTCACCCAGGAGGGAGGCACCCACCTGGTAGGCTTCAAGACCCGGTTCACCCAGCTGGTGAATACCTATGCCAAGGATCTGGGGATCTTAAAGGACAAGGATCCTAATTTTACCGGGGCAGACACCCGCAACGGCATGACCGCCCTGGTCGCCATCAAGCATCCGGATCCCATTTTTGAGGGCCAGACCAAGACCAAGCTTGCCAGCGCCGATGCCACCAAGGCCGTATTCACCATCAGCGGTGACCGGCTCCAGCATTACTTTGACCGGAATGTGGAGGTGCTAAAGGGCATTATCGCCTGCGCGGAGAAGTCGGCAAAGATCCGCAAGGCCGAGGAGAAGGCCAGGACCAACATGCTGACCAAGTCCAAATTCTCCTTTGACAGTAACGGAAAGCTTGCCAACTGCGAGAGCCGGGACGCTGCTAAATGTGAGATATTTATTGTGGAGGGAGACTCTGCAGGAGGCTCTGCCAAGACGGCCCGCAACCGCCAGTACCAGGCGATCCTTCCCATCCGGGGAAAGATTCTCAATGTAGAAAAGGCTTCCATGGACAAGGTGCTGGCCAACGCGGAGATCAAGACCATGATCAATTCCTTTGGCTGCGGGTTCTCGGAAGGCTATGGCAATGACTTTGATATATCCCGGCTGCGTTACCACAAGATCATTCTGATGACCGATGCAGATGTGGACGGAAGCCATATTGACACTCTGCTTCTGACCTTTTTGTACCGTTTTATGCCGGAGCTGATTTACAATGGCCATGTATTCATCGCCATGCCTCCTTTATATAAGGTGATCCCAAGCCGGGGGCAGGAGCAGTACCTTTATGACGACAAGGAGCTGGAGCGCTACAGGAAGACCCATACCGGGGAATTCCGCCTTCAGCGGTACAAAGGTCTGGGGGAGATGGACCCGGACCAGCTGTGGGAGACCACCCTGGACCCGGAACGGCGGGTGTTAAAGCGGGGGGAGATCGAGGATGCCCGTCTGGCCTCCGAGGTGACCGGGATGCTTATGGGCAGCGATGTGCCCCCAAGAAGGAAATTTATCTATGACCATGCCGATGAGGCGGAGATTGATGCATAAGGAGAGACATCATGGCTGAAAAGATTATAACAACCGAATTTTCGGAGGAGATGCAGCGCAGTTATCTGAACTACTCCATGAGTGTGATCACGGCCAGGGCCATTCCTGATGCCAGGGACGGTTTGAAACCGGTGCAGCGGCGGGTGCTCTATGATATGAGCGAGCTGAGGCTGGGACACGACAAGCCCCACAGAAAGTCCGCCCGTATCGTAGGTGACACCATGGGTAAATACCATCCACACGGAGACAGCTCCATCTACGAGACCCTGGTGGTTCTTTCCCAGAGCTTTAAAAAGGGCATGCCTCTGGTGGACGGACACGGAAACTTCGGATCCATCGAGGGAGACGGGGCAGCTGCCATGCGGTACACAGAGGCCCGTCTGGAAAAGTTTGCGGAGGAAGTGTACTTAAAGGATCTGGACAAGACCGTACGTTTCGTGTCCAATTATGATGAGTCAGAAAAGGAGCCGGAGGTTCTGCCGGTTCGTGTGCCTAATCTCCTGATCAACGGAGCCGACGGCATTGCGGTAGGTATGAGCACCAGTATTCCGCCCCACAACCTGGGGGAGGTGGTGGATCTGGTCCGGGCCTATATCGACAACCGGCTCATGAGCGTGGAAGAGATGATGGAGTATATGCCTGGGCCGGATTTCCCTACAGGCGCCATCATTGCCAATAAGAAGGATTTGCGGGAGATCTACGAGACCGGTGTGGGCAAGATCAGGCTTCGGGGCAGGATGGAGGTGGAGCTGGGCAAACGCCGCAGCGACAAGGACAAGCTGATCATCAGCGAGATTCCCTACACCATGATCGGCGCCGGCATCAACAAATTCCTGGTGGATGTGGCAGAGCTGGTGGAAAGCCGGAAGCTTCCGGATGTGGTGGACATCTCCAACCAGTCCAGCAAGGAAGGCATCCGCATCGTCCTGGAGCTTAAGAAGGACGCGGATATCGATAAGATCAGGAGTATTCTCTATAAGAAGACCAAGCTGGAGGATACCTTTGGGGTCAACATGCTGGCCATCGCCCACGGACGGCCGGAGACCCTGAATCTGCGGGGAGTCCTGGACAATTATCTGGAGTTCCAGTATGAGAATGCCAGGAGAAAGTACCAGGCGCTCCTTGACAAAGAGCTGGAGCGCAAGGAGATCCGGGAGGGCCTTATAAAGGCCTGCGATGTCATCGATTTAATCATCGCTATCCTGCGGGGTTCCCGGAATATGAAGGATGCCAGGGCCTGCCTGATGAATGGCGATATTACCAATATCAAATTCCGGGACAAGAGCTTTGAGGAGGATGCGAAACAGCTGCATTTTACAGAGAAGCAGGCTTCAGCGATTCTGGAGATGCGTCTTTATAAGCTGATCGGGCTGGAGATTCTGGCTTTGGAAAAGGAATACAAGGAGTGTCTGAAAAAGATCGCCCAGTATGAGAAGATTCTTGGCAGCAGGAAGGCCATGGATAAGGTGATCAAGGAGGATCTGGAGCACATCAAGGCAGAGTTTGCCCTTCCCAGAAAGACACGGATCGAGGATGGTGCGGAGATCGTTTATGTAGAGACTCCGGAGAAGGCCCAGGAGCTGGTCTTTGTCATGGACCGCTTCGGCTACTGCAAGAATCTGGACTGCGGGCTCTATGAGAAGAACCGGGAGAGCGTGGACAGTGACTACCGGTTTGTGCTGCGTTGTATGAGTGATGATAAGATATGCATCTTTACGGACAAGGGAAATCTGCACCAGATGAAGATGCAGGATATTCCCACGGGCAAGCTGAAGGAAAAGGGCGTTCCTGTGGACAATATCAGTAAGTTTGACGGAAGTAAAGAGGAGATTTTGTATCTGACAAAGGCATCAGCGCTTCCGGGTCAGGTGTATCTGTTTGCTACAAGGCAGGCCCAGGTTAAGCAGGTTCCTGGTGAGGAATTCGTCACCAACAACCGTACCGTGGCGTCTACCCGTCTGGCAGATGATGATGTCCTGGTCTGTGTAAGGCCCGTGGGCACGGAGCCGGAGGTGGTTCTGCAGACCAGCGGGGATATGTTTTTGCGGTTTGCCATGGAGGAGATTCCGGTAATGAAGAAGAATTCCCGTGGCGTGCGGGGCATGAAACTGGCTGAAGGGGAGATCCTGGAGCAGGTTTACTATGTCCAGCAGGAACCGGTGATCCGGTATAAGGAGAAAGATGTGCATCTGAGCCGGATGAAAGCGGCTAAAAGAGATGGGAAGGGGACGAAAGTCAGAGTATAAGTGTTCGCGGGAAAACACATTTGGTTACTGTTCACGGGGGGGCATCTTCTTGTCCGGCTCCGCCGGACAAGAAGCATCGGGCGTTCGCCCGATGTGGAAAACTGGACGAAAACAGTCTTACAAGCGAGCTTGACGTCTGTTTTCGTCCAGTTTTCCCCGCCCCGTGAACTGTAACCACATTTGGTTACTATTCACGGGGGGCATCTTCTTGTCCGGCTCCGCCGTACAAGAAGCATCGGGCGTCCGCCCGATGTGGAAAACTGGACAAAAACAGTCTTACAAGCGAGCTTGACGTCTGTTTTCGTCCAGTTTTCCCCGCCCCATGAACTGTAACCACATTTGTATTTTTCCCGCGAATTTGTATGTCTCAGTATTGATTTTTTTTCGAGAATGAGATAGTATATTGAAACAGAGAAATGGCTGGCGGTATTGCAGTTAAAAAATCATGAGGAGAATACTATTATGGAAAAGAAGCTGAGAGTCGGCGTGCTTGGTGCTACGGGCATGGTCGGACAGAGATTTATCGCTTTGCTGGAGAATCATCCCTGGTATGAGGTTGTGGCGGTGGCAGCCAGCCCCCGTTCCGCGGGAAAGACTTATGAGGAGGCTGTAGGAGGCCGCTGGAAGATGACCACGCCCATGCCGGAGGCTGTGAAGAAGCTGGTGGTTATGAATGTTAATGAGGTGGAGAAGGTGGCCGCCTGTGTGGATTTCGTGTTCAGCGCCGTGGATATGAGTAAAGATGAGATCAAGGCCATCGAGGAGGCTTACGCCAGGACGGAGACACCGGTGGTGTCCAACAACAGCGCCCACCGGTGGACGCCGGATGTGCCTATGGTGGTACCGGAGATCAATCCGGAGCATTTTAAAGTGATTGAGTTCCAGAGAAAACGTCTGGGGACAAAACGCGGATTCATCGCAGTGAAGCCCAACTGTTCCATCCAGAGTTATGCCCCGGTGCTGACGGCATGGAAGGAGTTTGAACCCTATGAGGTGGTGGCCACTACATACCAGGCCATCTCCGGAGCAGGAAAGACCTTCCAGGACTGGCCTGAGATGGTGGAGAACATCATTCCCTACATCGGCGGTGAGGAAGAGAAGAGTGAGCAGGAGCCGCTGCGTCTGTGGGGGGAGATCAAGGACGGCGTGATCGTCAAGGCCGCAGAGCCGGTGATTACCTGCCAGTGTATCCGTGTCCCGGTGCTCAACGGACATACGGCAGCGGTATTTGTCAAATTCCGTAAGAAGCCCACCAAAGAGGAGCTGGTGGCACGGATGGTGGAGTTTAAAGGACTGCCCCAGGAGCTTGCACTTCCCAGTGCTCCCAGGCAGTTCATCCAGTATCTGGAGGAGGACAACCGTCCCCAGGTCAAAGAGGATGTGGATTTTGAGAACGGCATGGGCATCTCTGTTGGCCGTCTGAGGGAGGATACGGTCTATGATTATAAGTTCGTGGGACTGTCCCACAATACGGTGCGCGGTGCTGCAGGCGGCGCGGTGCTGTGCGCAGAGCTCCTGACAGCCCAGGGATATATTCAGGCTAAGGAGTGAAAAGTAAGGACAGTCTGACGGCCTTGGAATATGGATAAAAGCAATCATGGGAATTTTAATATGTAAGAAGGGAGAGCGTTTCTTATGGCATGGAAAAAGGAAGTGTTTGGGACACTGCCGGACGGACGTCAGGCAGACAAGTACACTCTGACCAATAAAAACGGGGTGTCGGCGGCATTTACCAGTCTTGGGGGGATCTGGCTGGGGATGATAGTTCCTGACCGGAATGGCCAGATGGAGGATGTGGTGCTGGGTTTTGATTCTGTGGAGAAATGCCTGAGCCTTTCGGGGCATCTGGGGGAGATTGTGGGGCGCAATGCCAACCGGATCGGTAACGGGGCTTTTACCCTGAACGGAGTCACCTATAAGCTGGCAATCAATTCCGCGGGACGCAACAATCTGCACAGCGGTCCGGACTTCTACCGGAACCGGATCTGGGATGTGGAGCTTAAGGAATCCGGAGACGGAACCGCCATCGAATTTTCCCTGTTCAGTCCGGACGGGGATCAGGGCTATCCGGGGAACGCCCGGATCAGGGTCAGCTATACCCTGACAGAGGACAATAGTCTGCGACTGGACTATCATATGGTTTCGGATAAGGATACCATCGCCAATATGACAAACCATGTATATTTCAATCTGGCCGGACATGGGGCCGGACACATCGGGGAGCAGGTGGTATGGATCGACGCGGATGCGTATACTCCGGGGGATGAGACATCGGTGCCTACAGGTGAGGTGGCTTCTGTAAATGGAACACCTCTGGACTTCACACAGGCCAAGGCGATCGGGCGGGATATTGATGCGGATTTCGGGCAGTTGAACATAGCAGGTGGCTATGACCACAACTGGGTTCTTAATCATCCTGCCGGAAAGCTGTCTTTGTCGGCAAAGATCTACGATCCGGGAACCGGCCGCAGGATGGAGGTCTGGACGGATCTGCCTGGTGTCCAGTTCTATACAGCCAATGGCCTGAAGGAGTGCCAGGGGAAGGACGGGGCAGTCTACCAGCGCCGGGGCGCGTACTGCTTTGAGACCCAGTATTTTCCAGATGCTGTCAATAAGCCCCAGTTCGCCTCGCCGGTGCTGCGGGAAGGGGAGGAATATAAGACCACAACGATTTACCGGTTTACAGTGGAATAAGGATTATGGTAACAGTTCGGACGGTCGTCTTAACTGTTGCGGATTATGGAAAAGACGTCAGGATCATTTGACGTCTTTTTTCTTTATAGGAAATATGTCTTGTAAAGCAAAAGCCTTCCGTCAGGGTGTCTGCATTATTTCAAAATTCTGACAAAAAGCGAAAAACCTTCTAGTGTAAGATAAAATCAAAGGCACATACTATCAACGTAACAAAAAACAGTCGTCGTGAAGCAGGAATCCATTTCTCAATGAGCCTGCAACGCGGCAGGCTCAACAAAGAAAAGGAGGACTTTATTATGGCAAGCAGATCTACAAACAGAGCTGAAGTACCGGAGGCAAAGGAAGCACTGGACCGTTTCAAAATGGAAGTAGCCCAGGAGCTTGGAGTTCCGTTATCCAACGGATACAATGGTAACCTGACATCTGCCCAGAATGGTTCTGTGGGCGGCCACATGGTCAAGAAAATGATCGAAGCCCAGGAGAAGCAGATGGCTGGTAAGTAAAGCGGACAGCTGCCATGATAAGAAGCCCGGTCACCCATGGCCGGGCTTCTTTCATAAAATACGGGACTGCTGCGACGGTTAAGACAGTTGGGCATTGCCTGACCAGGCGGTAGTTAAAATGGAGGGAATGAATATGAGTCCAAAAGAACTGAGTTATATTGATGACGCTCTGGGACACGAAAAATTTCTGAAGACCCAGTGCCAGGAGGCGGCGAAAAATCTGCAGGATGCGGAGCTTAAGAATTTTGTAGAGCAGATTTCCACAAAACACCAGCAGATTTTTGACAGCTTTTATCATTTGACCTAAGGGAGGGGATTCACATGGATGACAGATGTATTATGGAAAACCTGCTTCTGACCACCAAGGGCGTGTGTGATCTGTATCTTCACGGAACCATCGAATCATCAACGGTCAACGTCCACAAGACCTTTGACCAGGCCCTTTCCGACAGTCTCTGTATGCAGGATGATATCTACAAGAAGATGTCAGCAAAGGGCTGGTACCAGACAGAGCAGGCGGAAGAGACCAAGATCCAGAAGGTGCGCAACCAGTATGCTGCCATGGCATAGGATTGCCTGAAAATGCTCCAGGCCGGTCGGGAAGGAACCTGACTGGTCTGGGGTTTTTTGCTCGTAACAGTTCAGATACCCCTTGAACTGTTACGGCATCTGCCCATGAGAATCGCTACGGGATGGGGCAGATGCCCTCCGGCCACTACGTTTTCGTACGGTCAGCGCAGCGAGTGCGCAGACCTGTCTGAACTGTTACTTTTGCTCTTTGTTTCCCGTCAAAAACTTAAGATTATGTGCTTGTCTATCCTGTCTTTTAAAGCTATAATTGTATGTATGTGGCAATGGTCTGGAAATATCTGAATGACTGCCATAATTATGGTGGATGGGGGAGCTTACATGCGTGTAATAGCAGGAAGTGCCAGGAGGACTCCGCTTAAGACTCTGGAAGGTCTTGGGACACGTCCCACGACGGACCGGATCAAGGAGACTCTTTTTAATATGCTGCAATATGATCTGGGGGACAGCCTGTTTCTGGATCTTTTTGCAGGGAGCGGTGCTATCGGGATCGAAGCTTTAAGCAGAGGCGCGGCTAAGGCCGTGTTCGTGGAGTCGGACAGTCGGGCGGCAGCCTGCGTCCGTGAGAATCTGGAGGCTGCCAGACTGAAGGAAAAGGCGGTGGTGATGCAGTGTGATGCTTTGGCTGCGCTTAAGCGGCTGGAGGGAACCTGCCGGTTCGACTACATCTTTATGGATCCGCCCTATGACTGCGGGCTGGAGCGCCAGATGCTGGAATATCTGAAGGATTCCGGGCTGATTGACAAGCAGAGTACACTGATCATCGAGGCGTCCTTACATACCAGCTTTGATTATCTGGAGGAGCTGGGATTTGTTCTGGAAAAAAATAAAGAATACAAGACAAACCGGCATGTGTTTGTCTATCGGGGGGAATGATTATGGCCATCGCAGTATATCCGGGCAGCTTTGATCCGGTTACTTTGGGACATATGGATATTATTGAACGTACAGCGAAAATGATGGACAGGGTGATCATCGGAGTTTTGAAGAATAATTCAAAAACTCCGTTGTTTTCCATCGAAGAACGTGTTAAGATGTTAGAGAGCATAACTGCTCACCTTTCGAATGTTGAGGTACAGTCTTTTGACGGACTTCTGGTGGATTTTGTGCACCAGAAGCATGCAGATGTGATCGTCCGCGGGCTGCGGGCCATTACGGATTTTGAATACGAGCTTCAGATGGCGCAGACAAACCGGGTCATAGCACCGGATGTAGATACCATTTTTTTGACGACCAATTTAAAATACTCCTACCTGAGCTCCAGCATTGTGAAAGAGATCGCATATTACAATGGAGATATCAGGGAATTCCTGCACCCGGAGGTAGCGGGACTGGTGCAGGAGAAGATCGCGGAATCGCACATAAATAGTTAAGGAGAGACAAGTATGAGCAGAATCGAACAGTTAATCGGTGAAATCGAAGAATACATTGACAGCTGCAAATTCCAGCCATTATCCAATACAAAGATTCTTGTCAACAAGGAAGAACTGGAGGAGCTTCTGGTGGAGCTGCGCCTGCGCATCCCGGATGAGATCAAGAAATACCAGAAGATCATCAGCAACCAGGACGCGATCCTTAATGAGGCGCGCACCCAGGCGGATGCGATCCTTGCCCAGGCTACGGCCCAGACGGACGAGCTGGTCAATGAGCACGAGATCATGCAGCGGGCCTACGCAGAGGCAGATGAGGTGGTGGCCCAGGCCCAGCAGCAGGCCCAGGAGATTATTGACAGCGCGGTGGAGGATGCCAACAGCATCCGCCAGAGTTCTGTCAACTATACAGACGATATGCTCAGGAGTCTCCAGACGATCATCGCCCAGTCCATGGAGGAGGCCCAGGGGCGGTTTGAGGCATATTTCAATTCCATGCAGTCCAGCTACGATATCGTTATGTCCAACCGGAATGAGCTGGCCGCAGGAGTCAGTGTCCCGGAGGATGAGATGCAGGCAGCAGAGTAGGGGATATTCTGGCTTATGGCCGGATATGGTTCTGGGACATTATAATACATAATTTGCCATACAGGTGAATATGGCTGCGGACAATCCGGCATGGAGAATCTTCCAGCCGATATAATGCCGGACGGACAATCCGGCATTTTTGATTACACCGTATGTCTGGAGGATCCCGGAGCACCCGCCGAAGGTGACTGCAAGCACAGTGGGCATCAGCCGCTTGTGAACCGGGAAGGTCTGGCAGATCTCACGGACGCCGGTAGTGATCTCCAGAAAGCCGGTGATCAGGGCCCGGAGGTGGCCGTTTAGCAGACCGATCTGCTGGATCCAGACAATGAGTATGGAAAACAGCATCAGGGTACCGCCGATAATAACCAGAGTTTCACTGGTGGACAGGATCATGTCCCCGAAGGAGATGCTTCCGGCTATAGAAGTCTCTTTGTGGGCTGCGTCAGGGTTCTCGTGAGGAGCTTCCTGTGGGGTGTGCCTGGAATAGAGCCTCACGGCCATATAATACAGAATCGGTACCGGAAAATACACAGCCGTCAGCATGGGCAGCAGGATGCCGGGGGCTGCCAGCTGGCCTTTTACATAGCCCAGGAGGAACATAGGGCTGGGGTGGTTGCATATAGCCAGGAGACAGTCCGCTTCTAATGGAGAGATCTGGCCCCGCTGCCGGAAATCCGCGCACAGCCGTGCGCCTACCGGATACCCGCACAGCAGGCCGCACAACAGGATATAGCAGCCGTTGACAGAGGTATGGTAGAGGCGGTGGAGGACAGGATAGACAGGCTTGACCAGCATCCGGATTCCGCCTGCTGCCTGGATCAGCTGGGTGACGAGCATAAAGGGGGCCAGGGTAGGGACCACGATCTGATACCACAGAAGAAGTCCCTGGGAGGCCCCCTGGACGGACAGTGTGGGAAAGAAAAGCAGCAGCAGGAATACGATAATACAGATCCAGGAGATGAACATGTATGGCGGAGACCTTTCCTGGTTTTTTATTATTATAGTAGTTTCCGGACAGTTTATTCCTTTTTGGTACGCTTAATAATGGGAAAGGAAAACAGATTATTTCATGAAATTACCAGAAAGATTTCTTGATAAGATGCGGGAAATGCTGGGGGAAGAGTACGATGTCTGGCTTGCAGGCTGTGAAGAACCGTCCTGGTCCGGCCTGCGGATCAATACGGCGAAGGTTTCCCCGGAGCAGTGGGAGCAGATCAGTCCCTATGGCACCAGGAGAGTCAGCTGGGCTCCCAACGGATATTATTATGATGCAGACAGGCGTCCGGCCAGGGATCCTTACTATTATGCAGGCTTATATTATCTTCAGGAGCCCAGTGCCATGGCTCCTGCGGCAGTGCTGCCGGTGTGTCCCGGAGACCGGGTTCTGGATCTGTGTGGGGCTCCGGGCGGGAAGAGTACGGAGCTGGGAGCAAGGCTTGGGGGAAAGGGACTGCTGGTGGCCAATGATATCAGCAGCTCCCGGGCCAGGGCGCTCCTGAAAAACCTGGAGCTGGCCGGGATCAGCAATGTATGTGTCACCAGTGAGAGTCCGGAGAAGCTGGCCGGGACATTTGGCTGCTTTTTCCATAAGATTCTGGTGGATGCACCCTGCTCCGGGGAGGGGATGTTCCGCAGGGATCCGGATCTGGTAAAGAGCTGGGAAGAGCATGGGCCGGAGTATTATGTGCCCCTGCAGCGTGAGATTTTGTCCGGGGCCGTCAGGATGCTGCTGTCTGGAGGATATCTCCTTTACTCTACCTGCACCTTTTCTGTCAGGGAAGATGAGGAGAACGTACAGTGGCTTCTGGAGGAGAACCCGGATATGGAGCTGGTGCCGGTTCCCCTCTGGGACGGCGCCATGGGCGGAATGGATGGAAGTCCGGTGGTGCGGCTCTTTCCGCACAGAGTGAAAGGTGAGGGGCATTTTCTGGCGTTATTCCGTAAACGTGAGAGCGGTAAGGAGAAAGGCGCAGACCAGGAAGCTGCCGTTATCTGGGAGGAAGGCAGAAAGGGACGCCCGGGCCAGAGGGGACAGAAGGCGGATGGGGCAAGGTCCATACCTTCCCAGGAACGGAAGCTTCTGGAAGCCAGCGGTTTTTCTTTATGGGAAGATCTGATACAGACATCCTTTGACTATAACCGGATGATGGTGAAAAACGGGCAGGTCTATGTGTTGCCGGAGGATTTTTCCAGGGAGTGGAATCTGCGGTACCTGCGGACGGGGCTGCTTCTGGGAGAATTGAAAAAGGGCCGGTTTGAACCGTCCCAGGCAGCGGCCATGGCTATGAGGGCAGAGGATTACCAGGCAGTGTTCTCGCTGGGACGGGAGGATGAGCGGGTGATCCGGTATCTGAAGGGGGAGACGGTCTGTCTGGAGGAAGCAGAGATTCAGAAGCTCCAGGGGCAGAAGATTCTTCCGGGCAGCTGGATTCTGGTCTGTGTGGACGGCTATCCCCTGGGCTGGGCGAAGTTTGCCGGAGCGGCTCTGAAGAATAAATATAATCCAGGATGGCGGTGGCAGTGATGGAGAAGATGATCCGGCTGGATAAATTTCTGGCTGACATGGGAAAAGGAAGCCGGTCCCAGATCCGGGAGGCTGCAAGAAAGGGCAGGATCCTGGTGAATGGAGAGCCGGAGAAAAAGACGGAACGGAAGATCGCGCCTGGGATGGACCAGGTTTTTCTGGATGGGATTCCCGTCTGGTATAAGAAGTATGAGTACTATATGCTCAATAAGCCACAGGGAGTGGTGTCCGCGACAGAGGATAATTTACACCGGACGGTGGTGGACCTTCTGGGGGAAGGTCCGGACGGTGATCTGCGCCGGGATCTGTTCCCGGTTGGACGGCTGGACCGGGACACGGAGGGGCTGCTGATTCTGACCAATGACGGGGAGCTGGCACATAAGCTTCTGTCACCGAAGAATCATGTGGATAAAGTGTATTATGCACAGGTAAAAGGCCGGCTTCCGGCGGATGCGGCGGCAGTCATGGCAGAGGGGATGACCTTAAAGGACGGGACCCGGGTGATGCCTGCAAGGCTGGAGAAGATTGCTTTACAGAATCCGGGTGAGTGGGAGGAGATCCGCCTGACCATACATGAAGGGAAATTCCATCAGGTAAAGCGGATGTTTGAGGCTCTGGACTGTCAGGTAGTATATCTGAAACGGTTGTCCATGGGAGCGTTGTGTCTGGATGAGACGCTGAAACCAGGAGAGTACCGGAGGCTGACGGAGGAAGAGATCCGTCTGCTGGGCGGAGTGTAAGGGGGTGTCCCCGGTGCTTTTTAGGGCCGGGAAGATGGCCCGCCCTGTAACAGTCCAGATACTTCCTGAACGTTACGGCATACGGCCATTTAAAATTGGTCACGATGGCCGTATGCCCTCCGGACACTACGTTTTCGTACGGTCAGCGCAGCGAGTGCGCAGACCTGTGGGAACTGTTACAAGGCAAATATATGGAAAGGAATAAACCTGATATGGAACATAGGCTGGCACAGACACCCTCTTTGCCGGATCTGATCCGGATGAAAAAAGCAGTCCTGTTTGATCTGGACGGAACTCTGGTGGATTCCATGTGGATGTGGCACCAGATTGATGTGGAGTATCTGGGACGGTTTGGGATCAGCTGTCCGCCGGACCTTCAGAGGAATATTGAGGGCATGAGTTTTTCCGAAACGGCAGTGTATTTTAAGGAAACCTTCTGTCTGCCTGACTCCCTGTATGAGATCAAGCAGGCCTGGATCGGCATGAGTGTTGAAAAATACCGCAGCCAGGTACCTCTGAAGAAGGGAGCCGGACGTTTCCTGGAATTTTTAAAACGGTCGGGAATCCTGGCCGGGATCGCCACCAGCAACGGCCGGGATATGGTGGATGTGGTACTGGATGCCCTGGATATCCGGTCTTATTTCCAGGTGGTGACCACAGCCTGCGAGGTGGCAGCCGGAAAGCCGGCCCCGGATATCTACCTGAAGGTGGCAAAGAGTCTGGGAGTCCTGCCGGAGGAATGCATCGTATTCGAGGATGTCCCGGCCGGAATCCTGGCCGGGAAGGCAGCAGGCATGACGGTCTGTGCCGTGGAGGATGATCATTCGGCAAATGTGCGGCAGAGGAAGCGGGAGCTGGCAGATTATTATCTGGAGGATTATGACCGGTTGTTACAATTATTGGGAGGGGGATATGGCAAGGAAGATTTCGGAACAGGAACGGAAGTTTTCAGATGAAATTTTCAGACTTCGTTCCATGAATGATCTTGATGGAGCGATTATGGAATGCGATAAAGCCCTGGAATATTTTGGCCAGTTTAATTTTTTTCATAAAATCAAAGGGGATCTTGAAATTAATACTGGATGCCTATGAAATGCCCTGCCCAGTGAAATAGGCAGTCCAGCGGGGACAACAGCTAATTTCTGTAAACATGTATTTTGATGCCATAGGGGACGAGGAACGTCGGAACAATGCTCTTAACTGTATTGAACGGCTGTCTGAAAAATTGTTGTGGTAACAGCGGATAAGGCATTAAAGGCCGGAATGGGCAGGATTGGATATCCGTTTATATCCTTTGTGTGAAGGATGTACCATAGTGTGTCTGGCGGTCAGCCTGATGCTGCAGGGTAGCTGCTCAGGATACATCTGGACAGTTATAATAGTGGAAATATCAAAGAGGATAAAAAAGCATGCAGGATTATTTACCAATAACCCGCGAAGATATGGACCGGCGTGGGTGGGCAGAGTGTGATTTCGTCTACATTACCGGCGATGCCTATGTGGACCACCCTTCCTTCGGGACAGCGATCATCAGCCGGGTGCTGGAGTCCAGGGGCTATAAAGTGGGGATCATCCCCCAGCCGGACTGGAAGGACAGGGAGAGCATCCAGATCATGGGGCGGCCCAGGCTTGGCTTTCTGGTGTCCGCGGGAAATATGGATTCCATGGTGAATCATTACTCGGTGTCAAAAAGGCGGAGAAAGCAGGACGCCTACACCCCGGGAGGCATCATGGGCAGGCGGCCGGACTATGCCACAGTGGTCTACTGCAATCTGATCCGTTCCGTCTACAAGGATGTGCCGGTGATTATCGGCGGGATCGAGGCCAGCCTGCGTCGTCTGGCCCACTATGATTACTGGTCTGACAAGCTGAAACGCTCCATTCTGCTGGATTCCCAGGCAGACATTCTCTCCTATGGCATGGGGGAGAAGTCCATTGTGGAGATTGCCGAAGCCCTGGAGAGCGGGATCCATGTGAAGGATATCACCTATGTGGCGGGAACCGTGTTTAGAACCAGGAGTCTGGAGCAGGTGTATGATTACCAGCTCCTGCCGGACTATGAGGTGCTAAGACAAGAGAAGCGGGAATATGCCAGAAGCTTCTATATTCAGTACTGCAATACAGATCCTTTTTCCGGGAGGCGTCTGGTGGAGCCTTATGGCGGGAAGGAGTTCGTGGTGCAGAATCCTCCGGCCATGCCTCTTTCCCAGATGGAAATGGATGATGTCTACAGTCTCCCCTATATGCGCAGCTATCATCCCTCTTACGAGGCCCAGGGAGGAGTGCCGGCGATCCGGGAGATCAAATTCAGTCTGGTCAGCAACCGGGGGTGCTTCGGGGCATGCAGCTTCTGTGCCCTGACCTTCCATCAGGGGCGGATCATCCAGGCCCGCAGTCACGAATCTCTCCTGGCGGAGGCAGAACTTTTGACCAGGGAGAAGGATTTCAAGGGATATATTCATGATGTGGGAGGCCCTACGGCCAACTTCCGGTTCCCGGCCTGCGACAGGCAGCTGGAGAAGGGGGTCTGTAAGGGCAGACAGTGTCTGTTCCCAGGGCCATGCAGAAATTTAAAGGCGGATCATAAGGACTATCTGGAGCTTCTTGGGAAGCTGCGCCGTCTGCCTGGAGTGAAGAAGGTATTCATCCGGTCGGGGATCCGGTTTGACTATCTCCTGGCAGATAAGAGCAGGCAGTTTCTGAAGGAACTGTGCCAGTATCATATCAGCGGGCAGCTGAAGGTGGCGCCGGAGCATGTATCGGATCCGGTGCTGCGGCGGATGGGAAAACCGGAACACAGTGTGTACCGGCAGTTTGTGAAGGAATACGGGGAGATGAACCGGCGTCTTGGCAAGGACCAGTATCTGGTTCCCTATCTGATGTCCTCCCATCCCGGCTCCACCTTAAAGGAGGCCGTGGAGCTGGCGGAGTATCTGCGGGATCTGGGCTATATGCCGGAACAGGTTCAGGACTTTTATCCGACACCCTCTACCATATCCACCTGCATGTACTACACGGGCCTGGATCCCCGGACCATGGAGCCGGTCTATGTGCCTGTGAGCCCTCACGAGAAGGCCATGCAGCGGGCGCTGATCCAGTACCGGGACCCGGAGAATTATGAGCTGGTGACGGAAGCCCTGAGAAAGGCTGGCCGTACTGACCTGATTGGCTTTGACAGGAAATGTCTGGTGCCGCCCAGGAAGCTTAAGAATGCGGAAACTGCCGGGAAGGCTAAGAGGGATTCCGGGCGGGGAAAGACTGGGGCGGACACAAAGCAGGAACGGAGTGGGAAGAAGAGGAGATATTAAAATAGCACTGATTATCTTTTGAATGAAGCAGTAAATGGGGATATTGTCGGCGGTAGTTCCGAAAAGTACAAAGTGACTGGCAATAGAAAGGAAGCAGCCATGAAAATAGCGATTGTGACCGGTGCATCCTCCGGGATGGGCCGGGAGGCGGTGGTCCAGCTGGCGGACCGGTTCAGCCGTCTGGAGGAGATCTGGGTGATCGCCAGAAGAAAAGAACGTCTGGAGAACCTTAAGGGACAGGTTCCGGTTCCCTTAAGGATCATTTGTCTGGACTTGTCCCTGGAACAGGATCTGGCGCGGCTTGGAGAAGAGCTAAAGCAGCAGAAGCCGGATGTGAAGATCCTGGTCAATGCAGCCGGATATGGGAAGATCGGAAATGTGGGGAGTGTGGATATCTCCCAGGAGAGCGGCATGGTCCGGGTCAACTGCGAGACCCTGGTGCGTGTGACCCATCAGGTGCTTCCCTATATGTCAAGGCATGGGAGGATCCTGCAGTTTGCCTCTGCGGCAGCATTTCTTCCCCAGCCGGGGTTTGCGGTGTATGCGGCTACCAAGGCATTTGTCCTAAGCTACAGTCGGGCCCTGGGCAGGGAGCTTAAAGGCCGGGATATCCGGGTGACAGCAGTCTGTCCGGGGCCGGTCCGGACAGAGTTCTTCCGGATCGCGGAGACAGACAGCCGGATGCCTGCTTACAAGGAACTGTTCATGGCAGATCCCAGGAAGGTGGTAGAAAAGGCAGTGCAGGACAGTATGATGGGAAAATCTGTATCTATATACGGAATCCCCATGAAACTGTTTGGCCTGCTGTGCAAGGTAGTGCCCCATGAAGTGATCCTTTCTGCGATTCCGGGAAAGGCAAAAGCAGGAGGCGCAGAAGAAAAGAGAGAGCCGGAAGGGCAGTTGACCTCCATTCAGCAGGATTCCATATCAGGCGGACCGGAGACAGAAGAGCTGTCAGTACCAGAAGCAGGCGGAAGTCTGGCTGCTGGGGAAGGAGTACAAAAGTGAGCAAGAAAAAGAAAGGCCAGTACGGATACCGTGACCAGAACCGGCGGATGCGCCTGGCGCTTACCTTGTTTTTCGCGGCGGCGATCCTGGCACAGCTGGCGGCGCGGCATTTGGCCACGGAGCAGGCGGCAAAGAATATCCTGACGGTCATGGCGATCCTGACAGTGCTTCCTATGGCTAATCTGGCTTCTCCGCTGCTGGCTTCCTGGAGCTGCCGGACACCGGACCGTGGATTTTATGAAAGGATCCGGGGCTATGAGACAAAATGTGTCATCCTCTATGATCTGGTGGTGACTACCAAAGAGCAGATCCTGCCCCTGGATGCTGTCGCAGTTCATCCTAATGGGGTGACCGCCTTCTGTCCGAAACAGAAGCTGGACGCGGCCAAGGCAGAGAAAGCTCTGGGCAATCTGTTTATAGCCAGCCGCTTGGACCCGGCTGTGAAGATCATAAAGGAAGAAAAGAAATTCCTGCAGCGTCTGGAGAATCTGAAGCCTTCCGGTGAGTATGCAGATGACGGAAGTGTGGAAGGGGCTGTGGCATTGCTGAAAAGCCTTTCCATGTGAAATGAAAAAAGCAGATGCTTTTAATACAGGACAGTCAGAAGGCTAGAGCGTGTCTGAAAATTCATTCCCGGCATCTGTACGCCCCACTTTGCGGTATATTTGGGCCAAATTCAGGTTACATAGCCCACTATGCGCCCTTCATTTGGCCCAAATCTCCCACAAACTGTGACGCACATCTGCCAGAAAGCAATTTTCAGACACACTCTAGAGCGTGTCTGAAAATTGCTTTCCGGCACCTGCACGCCTGCGAAGCTAGCCGTAGGCCCCACTACGCCGTCGCTTCGCAGACGCACAGCTGACGCAGATATCGAGCACTGAATTTCACCGTTATTTCCGCAATGCAGTACCACGGACAAGACGTGATGGAAGAGGGGTTTTATATGAGTTCTGGTACAAGGAGGTCTGTCTGGCAGAGGCAAGAAGCTATTTTTCCATACAGGAAGAGCAGTGGAAATTCGAACTGGCCTGGGTGAAGCGGGAGTATTATCCCCGGGTGAAGGCGTACTACAACGGAGGATCTGCAAATTAGAAACGGTTACGACAAGTCTGTGCACCCGCTGCGCTGGCTCGTCATGCCGTGGTTCAAATGTCCAAGTATGCAGAAAACGCGCCTATGACGCGTCTTCTGCATGGTTCAGTCCTCCTGAACAGTTACGGAAAAATATCAGATACGATCGACATTATTGCGCATATATTTGTACTCCGCAACAGAACGGTCAAAGCTCTGGATGTGATAGTAGAGCCACTCGGTCACCTTCTCATTAACCATGGCGGCAAATGCGTCCGTGGGTCCCT
>Ga0137309_100935_pt1 | contig 21142 bp, 18 predicted proteins | sample NAcewiD2O_June_FD_97179 | JGI IMG/M metagenome (GOLD analysis project Ga0137309, IMG submission 97179) | Mouse cecal microbial communities from Vienna, Austria - N-Acetylneuraminic amended D2O_June | ecosystem: Host-associated > Mammals > Digestive system > Large intestine > Cecum | place... | reverse complement strand
AATCGGTGAATGATTCTCTTTTTCCAAATCCCCGGGTTTTACGGCAATCAGACTGAACTCCATCTCAGCAGCCCGGATATAAAGCTTACGCACTATCCAATAAGAAAACCGGTTGAGGATGTTCAACCGGCTGACTGTATGTTACTTGAGATCTTCGATGACAACATCATACGGAACAGGAACCTTATCGATGTGCACCGTATCTCCTGCCTTGTGATCCATGATGGCTTTTGCCACCGGAGATTCATTGGAAATCTTGTTTTCAAAGGGATCGGCTTCGATGGTACCTACGATCGTATACGTATTCACCGACCCATCCGAAAGGTCCTTCAGAGTCACTTCGGAGCCAATGTGAACCACTGCATTTTTTCTTACCTGAGATTCGTCAATGATCTCGGCTTTTTTCAGGAGAGCCTCCAGTTCCCGGATACGGGCTTCGACCTGAGCCTGATGATCACGTGCTGCATCATAGTCTGCGTTTTCCGACAAGTCACCCTGTGCCCGGGCTTCCTGCAGCTCAACGATTACTTCCTGTCTCACGACATGGATCAGATTTTCCAGCTCCCGCTCTAAATCATTATATCCTTCCTGGGTAACATAAAATTTTTCATTGCTGGCCATGAATGGTTCCTCCTTATTCAATCACAAGACCGAGCTCGCGCATCAGCTGCTCGTGTTCCTCAAACGTTTTTGCATAATACACCTGTCCCGGATTTGACTTTACGTTGTGAATATCTGCTACAAAGAACAGATACCCGCTTTCCTCGGGGTGCAGGACAGCCTCAATTGCTTCCCTGCCAGGATTCAGAATCGGCCCTGGCGGGAGTCCCTGGATCAGATAAGTATTATACGGAGATTCAATGTCATATTGCGTTTCACAAGCCGTGGGATCCGAAAACTGATCATACAAAGCATAGCAGACAGTCACACTAGACTGCAGCATCATCCCTTGATTGAGCCTGTTTTCAAACACTCCGGCAATTTTCGCCATATCTTCTTTTGATCCGGATTCAAATTGAACAATGCTTGCGAGCGTCACGATTTCTTCCACACTCTTGCCGGATGCTTCAAATCCGGTTCTGTTCTCCTCCCAGACTTTCTGAAACTGCGTCAGGAATGTTCTGGTAATCTGATCAATGGAGCTGTCCGGTGAAAACTGATAGGTATCCGGAAACAGATACCCCTCCAGTTTTACCCGAAGATCCGGGTTGTCAAGAGATGCAGTGTTCAGAAACGGATACTCCGAGGCAAGCGTTTCAATATACGCCTGATCATTCCATGCATCCAGAAACTGCTGGGCTGTATACGGAAACTGTTCGGACAGTCGCGCAGCAATTTCCTTTGCCCACCAGCCTTCCGGAATCGTTACCGACACATGGCTGGCTCTGGCCTGTTCAGGGTCATCCAGACGTTGCAGGATTTCGTCAGTCGTCATATCCGAATTGAAACTGTATGTCCCGGCATACCAGGACGGCTGCCCGGCAATTTTTGTATACAGTCCCAGAACCTTTGCGTTTCTGATGATGCCCTCGCTCTGCAGGGACCCAAAAACGGCATCCAGAGATTCTCCGTCCTTCACCTCGATCTCTGCTTCCCGTGAGCCTCCTGCAGGCTGCAGTTCATACCAGAACCAGCCACCGGCACAGGCCATCAGGACAACCACCAGCAGCAGTACAACCCGTCCCCAATGGATCCGTTTTCTTCTGCGGGGACGCTTAGCCGGCATTCTCCTCGTCCTCGGCAAACGTGTTGATGACTTCTTCCACCATCTCCCATTCTTCATCGCTTTCTATAGGCATCAGGTTTCCTTCTTCATCATAGCGGGAGGCAAATACCTCACCATCCACCGCACCTTCGCGCTGGAATACCACATACTGTGTTCCCAGGTCCTGGCTGTCAAACGTGAACAGAATCGTCATTTTCTGTTCATTTCCATTTTCATCTGTGACATACAGGCAGTTCGAGTCCAACATAAAATCATTCCTTTCCAGACTTTGCATTTTCTGCAAACAGTCCTGTAATTCAAATTATCGCACACATAACCCTGTCACTCAATCCAGGGTACACCCTGTGTCATCACTTCACGATATCTCCGGTCGCAAACGGAACCACTGACAGTCAACAGCAAAAACGGAGACTAGAAGCCTCCGTTCTGACGATCGAGATAGCTTTGCAGAATCTGCACTGCCGCCATCTGATCAATGACTTTTTTCCGTTTTTTCCGGGATACATTGCCCTGGATCAGGATCCGTTCGGCACTGACAGTGGTCAGACGCTCATCCCAAAGATGCACGGTTATATCATGTTCCTCCAGCATCTTGGCAAATTTCTGCGAAATCTGTCCGCGGACACCAATATCACCGTTCATATGCTTCGGCAGCCCCAGAACCACTGTTTTGACCTTATGTTCCTCCAGTATCTTCAGCACTTCAGCCAGACACTGTTTATAGTTGTCTGCCGGAAAGCGGACTGTCGTCAGCGATCTTGCGATCATTCCCAGCGGATCACTGATGGCCACACCGCAGGTCACACTTCCAAGATCAAGCCCTATCAACCGTTCCACTGCTTATTTCTCCAGATAGGCCCGGACAAGTTCCTCAATGATCTCGTACCGTTCAATACGCTGGATCAGATTTCGCGCATTTCGGTGTGACGAAATATACGCCGGATCATTGCTGATAAGGTATCCGGCAATCTGGTTTACAGAGTTGTAGCCCCGTTCCTCCAGTGCCTCGCTGACTTCACGCAGAACCGCCTTGATGTTTTCCCGACGAATTTCCTCTGTGGTGAATGTCATTGTTTCAGTGATATCGCGCATGATGAGACCTCCTGACCTGTATGTTCATTTTATCTTCTGCTTTTGGGAAAATAAAGGGATTTACTGCTGACAACAGGATATCCTCCTGTCTACCACAGCCAGGCGGACAAGCTTCATTGCTGTCCTCTGTAAACGCCCCTCTCCAGCTTCTGATCCCGGCTGTCAGCGGATCATGGAAGCCACTGTTTCAAAGGCTTCATCGAGTTTCGCGGCATCCCGGCCTCCGGCCTGAGCCAGATCGGCTTTGCCCCCGCCTTTTCCGCCTGTCACTTCCGCAGCCGCCCTGACCAGCTGACCTGCATTGTTCCCGGCTTTCACAGCTGCATCCCCGACGCCTGCAGCAAAGACCAGCTTTCCGCCTGCATCGGCAGCCAGGAAAACCACCATGTCCGAATCCTTCTTCTTCAGCATGGCTGCGAGGTTTTTCATTTCACGGCCATCCATGCCTTCCACCTTCCGAATCAGCACAGGACGCCCTGCGATTTCTTTGGCCGAAGAAAGCCACTGATCGCTCTTGAGCTGGAATATCTGGTTTTTCAGATCGCTGACCTCATTGTTCAGGTCATGGATCTGTGTATACGCAGCAGCCACTTTGTCATCGATCTTCTTCAAAGACTTCTGGCGTGCACTGGCAGCGATGTTGTTCAGCATCCGGTCTTCACCCGCAAATTCTTCATATGCCGCAAATCCGGTCTTTGCCGTGAGGCGACGGGCATCCGAACCGATGGATTCCTCGGAGACAATCTTCAGAACCCCGATTTCCCCTGTGTTGTTTACATGACATCCTGCACAGAATTCCTTTGAGACATCGCCCATGGTGACCACCCGCACCTTGTCACCGTATTTTTCATTGAACAGCGCGGTGGCACCGGACTTCTTTGCATCTTCGATATCCATGATTTCCTTCGATACCGGATAACGGTCCGCAATGTATTCATTCACGATCCGTTCCACTTCACGCAGCTGTTCCGGCGTCGGCTTTTCGAAATGCGAGAAATCAAACCGCAGGTAATCCGGGCCCACAAAACTGCCGGCCTGGTGAATGTGTTCACCCAGCACTTTTTTCAGAGCAGACTGCATCAGATGGGTGGCGGAGTGGTTGGCTGTGGTTTTGAGCCTTCTCGCTGCATCCACGGCCTGCATCAAGTCGTCACCGGTTTCCAGAATCCCATCCTTCAGCTTCACCGTCAGGACATGCTGACCGTTGCGGATCTTCGTGACATCTGTGACCTCGGCTTCCATCTCCTCGTTGAACAGCCGGCCGGAATCAGCCACCTGACCGCCGCTGGTGGCATAGAAGCAGCACTTGTCCAGGACAACCTGGCCTTCGTCCTCCAGGGAATCCACCAGTCTGCCCTCCCGGAACAAACCGACAACCTTCGCCGGAGACTCCAGGATATCGTATCCGATGAACTCACTGGGCTGTTCGAACTTCATCAGATCTTCGTGCTGTGTCGCAAAAGATTCTTCTGTATTGCGTGCATTCCTGGCTCTTTCCTTCTGCTGCTGCATCTGGGCATCAAATTCCGCACGGTCAACCGTCAGGCCGTTTTCATCCGCTATCTCAGCCGTAAGTTCGTAGGGGAATCCATAGGTGTCATAGAGACGGAACACGATTTCGCCTGGAAGCCGGCCAGTTCCGGCAGCTTCCTTCATTGCGTCATCCAGGAGACTCTGCCCGGTCTCCAGGGTCCTGCGGAAAGACTGTTCTTCCTTCAGGATCCTCCGCTGTGTCTGTTCTGTGTGCTCAGCGAGGTAGGGATAGAAATCCTCCATCACAGAATTCACGACCGGAACCAGCTTATACAGGAAGGGTTCGTTCATTCCCAGCTTCAGTCCGAACCGTGCTGCTCTCCGAAGGACACGGCGGAGCACATATCCTCGGCCGGAGTTGGAGAATGACGCGCCATCAGCAAGTGCAAATGTCAATGTCCGGATATGATCCGCAATGACACGGTATGCCATTTTGCTGTCGCCTTCATAAGGCACCCCTGTGAGTTCTTCCGCCGCATGAATGATTGGCAGAAACAGATCTGTATCGAAGTTTGTCTCGCCATCCTGGATCAGCGCCACCAGACGTTCCAGTCCCATGCCTGTATCAATGTTCTTCTGCGGCAGTTCACGGTATTCTTTCCGATCGAGTTCGGGATCGCAGTCAAACTGTGAGAAAACAACATTCCAGACCTCGATGTAGCGGTCGTTTTCCAGTTCCTCGAAAAACAGACGTTCTCCCAGCCCCTCAGGATCATACTTCGGGCCGCGGTCAAAGAAAATCTCACTGTCCGGTCCACCCGGGCCTTTTCCGATTTCCCAGAAATTTTCATCCGTTTTCAGGATGTGGGAAGGATCGACACCGCAGACCTCCGTCCAGATCCGGTAGGCGTCGTCATCATCGGTATAAACAGACACATACAGCCGGTCTTTGTCGATGCCCATCCAGTCCTGGCTTGTCAGGAACTCCCAGGCGAAAGGAATCGCTTCCTCTTTGAAATAATCGCCGATGGAGAAATTGCCGAGCATTTCAAAAAAAGTATGATGCCGGGCAGTCTTGCCCACGTTTTCGATGTCGTTGGTCCGGATGCTTTTCTGCGCATTGGCAATCCGGTTGCTGGCGGGCTTCTCGGAACCATCAAAATATTTTTTCAGAGCCGCAACACCTGCGTTGATCCACAACAGTGTCGGATCATTGTCAGGGACCAGCGAAGCCCCTGGTTCTATCATGTGACCTTTGGATGCAAAATAATCCAGGAACATCTGACGGACCTGATTTCCGGTGAGTTGTTTCATGTCTACCTCCTGTCTGAAAAAGAGAAAGCTGTATCCGGCTGTCCGGGCTGAATCAAGCAGGGTGTCTGTTTTGACGAGGCTGTGACTCTGCATGAGCCCATTTGCCAGAACTCTGACACTTTCCGGGAAAAGAAAAAGACGTCCTGTTGTCCAGGAACGTCTTGAAACGCGGTACCATCCCGGTTCACCCCTTTTCAGGGATGCACTCGATTGCCCATAACGCTGGCAGCGGCCGGCTCCCAAGCAGCCTTCGGGATGCTGCAGCCGAAGCTTTCACCTGCCGCTTCGTCTCTGTGCCTGCCTGCAATCCGTACTCCTCTTTTTCATTGCCGTATAGAGGAATGATACCATGCCGGTACCCCGGATGCAATCCTGCGGTGACCGCGGGTTAATGGATGCTGTTGAATGTGCCGCAGCCGGGGACAGCCCGGGTGACGGTCTGTTCAGAATCGGCTCCTGTTCCATGAAATTCTCAGCTGTTTTCCAGGTTCCGGGAATCATCGGAATCAGACTCCAGTGGCTGCAGTGAAATGTATTCCCACAGACGTTCTTTCAATGTCGTCATCCGGTGATTTCTCGTTTTCTGCCGGACTTTGCTTCGAAAGACACCCGGATCCCCAAGAAGAATGAGTTCTTTTTTCGCCCGCGAGATGGCTGTATACAGCAGTTTTTTGCTCAGCATAGCCTGATTCCTGCAGGAAGTGATGCAGTAGACTTTGTCATATTCCGAGCCCTGTGCTTTGTGAACGGATACACACCAGGCATGGGAGAGGTAATAAAGAAAGTCATTGCTGAAATCCACCTCCGTCTCCCCGAAATCAACGGTTATGGTCCGGGTTCGGGAATCGATGCCGGATATCACACCCATATCTCCATTGAAGACATCTTCATCGGGCATGTTCTTCAAAAGCATGACTTTGTCATTCTTGCGAAATGTCACAGGACCTGCCGTCAGCTCCGGGCACCCGGCACGCGGGGGATTGAATACGTTCTGCAGGGCTTCATTGACTGCCTCGATTCCAGCTGCCCCTTTATACATGGGAGCCAGGACCTGGAACCGGTCCGGATCCATCTCCGGATCAACATCCTCCAGGATCGCATCCAGGATCCGCTCTTCGGGAAGATCCAGGTAAGTGACTCCATCTTCCCAGGTGCAGGTCTCTTCATCCCGGATCTCCCTGGCCAGGGTGATGATTCCCGACCCCTCCGACTGCCGCCAGATCCGTTCGAGATGCACAGCCGGGATCCGCCCCGAATCAATCAGGTCCTGGAACACCCTGCCGGGACCCACACTTTCGAGCTGGTCCTCATCGCCGATCAGCAGCAGCCGGCAGTCATCGGGCAGTGCCAGGATCAGGCTGGCAAACAGATGTGTATCTATCATGGAGGATTCATCAATGATCAGGATCTGGCACTCCAGCGGATCGGACGGTCCTTTCGCAAATGTATTCTCTTCCAGGTTCCATCTGAGGAGTGAATGGATGGTCCGGGCATCGTTGTCGGACAATGCTGCGAGCCGTTTTGCAGCGCGACCCGTCGGGGCCGCCAGCTGAATGACCATATCGGGATACAGGGACCGGGCAATGGACAGGATTGCCCGGACCACAGTTGTCTTTCCGGTACCTGGACCGCCATTGAGGACCATCACGGAGCGGGAAAAGAATTCACGAATTGCGTCTTTCTGCCGGACATCGTATTCGATTCCAAGTGAAAACTCTGTCTGCCGGATGCGTGTTTCCAGGTCCTTGCTGTCCGGCGGATCCACTTCAAACATGTGATTGGCAATACCCCGCGCAATTTCCTTTTCCTCGCTGCATAAACCGAAGGGATAAATCCGGCCATTTTCCAGTTCCAGAGCGCCTGCTGTTTCGAGGCGTGCAAGGGCGGCTTCGAATATCTCAGGCTCCAGTCCCTGGACACTGTCCCACATGCGCGCCATGGAGAGCCAGGTGCTTCCGGTTTTCATGGACAACTCTCTTGCATTGCGGAACAGAAGGCCATCCAGGCGCCGCAAGTCATCTTCCCTGAGATTCAGGGCATCCGCAAGTTTGAGAGCGGACTGATACCCGAATCCGTTCACTTCATATAGCGGCCGGAACGGATTCTCATCCAGGACCTTCAGGACATCCTGATAATGATCCTGCAGCAGCGCGATCTGTCTGGGCGCGACTCCCCATTCCAGAAGTTTTATATACGTTTCACTGTCCCCTGCGTAGTCACGCAGTCCCTGGACCAGGATTTCCTGCCTTGCTTTACTGAGACCGGGGACCCTTTGCAGGATCGAGGCATCTCGCCGGATCATTTCCAGGCAGTCTTCACCGAGTGTATCCACCACTATCCTTGCAGTCGCGGTTCCGATTCCCGGAAAGGCTTTCCCGGCCAGAAACCGGATAATGGCTTCGGATTCATCCGGAAGTTTTCTCCGTCCCGTCAGGATCCTGAACTGCCGCCCGAATCTTGGGTGATGAACTTCTTCCCCCGTCAGTTCATATACCTGTTCCTCCTCCGGATCCGCAAGCCGCCCTGCACCTGTGAACGAATGACGGTCTGCTTCATCATAGAAAGAGGCAACTACGTATGAACTGGCTTCATTCTGGAAAATGATATGTTCAAGGCGGCCAGTGCGGGTTTCTTCAGGCATATGTTTCCTCTGGTTCCGGGCTGTTTCCGTTCGGGTCCGGATATCCGGACGCATCAGACCGGTTCAAAGCTGCAGCAATGGTTTGCTGCACAGACCGGCCATTCCGGAATACTTCTTCAATGGTCCCTCCTCCCAGACACCGGTCACCGTCGTAGAATACTGCCTCCTGTCCGGCTGTCACAGACCGTATCCCCTGGGGATACTTCACCAGAGCCGTTGTTTTGTCCAGACACGTCACCTGAACCTCCTGGTCCGGCTGTCTGTATCGGAACTTCGCTGTCAGTTTTTCCGGAATATTCCAGTCATCTGGCACGATCCAGTTGATATCTTCCACAAGGCAGGCATCTGAAAGGAGCCAGTCCTGATGATCGACATGACAGACATACAGCTCGTTTCGCCTGACATCCTTGCCAGCAACAAACCAGGGACCTTTGTGTGCGGTGATATTCAGTCCCTTGCGCTGACCCACTGTGTAATACAGTACCCCCTGGTGTTCTCCCAGTACGTTTCCGCTGTCGATATCCACAATCGGTCCCGGCTTCATGGGAAGATAATTCGAGAGAAACAGCCGGAAATTCCGCTCGCCGATGAAGCAGATCCCGGTGCTGTCTTTCTTGGAAGCTACGGTTTCAAGCCTCAGCGCTTCTGCGATCCGGCGCACCTCCGGTTTGGTCAGACCGCCTATGGGAAACAGCGTTCTGGCGATTTTGTTCTCAGGGACCTGGCAGAGGAAATAGGTCTGGTCCTTGTTCCGGTCCTGGGCCCGGGTCAGCCAGACGAAGCCATCCTCCTGTCTGTTGTTGGCATAGTGGCCTGTGGCCACTGCCTCGAATCCCTGGCTCGTGGCAAAGTCAAAGAAAGAGTCAAACTTGATGTATTTGTTGCAGAGTATATCCGGATTCGGCGTCCGGCCTCTTTCATACTCCTTCAGGAATGTCTGAAACACATGATCCCAGTATTCCTGAATGAAATCAGCCCGCAGCAGTTTCAGCCCAAGATGATCGGCTACAGCCCGGGCATCATTGTAATCCTGCTCCTGGGGGCAGATGTCGTTTGTGAGGTCAGGATTTCCCTCTATGTCGGCATTGGTCAGGGAATCCCAGTTGCGCATGAAACAGCAGGTCACGTCATGTCCTTCCTGCATCAGTTTCCAGGCCGCAACCGCGGAATCCACTCCTCCCGAGAGTCCCACAAGCACTTTCATATCTGTTCCTCCGTTCCATCACTGTTTCTGCAGTGTCAGACATCCGTCAGCAGTCTCTTCCAGCCATCCCGCCGCCATTCCCCGGGTTTGCGAATCCACCCTGCTCAATGCCAGACTGGCCGCCACTTCCCAAGCCGGTTCTGAAAGTCCGGACAATCCTGCATTTCTCAGGATACAGGGGGATCGGCCATCAAGGTCAGGGAATTGGCGGGTTTCTCCGGTATTCCCTACCATAAAGACATGGAAGGAAGGATACCACATGTTCCTGAACCTTGTATTGCTGCTGATACTCACTGTTTTCATTTTACACAATGTCGCAAAAGCCAGAAAATACACTCTCTTCTCCGGCTGGCACAATCTGTTTGTACCGTTGTATTCAGTTGTCCTGTTTTTCATCACCATGAAGTGGGAGACCGGGGATCTTCAGCTGCTGGCGGTGCTCACACCCATCGCCCTGTTCGCTGGCTGGCTGGAAACCCGGGATGTCCGGATCCGGGAAAGCACCTCCCGGAAAACAGGCAAACGGATCTATGAAATGCGGCGGGGCATCCCCTATGCAGCGGGCTGGACATTGACCTTTGTCCTCGGAATCGCCATCCATGCCTGGCAGGTACATGCACAGATTCTGGATATGTTTTCCGAAGCGATCTGGGACAACATTCTGGAAGAAATCAATCCCCTGTCATTGTTTACCACGACTCACACCTGGTATATCTGGTTTCTGAGTGGCGTTTCTTCCATTGTGTTTCTGGTGATTCTGCGTATCAAAGCCAGAACCATGTCCATTGAACATATTCACAGTGAAGAACTGCCGATATGATCACCCAGTCAGGAGTCAGCCGGCATCTGTCTCCGGTTTGGCTGCAGGAAAGTCTGACAGTCCCGATCACGGATGACCTGTATAAAAAAAGAGCCTTTAGGTGCTTGACCTGAAGGCTTGTTTTCGCATGGTGGAGCGTAGGGGGTTCGAACCCCTGACCTCTACGCTGCCAGCGTAGCGCTCTCCCAGCTGAGCTAACACCCCATGCTATGGTGCCCAGAACCGGACTCGAACCGGTACGACATTGCTGCCGGCAGATTTTGAGTCTGCTGCGTCTACCAATTTCGCCATCCGGGCGGTGCTCATTCATAATACCAAAGCATACAGGGTGCGTCAACACTGAACAGAGAAAAACCGGAGAACACAGGAAATGGAAAGCCCCCTGCGGGCTGTGAGAGAATCCGGCATCTGCCGGTCCTCTCACCTTCCTCTTTTACTGGATCTTCGTCAGGAATTCAGATCATATACACCTTCCGGTCCTGATATTCCTGCTTTTTCGCTTTGTTGACCTGGCTGAGAGGTCGATAATACCCGGAAACACGAATCCATACCTCTGCTTCTGTCCGACAGACAGGACAGCTTTCCTGTCTGCCGGAAGAAAATCCATGCCTGGGACAAACCGACCATGTGGGGGAAAATGCAAAGACAGGCAGGAAGCTTTTCTCCTGCAAACGTTTTTCCAGAAGAGCGAGTTCCCGGCTGCCAAGCTTACTGGTGTAGGGGATGCTGAAAAAACAGCCGCCGGAAAAGAACTGCTGCAGTCTCTCCTGAATCCTGACAGCTTCGAACAGGTCATCGGTCGCATCGACAGCCAGCTGGGAGGAATTTGTATAATAGGGAGCTTCGGCAGTACCCGCCGTTCTGATTCCCTGACAAGTCTGCAGATCCAGCTCCGCCAGCCGCTGAGATACACCTTCTGCAGGTGTAGCCATGAGCACAAAGCGGTCAAGGCTGTCAGTGATATCTCTGAGAAACTGCAGTACTTTGACTGCAAATGCCTGCCCGCGTCCGGACCTGAGATCCTGGTGGATAAAACATGCATTCTGACAGGCTTCATTCATGCCGATGACACCGATGGCACAATAGCCGCTGTCCAGAGATTCCAGATATCCCTTTGTGCATGGATACAGACCGCTATCGAAAAACCGCCGGATCACCTGCCTGCGCGTTTCCAGGATCCTGGCCGCAAGTCTGGCAGTTTCCTCCAGTTTCCGGAAAAAGCTCTCTTCATCCCGGCTGCTCCAGGCAATCCTGGGGAGATTCAAAGTCACAGCCCCAAGACTGCACCGGCCCCCTTCCCAGGAGAAAAAGCCTTCCATCGGCGGACTGTTTCTTGCAAAGACAGGATTTCCATATCGGGCAGCAGCCTCAAAGATTTCGCGTTCCTCTGGACAGGCCCGGTCGATGCGGATCACTGGAATTGGAAAGGGGAACCCCCGGCCTTCTGTATCTCCATCCGCAAGAACGCTGAAGAACGCCTCCCGGATCATCTGCATTTCCGGCTCACAGTCCCCATACCGGATTCCACTGTCAGGGTCCGCCTCCGCATCTTTCCACTCCCGGGGCACACAAAGATCGAATACCACATTGGAGAATGCCGGCTGTGTCCCCCAACGGCTGGGGGTGTTCAGGCCATAGATCAGGGTTTCCATTGCACTCTTGACCTGTTCAGGCCGCAGGCCGTCTTTTTTCACGAAAGGAGCAAGGCAGGTATCAAAATGGCTGATCGACTGGGCTCCGGACCATTCATTCTGCATGATGGTAATGAAATTCACCAGCTGGGCACAAAGTGCGTTGAGATGTCTCGGGGGTCGGGAAGATATCTGTCCCCTGACATGGAGTCCCTTTTGAATCAGACCCCGAATGTCCCAGCCTGCACTGCCGGGTGCCAGCATTTCCAGATCATGGATATGGAGCCATCCATCGTTGTGCGCCCGGGCTGACTGTTCATCGAAAATGGAACCCAGCCAGTAATGACGGGTCACTTCCCCTGAATTGGAAAGCATCAGCCCGCCCAGAGAGTAGACGGCATCCATTTCCTGACTTCCTGTGGATTCAGGACGCTCGAGATAGGATTTTGTCAGTGAGGCATACCGGCTGGAGCTGTCCTCAAGAGCCCGTACATGTTCTCTCTGTTTCCGGTAAAGAATATAGGCCTTCGCAGCCTCCGCATATCCGGCCAGAGACAGGATCCGTTCTGCACTGTCCTGGATCTGTTCCACAGAAATCCGGCCGTCCGACACTTTGGGCATAAAATCTGCACTCACCCGGAGAGCCAGCATCTGCAGAATGCTGCGGTCGGGAACATCCCCGAGGCTTGCAAATGCCTTTTCCATGGCTTTCATGATTTTTTCCACATCAAATGCCACAGCTGTGCCATCCCGTTTTACCACCTGCCAGTTCACTTCTCCAGCCTCTCTTTCCAGTCTCTGTAGCCGTGTTCATCCATGGGACCGAGGTTTGGATCCACACACTGTTCTGTCCTTTTGTGATTGATGACACGAATGTGATCCGCATCCGCCAGAAGTGCAGCCAGCTGTCCGGGATCCGAATCCTGGAACCAGCTGTCGTCCACTTCCAGAACTGCATCCCAGGATATTTCTGCATTCCCCAGCAGTTTCAGGCTTCTGATCAGGGGCCCCGGATCAAAGGACTTCAGCCCGGCACTGGCTGCATAGTGTTGCAGGTCGTTGCGGATCTCCAGAGAAACTTCCTGTACAAGTCCCTCCTGCAGACAGCAGGCCAGGGGGTCAGGAAACAATCCGTTGGTTTTGATTCGGACCGGAATATGCTTGTCTTTCAGATCCCTGAGAAAGGAAATCAGACCATTCTGCAGGAATGGTTCACCGCCTGTAATCACGATGCCATCCACAAATCCGCTTCGACGGTCGATCTCCTCCCGGATGCTGCCCGGATCCAGAAGCCGTGCATCTTCCGGCAGCATGATCCGTGACCTCTGTTGACAACCCGGGCAGCGGAAATTACAGCCTGTGACGTGCAGGACCATGGCAAGCCGCCCTGGCCAGGCCCGGGCTGAGAGGCGTTCCATACGATAGAACAGGAGCGGCATGCTTTGTGTGTTTGAAGCGACAATCGCATTCTCCACCAGAGCCCGGGTCTGTGACAGAAACAGCGGTGCCTCCCCACAGGGAATCGCTGTCATCAGGTGATTCCACCAGTCACGGCGAATGGCATAAATCTGAGCAATCACGGTTTTCGCAAGATCTGTGGTATAGAGATGACGCAGCCGCTTGTCAGTCCTGGACAGAGAGGATTCTATGTATCCCAGTGCTTCCAGCTTCTGTACATTTTTCGTTACGGTTCCTTTGTCATACTGACCCTGGTTGACGATCTGGTTGGCGGTAATGCCTTCACTTTCATAAATCATCAGCAGGACGGGCAGCTGAGCGTAAGTCAGGTTAAAGGGCTGCAGCTGCCTGTCATAATACTTCTGTGTTGCTCTGGACAGTATATTCAGGTCCAGCAGCAGATCTGTACGAGCATCCATCAGCATTCATTTTACCGGATTCTCTTCCAGTACGGTATGGGCAGAACAACTCCAGAGCGGACTGGGTCATACGAAAACATAAAAAACAGATCTGTTTTGCGATCACACGAAACAGATCTGTTGAATGAAGGGATGAACCTGCTGTTGTTCACATTGGCTTGGCGTTGACGTTTTCGTCACGCACAATGACATCATGCGCACCGCCTTCCACGATGCTGGTTCCTGAAACAAGGGTGACCTTGGCATTTTCCATCAGTTCCGGAATTGTGAGGCATCCACAGTTGCACATGGTGTGGCGAACCTTTGACAGGGTCAAGCCAACATTTTCCCGGAGGCTGCCGGCATAGGGGACGTAGGAATCCACACCTTCGACAAATGACATCTTTCCTTCGCCACCGACGTCATAGCGTTGCCAGTTGCGGGCACGGGCACTGCCTTCTCCCCAGTATTCCTTCATGTAGTTACCGTTGACTGTGACCAGGTTGTTCGGGGCTTCGTCAAATCTGGCAAAATATCTGCCCAGCATGACAAAGTCTGCACCAAAGGCCAGCGCCAGCGTGATGTGATAATCGTGTACGATTCCACCATCGGAACATACCGGAATGTAGACCCCGGTTTCGCGGTAATACTCGTCACGGGCCTTTGCGACTTCCAGCGTGGCTGTTGCCTGACCCCGGCCAATGCCTTTCTGCTCGCGGGTGATGCAGATGGAACCGCCGCCAATGCCGACTTTGATGAAATCGGCGCCGGCTTGGGCAAGAAAGCGGAAACCGTCCGCATCCACAACATTTCCTGCACCGATTTTTACGGTATCTCCATACTGTTCACGGACCCATTTCAGGGTCTCGGCCTGCCAGCAGGAATATCCTTCGGAGGAATCGATGACCAGGACATCTGCTCCCGCTTCCACCAGAGCCGGGATCCGTTCCCTGTAATCCCTGGTATTGACGCCGGCACCGACCACGTACCGTTTGTCGGCATCCAGCAGTTCGTTGGCATATTCCTTGTGGCTGTCGTAGTCTTTTCGGAATACAAAAGACACAAGTTTCTGGTTTTCATCCACGATCGGGAGCTGATTGAGCTTGTGATCCCAGATGATGTCGTTGGCTTCTGACAAGGTGATGCCGTCTTTGCCCACAATCAGCTTTTCGTACGGGGTCATGACATCTTTGACCAGCGTGTTCCAGTCGATCCGCGATTCTCTGTAATCGCGGCTGGTCAGAATTCCCACCAGGGTGCCGTTTCTTTCGCCATTGTCGGTCACCGCCATGGTGGAATGACCGGTCCGGTTGCGAAGGGCAATCACATCCGCAATCGTGGCATCCGGAGAGATGTTGGAATCACTGTCTACAAAACCGGCTTTGGTGCTCTTCACCTGCCGCACCATGGCTGCCTGACGTTCAATGGGCTGCGACCCGTAGATAAAGGCAACACCACCTTCCCTTGCCAGGGCACAGGCAAGCTCCGGTCCGGATACCGCCTGCATAACGGCGCTGACCAGGGGAATTTTCATGGTAACGGCCGGTTTTTCTCCTTTTGAGAATTTCACCAGGGGTGTGGAGAGGTCAACATGATCAGGGGTGCAGTCAGGTCCGGTGTATCCGGGGACCAGAAGATATTCACTGAAGGTGCGGGATGGTTCTTTAAAGAATTTTGCCATGGTTCCTCCTTTTTGTTCCAGCTGTTTTACTGATTATCATAAAAGGCCGCCGGCAGTCCGTCAAGGATGTCGGCGGATTCAAGTCTTGCATGCAGGTCAGCCGCCAAGCTGGCAGATCACAACGGAATACGGTGCGATCACAAGATTGCTGGTATATTCCTGGTTTGAATCTCCATTGTCAAACAGGACATGACCGAGTTCATGGATATCATACTGGAACCAGGAGCCGGTCGGGTTGAGAAAACTGATCAGGCTGTCTGCATCCTTACTGGTTCGATACACCAGACACTGTCCGCTGATGGTCTCAAATTTCACCTGATTTGAGATTTCCTGGGCAGTCCGCAGCCGCAGAGAGGGATGCTGCTTCCGGATTTCAATCAGTCGCCTGGTATCCCGTACGATGCTGCTGTGCCGGTCCCTGCGGTGATAATCCATCTGATTGATGTTGTCGCCGCGATTATAGGTATTTCCGACGCCTTCTTTCGTCCGGCCGAATTCCTGTCCGGCATGAAGGAATGGTACACCCTGCGAGAGCAGAACCACTGCATTCGCAAACACCTGCCGCTTGTCGCGAAGGTCACTGCCTTCGCCATGACAGGCGACTTTGTTTTTGTCCCACAGCGTGTGGTTATCATGGCATTCCACGTAATTGATGGCTTTTTCCGGGGAATCATACCGGTGCTCGTTGCATGAGGCTGCCATGACATTCATGACATCAGACATTGCCCCGATGTTGCCGCTTGCAAACCCTTTCTGGCCGAGGTCTCCGTTCGAGCCCCGGATGGTATCCCGGAACCGGTCGGAGAAATGACCGACGTCAGGCATCTTTGCCTGGTTCTCCTGCGTGGCCCGGATTTCAGGAGGGACAAAGCTGGGCATATTCCAGCCCTCGCCATACACCATAAAGCCGGGTTTGATCCTGCGGCATTCTGCCGCGATTTCATTCATGAGGTTCACATCGAGGATCCCCATCAAATCGAAGCGGAAGCCATCGACGTCATACAGTTCCACGATTTTTCGGCAGGTGTCCACAAAGTACCTCCGGCTCATCATGGGCTGCGTGTCAATATCGTTACCGCAGAACGACCCGTTGGAAAACTCGCCGTTCTGGTTCATCAGAAAATAGTAGAACGGAACAAGACGCTCCAGGGCGAACTCTCCTTTGTTGTACACATGATTGAACACGAGGTCCAGATTGACCCGCAGACCCGCTTTATGCAGTTCATGGACAAGACCGGCGAATTCCTGCACCCGTTCTGCTCCGCGGTCCGGATTGAGGGAATACGACCCTTCGAGGGTCCGGAAATGCATGGGATCATACCCCCAGTTGTAATAGAGCCCGGGGTGCGATTCATCCACACTGCCGAAATCGAACACCGGCAGGAGCTGAACATGTGTCACACCGAGGGTTTTTAAATAGGAAAACCCGGTCCGTCGGCTGCATGTCGTGGGACTTTCCTCGGTGAATCCCCGGAATGTGGAGGGATGCTGGACCCCTATGTTGTTTGCGCTGGTCATATCCCTGACACTGGCTTCATATATGATCGCATCTGTATTGCTTTCCAGCGGCGGCAGAGGAATCCGGTCAGGAAGATTCAGGGTGGAGGGATCAACGACGATGGAATACTTGCCGTTGATGCCGCCGAAGAATGAATAGGGGTCCACAGATTCCTGCCACTTTCCGTTGCAGCGGATCATGAAGGAATACCTTGCCTCGTTCCAGTCACCTGGAATACTGGCTTCAAACACCCCATTGAGTTTCCGTTCCAGTTCCTGGCTCACAGAACGGGATCCCTGTCTCAGCGAAACAATGATCCGATGAGCCGTGGGGGCCCACAGGCGGAACACAACGGCTTCTTTTGAATATACGGGGCCCAGTTCACCATCAAAGTCATAGTCTGACGCAAACTTCGGCGTTTTTGTAATATGCGAATAAACGGCGGGTGTCTTCTGACAGTGTTCATCGTATACATAATATTCCTCTCCCACTTCGATTGGTTCCCGGGGAGTCAGAACGGAATGTACATAGCCGTTCGGCAGTTCAGATCTGGTCACCAGGTCCAGTTCAATGATCCGGTCTCTGGAGTCCTTCAGGTGATAAAAGCGGCTTTTACCGCCAAAAAAATTATTGGATTTATAAATATTTACTTTGTCAAAATCGTCAAAATACGCTTCAAATGGTTCACGCATTCGCATGGATTGTTACCTCCCACAGACAGTTCAATGATAACACGTCATATCGTTACGACGAAACCGACGTAGACAGACATTCTAAATATTCCAATTTATGACACGATAAACAGCATTTCTCCGGGATATCTCAAATCGATGAATCATTACCCCTGGATTTGTATCCCGGTTTCCTCTATTTGCAGATCCTGTTCCCGCTGGCTGGATACGGTATACTGATACAGGAACTGACTGCAGAACCGGGATCAGTCGTGCAGTCGGTCCGGAACATACTGAGAGGAGTCTGGTTATGAGAATTGAAGAAGATGTACTGGGAACAATGGAAGTAGCAGATGGCTGTTACTGGAAGTCGCAGACCCAACGGTCTCTGGAAAACTTTCCGATCGGGAAAGAAAAAATGCCCGAACCACTGATACGTGCCTTCGCATTGCTGAAACTGAGCTGTGCAAGGGCAAATCTGCGTTCAGGCATCATCACTTCTTTCCAGGAAGCAGCCATTGCCCATGTTTGCCGACGAATCCTGGACGGAGAACTCAGGGATCAGTTTCCTCTGTCTGTCTGGCAGACGGGATCCGGCACACAGACCAATATGAATCTCAATGAAGTCATCACCACGCTGGGAAACCAGTTTGCGGGGACTGACATACTTCATCCAAATGATGTGGTCAACGCTTCCCAGAGCAGCAATGACACGTTTCCATCCGCCTTGCATATTATGGCAGTCATGGAAATCAAAGACCGCCTGCTGCCTGCACTGGAAACAATGGCAGAGTGTCTGCGCACCCTGGAATCGCGGTTTGCGGGAATCATAAAAATCGGCCGTACCCATCTGCAGGATGCCACTCCCCTGTATCTCTCCGGAGAGGTTTCGGGATGGCGCAGCATGATCGAGCATTCACAGCATCAGGTTCTCGATACTCTGCCCTATCTGCAGGAACTGGCAATCGGAGCCACAGCTGTCGGTTCCGGAATCAACTCCCCGGAGGGATTCGATGCACTGTTCTGCCGCATTCTGAGCCAGGAAACCGGTATAGACTTCCGGCCGGATCCCAATAAATACCATGCCCTGACCTCCAAAGACGCCTGTGTGTTTCTGTCAGGAGCCCTGAAGGGACTGGCAGCCAACCTGATGAAGATCGCAAACGATATCCGCTGGCTGGCCTCCGGTCCAAGATGCGGGATCGGGGAACTCATCATCCCGGCAAATGAGCCGGGGTCCTCCATCATGCCCGGCAAGGTGAATCCGACACAGTGCGAAGCCGTAACCATGGTGGCTCTTCAAGTCATGGGCAATGATGCGTCTGTCGGCATGGCTGCCAGTCAGGGAAATTTTGAGCTGAATGTGTTCATGCCTCTGATAGCGGAAAACCTGTGTCAGTCCATCCGTCTTCTTGCAGATGCATCCGATTCCTTTACCCGGCGCTGTCTGTCAGGGCTGGAAGCCAACCGTCCTGTCATCGAATCCAATCTGGAGAACAGCCTGATGCTCGTGACTTGCCTGAATCCTGTGATCGGGTACAAGAAAGCCGCCCGGGCGGCCCGGACGGCGCATGAACAGGGAATTACGCTGAAGGAAGCCATACTGTCCCTTGGATATCTCTCGGGTGAAGAATTCGATGAATATGTGCAGCCGGAGAAAATGGTGCATCCTCTGTCGTGAGTGCTTTGCGGGCTTTCAGAGAATCGGACTGAACAGTTTCAGGACATCGCGGTAAAAGCGTACAGATCCTTTGACAGCCTGACATTCAGCCATCGTCACTTCATGTGAGACTTCGAACATGGATTCGAAGTCTTTTTTGATTTCCCGAATACAGTCGGTTTTACGCATCCAGATGCCACACTCGTAATTGATGTAATAAGACCGGCTGTCCATGTTGACTGTTCCGACCAGGGCGTTTTCGTCGTCGCTCAGGCATACTTTTCCATGAATGAATCCAGGTGTATATTCGTATATTCTGACACCTGCCCGTATCAGAGGTTCGAAATTGGATCGGGTGACCGCATAGACCATTTTCTTGTCCGGGATACCAGGAACGAGAATACGGACATCCACACCGTTGGCTGCCGCCAGTTTGATGGTTGCGATCATTTCCGCATCTATGACCAGGTAGGGAGTCGTAATCCACAGATATTTGTTGGCAAGATTGAACATATTCATATGCATGTTTTTGCCGGTATCGTTTTCATCAGTGGGGGCATCGAAGAAAGGAATCACGAATCCGGTCTGTTCCGGGTTCCGGAATTCTGTGTCCGGGAGAACATAATCCGCATACCGTGTATTCCGGGCAGCCTGGTAGTTCCAGATCTGCAGGAAGGAAATCGTAAACTGTTCCACTGCCTTGCCTCTGACTTCTATTCCCATGTCTTTCCAGTAGCCGAACCGCTTTTTCATGTTGACGTATTCATCCGCGATATTGATACCGCCGGTAAAGGCCGTCTTTCCGTCAATGACAATGATTTTTCTGTGATCCCGGTTGTTCATCTGCATCGCCAGCTGTGGTTTGAGCGGATTGAAGACATGTGTCTTGATTCCCTGAGACTCCAGCCACTGGTCGTAGTCAGGCTGCATATGGGTAAAGGCACCAAAATCGTCGTAGATGAATCGGACATCGACACCTTCTTTCGCCTTTTCAATCATTACTTTGAGAATGGAATCCCACATACGTCCATTGTCGAGAATGAATGTTTCGACAAAAATAAACTTCTCTGCCCTGGCCATTGCCTCAATGATTGCCTGGCATTGTTCCTGTCCGGTTGGAAAATAACGGACCTGGCAATGTTCATAGACCGGAAAATATCCATTGGTCCAGGCCATGGAAACCATTTTATCCAGAACCTGATCTTTGCCGGTGGCTTTGAGGGTCTGCATGTTCTGGCGGGCATATTGTTTATAGTCTGCATATGCCTGGCGGTCTTTGATCATCAGTGCCTTGGGTATTTTCTTGGAGCCGAAAAGCAGATACAGAATTCCGCCAAAGACCGGAAGGGCGAGGATGACAAAAATCCAGAGCAGACGGGAACTGGAGTCCTGATCCTTCCCGGCTATGACGATGGCAACAATGGCTGAGAGAATCACCATCAGGTAATAAATCAGAATAAACTGCCTGGAGAAATAAAACAAAAACAGGAGCAGTATCAGCGCCTGAATGATCAGACCGGATACAACATAAAATGCCTTGGATTTGAAGAAACGGATTATTTTTTTCACAGGACCTCCTTTCCGCATGCTGTCCTTCCATGGATCTGTCGGCTCTGTGAGATCTGTCCGCCTTTCTGTACCTGTCCGGCGCATCCTCTTGCAAATTGCTGAAGTCCGGATGGTCAGGCAGATGAAGGCTTGAGAACAGCTGTAAGCTGCAGTTCAGCGAGCTTCACATCAAGATACAAAGAAAGCCTCCTTCCCGTAAGGAAAGCGGCTGTCTGAGTGGCCATTTGTTATTTTTGCCTTTCGGCTATCGTCACCGTCTCTGAGCTTGACTTCTGTGTTCGGGATGGGAACAGGTATTTCCTCAGC
>Ga0137309_100928_pt1 | contig 21222 bp, 13 predicted proteins | sample NAcewiD2O_June_FD_97179 | JGI IMG/M metagenome (GOLD analysis project Ga0137309, IMG submission 97179) | Mouse cecal microbial communities from Vienna, Austria - N-Acetylneuraminic amended D2O_June | ecosystem: Host-associated > Mammals > Digestive system > Large intestine > Cecum | place... | reverse complement strand
CATCATTGTCATCAGCCACGTAAAAATCGTGGAAAAGCCGATAATAATAGTGATGGAGGCGGAAGAAACCAGGGTTCTCCGAAGCGCGCTTATGACCTTTCCCACGGTCAGCTTTTTGTACACAAACATCCCCAGGATCAGGGAATAAAGCACCGCGATCCCCGCTGACTCGCTGGCGGTACAGATTCCAAAAGACACAGAAAGCACGATCACAAGGGGCATCAAAATCGCCGGAAGGCTGTAAAGCATTGTGTGGGCAAATTCCTTTAGCACAAATGGCGGCTGAACCGGATGATACCCTTTTTTCCTGGAGATCCAATAACAGACTATCAGCTGCAGCAGTCCTACCGACAGGCCAGGGAGCAGACCGGCCATAAACAGCGCCCCTACGGAAGCCCCGGAGATCATGGAATACATGATCATGGGAATACTGGGCGGAACCACCATCCCCATAGTTGAAGAGGCCACCGTAACCCCGGCCGCGAACTCCGGCGGATATCCCCGCTTTTCCATCTCCGGGATCAGCACAGATCCAAGGGCCGATGTGTCCGCCACCGACGACCCGGAGATTCCTCCAAAAATCATGCTGGCCACAATATTCACCTCACCCAGCCCGCCTTTAATGGGACGCACCATGTACATACAGAAATCCAGCAGCCTTCTCGTAATCCCGCTTTCATTCATCAGCTCGCCCATAAAGATAAACAGGGGCATGGCAACCAGCACATAGCTGAAGGAGCCAGACCAGATCCTCTGGGGAATCATGGCCAAAAACTGTGGGGAGGCTATTCCCATGTAGGTGACACAGGAGGCTCCGATAGCAAACGCCAAAGGCACGCCTATGAGGGCAAATACAATCAGCGATATCAAAAGATATACCATTACCATAGCTTAAGACTCCCCCCTCTCTTCGTCACAAACCGGCTTTAAAAACCCAAGGTCTATGTTCCTCACCAGGCTGTAGAGTTTCACAATCACGCAGACCAGGCTGACGCCCACACCCACAGGCATAACCCCATAAACCTTCCCCCAGCTCACTTTTTATATTAACGCACTCCCTATCTTTTGTAAAAAATCTGAGACGTTCCACCGTGTTGCTGATGCCCACGGATTTCCTTTTGCCTGACGGCACCTGCATTCCCCGGTTTAAGGCCTCCAGCTTGTCCTTTGGAATCCCCACGCCGTTATCCTCAATGGTGACAATACAGTTCCCATTGTCCCTTAGGACCCTGACCCACACCTTTCCCGGTTCTGTCTTCGGTTCAAGGCCGTGGATCACCGCGTTCTCCACAAATGGCTGTAGGGAAAAACGGGGAATTCTCACCTGCTTTGTCAGACTTTCCTCATAGTCAAACTCCCCTTCCACCCTGTCCCTGAAGCGGAAACTCTGGATATGGATATACTCCTTGACGATCTCCAATTCCTCATAGACCGTGACGGATTCTTTTAAATCATTGAGATTATACCGAAGCATGGCTGCCATGGAATCAATCATCTCCACGGCTTCCTCATCCATTCCCAAGGTTATGGTGCGGGATATGGTATTTAATGTATTGAAAAGAAAATGGGGATTGGTCTGAAGCTGCTGATTCAAAAATTCCGCCTGCTCAAGCCTGCGGGCATATTGTTCATTTTTCAACTGCTCCGCAAGGAGTTCTGCCTTGATCTCCCCGTTTTTCTGAATATCCTTCATCATCCTCCCGATATTTCTGGACATCTTGTTAAAGGCCGCCGCCAGAATCTGTATCATCTCATCCTGCCAGTTCTCCCGGACCCGCGCCATGGTTCCTTCCGCGATTTCCCGGGAAGCCTGACAGAGTTCAGTTAAGGGGCGGTAAAATGTGTCGTTAACATAATAAACGCTGTAACCGGCAGCCGCTGCCAGCAGCAACACCGCGTAGAGATTAATAAAAAGCAGCTGTCTCTGCTTTTTTCTCAGCCACAGATAATAATCCCTGTTTTTATCCAGCAAAACCTCCAGTATCTCATCACAGTATTCCTGAATATAATTCCCGATCTCCCTTGACTCCTGAAAACTTAGTCTTCCCTCATAATAATTTTTCTCCGCATATGAAAAAGCGCCGTAGTTCGCGGCGGTCTGATAAGAATAAAACGCATCCGAGATTGACTGGATAAATGACGCGGCCGCCGGTGTGTCAACCATGTTCCGGCAGTTTTCCACCATCCGCTCCATCCGTTTCACCGCCTCATTGTGCTCTGAAAGATATCCCCTGTTTCCATTGATCAGATAATCTTCCATGGATGTGTCACACTGCTTAATAGCCTCCTTTATGGCAATGGCCTCATAATACATGTCCGTGCTTTTCTGATACCGGACGCCGATGTCACGGTACATCAGATAATTATACCCAGAGAAAATCAGCATAACCGCGGCCAGAAGAAAAAACATCCTATTGATGACCGCAATAGCGGAACCCTTGATTTTGATCAGATTCATCACTCCATTCCCCGCTCCTTTTGAGCCTCTATCATGGCGCGGATCTGGAATTCTTCCGTCTCCTCCGCGCACCGAAACAGGAGCCTCCTCTGCTCGTCGGAAAGGTTTCCTAAAGAAACCGTGCTGGCCACCAGCATATCCGGTGCCAGAAAATCTTTGTAAATCCACACATAAGGCATGACCTTATCATATCCGGCCCGTTTGTACAGAAGAAGAGGCATCTCGCTCCCATCGATAAATCCCGAATCAACCGCCCTCAAAAGATCGGTTCTCTCAAAATTCTCGATCTCCGCCCCCAGGTTCACCAGATACGCTGACACAGGCAAAACCTTTGCCGCATGAAGCCTCATCCCTGTAAAATCCCCCGGACTCTCCGGCCTTTCCTTGGTGGCGACACATCTGTAATCCGGTCTGTAGCAGGACAAAAGCTCCAGCCTCTCCCTGGAAAGATACTCCTGGATCTCCCCTGTCAATTCCCGGTAGCCCTCTCTCGCCTCCTGGGGCGAATCATAAGAACCTATAAACCTGTTGATCTCCGGTATTTCCTCACAAAGAGAAAAATAATTCACCGCGGCGATGGCAATGCCTCCAAATTGAAGCTGAGTCACAATCTCCTTTTCACTTCCCGGCTCTGTATCGTAAGTCACGGCAATGGCCATCCGGCTCCCAGACTCCTGTTCCACAAGTCCGGCAAAATATTCCGCCGCCTTCCCCGTAGGATGACTTCTCTCATAAGGCACTGACATGCGCAGCATTGTCTGGTTTTTCCACTCTTCCTCAGGCTTCCCGGAAAAGGCGAAAGAGACGGAGAATGCTGATAACAGGCACAGGGAAATTAAAAAAATAATCACCGGACATTTCTGTTTCATAAATCCCCCCATTCTCTCTATTTTAAGGATACCATATCGAGTCATACAAAGCAAGGGACTGCCCATTATCCGCGCGTCCCAAGATTACTGTTCGTTACTGTTCAGGCTACTTGCTGTCCAAGACATAAAGTTTTATAACGGAACGCGAACGCCAGTGTCAGGCACAGACACAAAAACTCTGACAGGGCAGGCGCCCACCAGATCCCCGGGCCGCCAAACAGGGTGCCGCAGATCTTAAGAGCCAGGGCCAGTGTAACAAACCCTCTCCCCACAGAGATCACCAGAGCAGGCATTGGCCGTTCCACGGCTGTAAAAAATCCTCCCATCTGAATATTGATCCCCGCGATCAGGAAGGAGAGGGAAAAGACCCGGAAAACCGCTATTGTATAATCCTTCAATTCCGCCAGCTCCCTGGATATAAACATGCTGACCAGCAAATCCGCTCCAGCCCAGCTGCCGATAAAAGCAGCTGCCCCCAGCCCGGCGGAAGTCGTCAGCCCGTACTTTAACAAAGTTCTGTACTTGCCGCCATCTCCCTTCCCATAATAAAAGCTGATCATAGGCTGGGTCCCCTGGGCGATCCCGGCGATGGACATAACCACAATGGTATTGACATAACCGATGACCGTATAGCTGATGATCCCGTCATTTCCCAGATACTTTAAGATTGTGTGGTTAAACAGAAACACCGTAATCCCTGCCGAAAACTCAGTCAGGCAGGACGGCAGTCCGATCTTCACGGCCCGGACAAGCCGGGCTGGGTCCCACTTAAATTTCCGAAACCGAATCGTGGCTTTTGGACTAAGAAAATGGCTTATATACAGAAAAACCAGAGCGCACTGGGACAGCCCCGTGGCGGCTCCCGCTCCCGCCACTCCCCAGCGAAACACCATGACAAAGAGATAATCCAGAATACAATTCAGCACCGCTCCCCCGGTGACCGCCGCTGTGGCGAACTTTGGATACCCGTCAGTTTTCACCAGAATCTCAAAAGAATAAGAGATGATAAAGCACCACGCGAATGGAAGAATCGAAAGAATATAATGTTTCACATACTCCATAGTCACTTCCGTGGCCCCCAAAAATATCGCGGCGGTTTCAAGATTGACGAAGACCCCTGCCGTTATTATGGCGGAAATAACCAGCAGGGAGGCCAGCCCCTGGGTGTACACTTCATCCGCTTTCTGCTTCTCCCCTTTTCCAAGGTATATGGCCACAATGGTAGATGTGCCCACAGCGAACAATATAGATACCGAGAAAAGAAAATTCACAAATGGCGAGGCGATATTTACAGCGGACAAAGCCACCTCCGAGACTCCTCTGGCCACAAACATCCCGTCAACCATGGTGTACAGGGCAAATATCCACTGAGCGGCGACAGAAGGCCATATAAATCTCCAGAAACTTGTTTTTAACGGCATTCGTTCAAAATCCATGTCTACTCTCCTTTTCACAATCCGGCCTTAAACCAACAATCCGGGGCAGCGCCCTTTCTGCTTTATACTACAGAAGGGGCGCTGTCCCGGACAGGCCTGTCAGCGAGACAGCAGGCCAGCCTATATAACAATTTTAATACAAGCTTTCACAACATCTGACGGAACCACAACGCGCCTCTGAGGCATATGTACATCTTCCGGGTAGACGATAACCACATCCCCCGCCTTCATAAGCACGGCTGTCTCGTAATCCCTGTTATACAGAAAATCATCCTCAACCTCATCATACTCCGTCACCGGCTTCCCCGCGCGGTCAAGAGGTGTATAGCAGAAGTACTCCATCCCTTCCGCCACATAATGAATATCAATAAATTTCTTATGCCCTTCAAACCAGCAGTCGTCGATGGTGCGGGTCGTATAGCGCTGTACCAGAATAAATACGCCCTGCTTTTCTTTCGCGTTCATATCCAGCAGGCTGCTTTTGGACAGCACCGTGCCATCCAGCGCGTAACGTCCGTCCTCCATATTCCGGATGTCATTTTCCTTCAGCCAATCTAATGCCTTCTTGATATTCTCGCCCAAAACATTGTAACGCGCGCTTTCCCCTAACGTAGTAACTATCATGTTCCTTCCTCCTGACCAATGGATTTATATTTGGTTTACAGGCCTCATTATATACAGAAATCCCAAAAACTTCACTGGAATAACTTGCTTATCCACCGGGATATCTTGTTCATTTTTCCCCTTCCCATAAAATCTTGTCATGAAACCCGTCGCATAATGTTAACTAAAATAATTTTTTAGTTGACATTCTATCTGCGCCATGTTATATTCTTCCCAGGACAAATGAACCCAGGCCTGGTTTTCCACATGGTTCAGACCGTCTTCCACACAGGAACTGCCGTTTTCCACTATCCGGCAAATTTTATCACCAAAAAGAAAGGATAACCACTATGAACGCTACCGTCTCATCCAAACCCCGCCCGCCTGAGAAAAACCGCTTTGTCTCCACCCAGCACATGGTTCTGGCAGGCATGTTTGCCGCTCTTCTCGCGGTCATTTCCCAGATCTCCATCCCCCTTCCCACCGGGGTTCCCGTCACCATCCAGGTGTTTGGAATTGCCCTTGTGGGAACCGTTCTCGGCTGGAAGCTGGGGCTTATGTCTGTGCTGACCTACATACTTTTAGGAGCCGCGGGGCTTCCCATCTTTGCCAACTTTCAAGGCGGGATCCAGTGTCTCGCGGGCCTGTCCGGCGGATATATCCTTGCCTGGCCTGTTATGGCTGTTCTGGCCGGTATCCGGGTGAAGCACAAAAACCGGACTCTCACACTGGCCTGTCGCGCCGCCTTGTCCATCTTAGGCCTGATGATCGTGGAAATCGCGGGAGGCTTCCAGTGGTCTTTGCTGACCACGGAGATGTCATTTGGAGCCATTATGGCCTACTCTTTTGTGGCCTTTATCCCCAAGGATATGATCATCACTGTCCTGGCCGTGGTGATTGGAGATCAGATACGGGGACCCTTAGAAAAAGCCGGCTACCTCAAATGAGGACCGGCTTTTTTCTATTTCAGTTCCAAAATAATATCTCCGTCTTTGATACAATAATTTTCTTCCACGCCCAGCTCTTCTATCCACTTCCGGGTCTCCAGGGTTTTCCAGGGGCCGGTACCTTCACCTTCGCCCCGGTCATTATCCCACAGCCACTGAGGGGTGGGCCAGAGGCAGATCCTGGGGGCAATGGCCTTGTAAACCTCTTTTCCCACCCCGTTCTGCCCGTGATGAGCCATCTGGACCATATCCGCCGCCAGCATCCTCTCCGACTCTTTCAGAAGCCTCTGTCCGCCCTCATAACCCATATCTCCCAAAAACAGTACTTTCTGCTCACCGGTTTCCAGGAGATAGACGATGCTGCTGTTGTTGACAGGGTCTGTTTTCAGTTCATACCGGTTGTTCAGGGCCGTGATCCGCAGACCGTCCATGTCTGTCTCAAATCCTTTTCCCACAGAACCCCACACAGTGCCGACGGGAAGCATTGACAGCTCCCTCAAAAATGTTTCCACAAAGGGCGCTTCCTCCGGCGAGGCCTTCTGATACCACTCCGGCGAGGCAAAAGAGCCGTAGATTCTGTCTATGGTGATCTCGCTGCTCTTATTTCGCAAAATATAGCACAGGGCTCCCCCATGGTCCGGGTGGGGATGGGTGATGAGCCACGCATCCACATGGCCGCCGTATTTTTTTATATTTTCCAGCAGATAATCCCCGTCTTCCTCCCAGCCTCCGTCGATGACGATCAGCCTGCCGTTTTGGGAGCGGATCAGGACGCTGAGCATCTGGGCTCTGCCGGAATTCTTCAGCATCACCAGCAGCGGGCCTGTGGGCTCGGGATCCTCCTCCCCCTCTGACCGGATCTCATGGGCACTCTGCCCAATCCCGGTCTCAGCGGCATCCTGTCTGGACCTGTCTCCTGTCCAGGCCTCAACGGCATCCTCTCCGGTTGTGTCCCCGGTCCCGGCTCCGACAGCATCCTCTCCGGACGCACCTCTGGTTCCGGCCTCAACAGCCTCCTCTCCGGACGTGTTCCCGATCCCGGTGCCGACGGCATCCCCTCCAGACGTGTCCCCGGTCTCCTGTCCCGCCTCAGCCGCCGTCAGCGTCCCCTGCCCCGCTAAACCCTCGGTTCCGGCAGCCCACGCCTTGCCGCCAAAAGACACGGCCATCGCCGCGCCCAACAGCACGGACATTACAAAACCCTTTATCATAAGCTTGAATCTCCTCTCACACCGGCTCTGCCAGTTCTCCCATCCTTTTCAGTATCTCCTCCGCCTTATTCATCATCTTCCTGCTGTCCCGGTTTTTGCTGTTCTTGTCCTGATAAAGAAATCCCGGCGGGTCTCCCGGCTGTATTGTTAAGCTTCCCTGGTACTCTGCCATAAACTGGGGAAGCTCACTGGTCTTAAGCCTTGCCCTGGAATACATGGCCATGCGGATCTCCTGGCGGTTGATATTGATTTCCGTCACAAAGGCCTGATGCCCAAGGGCTTTCAGATACGCCGCTTTCAGAAGATTATCTACCGCTGCCGGGAGCTCGCCGAACCGGTCCATCAGCTCATCCTGCATATCCATATATTCGTCCTCATTCTCAATAGCCGAGATCCTCTTGTAGATGTCAAGCTTCTGGTACTCATTTTTAATATATCCCCCGGGAATATAGGCATCCACATCGCAGTCCACCACGGTCTGAAAATCTTCCTCTTCGATCCGTTTCCCCTTGAGGGCCTGGACTGCCTGGTTCAGCAGCTTGCAGTAAAGGTCATAGCCCACAGCCTCCATGTGGCCGTGCTGCTCCGCTCCCAGCACATTGCCGGCTCCCCGGATCTCCAGATCCCTCATGGCGATCTTGATCCCTGATCCCAGCTCCGTAAATTCCCGGATGGCCTGGAGCCGCTTTTCCGCCTCTTCTTTTAACATCTTGTCTCTCTTATACATTAAAAACGCGTAGGAAACCCGGCTGGAACGTCCCACCCTTCCCCTAAGCTGGTAGAGCTGGGACAGGCCCATGCGGTCCGCGTCGTGGATGATCATGGTGTTGGCGTTGGGGATATCCAGTCCTGTCTCAATGATGGTGGTGGACACCAGAACATCGATATCGCCGCTTACAAAGTCAAACATGATCCTCTCAAGCTGCCTTTCCTGCATCTGGCCGTGGGCAAAGACCACGTTGGCCCCAGGTGCCAGCTCCGCCACATGGAGAGCCACCTCCTCAATGTCATTGACCCGGTTGTACACATAGTACACCTGGCCGTTTCGGGCCAGTTCCCGGTTAATGGCCTCTCTCACCATCTCGTCGTTGTACTCCATCACATAGGTCTGGATCGGCACCCGGTCCACCGGCGGCTCCTCCAGCACGCTCATGTCCCGGATCCCCACAAGGCTCATGTGGAGGGTTCTGGGGATGGGGGTGGCTGTCAGGGTCAGTACGTCCACATTTTCTTTCAGCTGTTTGATCTTCTCCTTGTGGGCCACGCCGAAGCGCTGCTCCTCGTCAATGATCAGAAGGCCCAGATCCTTGAATACCACATCTTTCGACAGCACCCGGTGGGTTCCTATGACCACATCTACCAGGCCTTTCTTTAAATCCGCCAAAGTCTTTTTCTGCTCCGCGGCGCTTCGGAACCGGGACATCAGATCCACCCGCACCGGAAAATCTTTCATCCTCTGGACAAATGTATTGTAGTGCTGCTGGGCCAGGATGGTGGTGGGCACCAGGTACACCACCTGTTTCCCGTCCTGGATGGCCTTGAACGCGGCCCTGAGAGCGATCTCTGTCTTCCCGTAGCCCACATCTCCGCAGATCAGCCGGTCCATGATCTTCCGGCTCTCCATGTCCTTCTTGGTGGCCTCGATGGCATCTAGCTGGTCGTCGGTCTCGTCGTAGGGGAACAGCTCCTCAAACTCTTTCTGCCACTCAGAATCCTGGCTGTACTGAAAGCCCTCTGTGCCTTGTCTGGCGGCGTACAGCTCCACCAATTCCCTGGCGATCTCTTTTACCGCCCCTTTCACCTTGGCCTTGGTCCTGTTCCACTGCTCGCCCCCCAGCTTATTAAGCTTCGGGGCCTTGGCGTCCGCGCCCGCGTACTTCTGGATCCCATCCAGCCTTGTGGCCGGAAGATACAGGTTGCCGCCGTCAGCATACTCAATTTTCAGATAGTCTTTAATGACCCGGTCCTGCTCGATCTTCTCGATTCCCCGGTACACTCCCAGGCCGTGGTCCTCATGGACCACATAGTCGCCTACGGACAGCTCGGAAAAGCTCTGGATCTTTTTTCCCTCATAGGAGGTTTTCTTCCGCCGCTTCTTCTGTCTGGCCGCCCCGAACATGTCCCCCTCGGTAATGACCACAAAACGGATCTGGGGATACTCGAACCCCCGGTGGAGATTGCCGTAGGTCACCAGAATCTCCCCCGGCTTTACCTGGCGCTCTTTGTCGTCAGGACAGAAGGCGGACAGCTCATATTCCCGCAGATCCCCGGCAAGGCGGCTCGCCCTTGTGTGGGAACCGGACAGCAGGATGACCCGGTATTTTTCCTTTTTCCACCGCTTTAGATCCCTGATCAGCAGCTCGAAGCCATTTTGATAAGAATTGATGTTTTTTGCCTGGATGCTGTAACGGCTCTCCACCATCATACCGGGCAGCCGCTGCTCCAGCCCTGTGAGCATCACGGTTCTGGGAGTCTGAAGCCTGGCCAGGATCTCTCCGGCAGGATACAGAAGAGAGGTCTGCTCCGGAAGAAGATACCCTTTCTCCAGCCGGTGGACCATGCTCTCCCGGAACTCCGCCTCCACGGTCTCCCCTTTTTCTTTCAGCCTGCCTGGCTCATCTAAAAATATGGCTGTCTCCTGTTCCGGAAAATACTGGAGAAATGACACCGTGTCATCCTGGCAGAAATAAGTCAGATAGCTGTCCAGCCCGCTGCTGACAAAGCCTTCCTCCAAACTCTCTGTGAATTCCCTGATAATGGAAGCAATCCGGTTGGCCTCCTCTGTCTTCATCTGATCCCGCAGGATCTTTTCCTGCTTCGCGGCAGCCCGCTTTACCTGTTTAAGACCTTCCTCCAGCTGGTCTTTCCCAAAGACCTGCTCAGAGGCCGGATAGATCACAGCTCGTTCCACCTGCTCCACGGATCTCTGGCTCTCTAAGTCGAAGGTCCGGATGGAGTCCACCTCGTCATCCCACAGCTCAACCCGAAAGGGCAGCTCTTCGGTGAGGGGGAACACATCAATGATGCCACCCCGTATAGAAAACTGACCCATGCCGTCCACCTGGGCCATGCGCTCATACCCCAGAGCCACCAGGCGCTGACGCCACTGGCCCACATCAATGGTTTCCCCCTGCTCCACTGTAAGGATCTGATCCTTCAGCATGGCCAGAGGCAGAAGGTGATCCATAAGCCCGTCAAAAGTGGTTACCACCACCCCAAAAGGGTCCTCAATCAGATGCCGCAGCACATTCAGCCGCTGCTTTGTCAGAAGATTTCCGTGGATATCCGCGGTGTAGAACAGAAGGTCCCTTGAAGGATACAGCCACACCTGCTCCCGAAAGCATTTAAAATCCTCATAGATCTCCTTTGCCCTGGAGTCGTCGTAGGTAACCACCAGCTTCCAGGCGTACCGTCCCCCGGCCTCCTCCATCAGGTGGACCTTCTGAGAATCCATACAGCCGCTGACACACACCGGCCCTTTTTGCCGGCTCAGGGCCTGGTCCATCTCCTCATACTCCGCCAGCTCTGCCAGCGGGTTTGAAAACACCCTGCTCATGCCTTCCCCCTTTTACTCTTCCACTTTCTTTTTGGCGTTAAATTCGTTCATGGCCGACTCGATCCCCTGTCCCAGGATCACGGCCACTGCCCTGGCCGCCTCCTTAAAAGCCTGGTCCATCAGCTCCTGCTCTCCTTTTGAAAAACAGCTGAGAACATAGTCCGCCAGATCCATACCTTTAGGCTTCTCACCAATCCCCACTTTCACCCTGGGAAATTCCTGGGTTCCCAAATGGGCGATGATATTCTTCATCCCATTGTGACCGCCGGCGCTTCCCTTTGCCCGGATGCGCAGCTGGCCTGGCTCCAGGCTGATGTCGTCGTAGACCACCAGCACATTTTCCGGCTCCACTTTATAAAAATCCGCCGCCGCCCGTATGCTCTCCCCGCTTAAATTCATGAAGGTCTGGGGCTTTAGGAGGATCACCTTCTGTCCCTCCAGCACTCCCCGGCCGCACAGGGCCTTGTGCTTCTTTTCCTCCACAAGGATACCCATGCGGTCCGCCAGGATATCCATGACCCGGAATCCCGCGTTATGTCTTGTATTGTCGTATTTGCCGCCCGGATTGCCAAGTCCCGCTATAATATACATATTGATTCCGCTCCTTATTTAAAACAGTGAACTACCTTTTTGCACGGTCAGCGCTATGACCAAACAGCACATTAAGCGTTAGCAGAACCCTGACAGCAGGGCTGCTAACGCTGGTTTTTTTATCATATCAGGTTTGGGGGCCAAAGTAAAGGAGATTTCAGCCTTCTGTCCTCAGGCTGTCCGGCTTCGTTACTGTTCAGGTAGGTTTGTGTGCTTGCCGCGCTGACCGTATGATAAACTGGGACAGAGAGCAAAAATCCCATCGCCGCAGGCGATTTTCATGGATTTTTGCCAGTTGCTGTGAACGCATGTGAATAGTAACCCAGCTTCTTTTGAACCAGATCTCTCCTCTGAGCATACAGCGGGATATCCGGGCACTGCCCGCAAAGCCGGTTCCAAAGCTTGAGAGACTGTGTGATCAGGTCTTTCCTGGTCTCGCCTTCTGACACGAGTCCGTTATTATAGAGGCTGATGGCCAGATCATTCATTGCCTCCACTGTCTCGGATTCCTGGTACATCTGCCTGCACAGTTCCAGATTTTCCATGTAATACTTTTTCGCCTCCTCCAGGTTTCCCTGTGCCCCGCTGATCATTCCCATCCTGGCGCGGACGATGGCCAGCGACTGCCGCGTTTCCCGGGTTTTGGTCTCTTCATATAACCGCTCCCGCAGCTTCAGGCATTGCAGGCAGTAATCTTTTGCTTCCTCTAAGTTCCCCTCGTTTGTGCTGATGATGGCCAGCCTTTCATAGCTGACGGAAAGATTCATCCGCGCGTCTATGGTCTGGGCCTCATCATACTGCTGTCTGTCCAGCTCCAGCCCTTTCAGGCAATAGTCTTTCGCCTGGGCCAGATCTCCCTCAGCCGTGCTGACATCACACATCTTCACGTAGGCAGAGGAAAGAGACCACCTGGCCTTTCGCGTCCTGGTTTCTTCCCACAAGGTTCCGCGCAATTCCAGGCTTTTCTCATAATAGGCCTTGGCCTGGGTTAAATTTCCTTCCTCTCTGCTGATGTCACCCAGATCGTCGTAGCTGGAGGAAAGGATCTGCCGTGAATCCGCGGTTTCGGTCTCCTGGCACAGCTGCCGGCGCAGCTCCAGGCATTGGAGGTGATAGCGTTTCGCCTCGGCTATATTTTTTTCGTCCATATATAGGGAGCCCAGGGATTCCAGGCCGATGGACAGGCTCCTTTTGGCCTGTACGGTTTTGGTCTCCTGGTACAGCTGTCTGTCCAGTTCCAGGGCCTGCTGGTAATAGGTTCTCGCCTCGGTCAGATTTCCTTGTTCCCGGCTGATATCCCCCAGGTTTTTATAGCTCATGGCAAGACTTTTCCGTGAATCTATGGTATTGGTCTCCCGGCACAGCTGTCCCCGCAGTTCCATGCCCTGGAGATGATAGGCTTTCGCCTCATCCAGATTTCTCTCGACCCTGCCTATGTCGCCCAGCTTTTCGCAGAAGATCGCCAGACCGTTTCGCGCCTGGGGGGTTGGGGTTTCCTGGCACAGCTGCCGGCTCACTTCCAGCCCCCGCTGGTAATAGGTCCTGGCCTCGGCCAGGTGGTCTTCCTCTCGGCTGACATTGCCCATCTGGTCATAACAGACAGCCAGGCTCTGCCGCGCGTCTATGGTCCCGGTCTCCTGACACAGCTGTTTTCTCAGTTCCAGACTTTTTCCATAATATTCTTTCGCTTGGGACAGATGTCCCTGGGCCCGGCTGATATCTCCCAGGCTTCCATAGACCGTGCCTAAGTCTCTCCGGGCCTTTACGGCTCCGGTTTTCCCGCAAAGCTGCCGGCACAGCTCCAGGGCCTTCTGGTAATAGCCTTCCGCCTCCTCCAGTCTGCCCTGGGCTTTACAGATATCACCCAGTCTGTCATAGCTGACCGCGAGGCCCTCCTGGGCCTCAATGGTTTTGTTTTCCTCATAGAGCTGTCTGTGCAGCTCCAAGGCCTTCTGGTGATAGTCCCTTGCCTCCTCCAATCGGTCTTCTTCCCTTCTGATGTCGCCTAACCGTTCATAGCTGATCGCAAGAGACCGCTGAAGCTCTACGGTTTTGATCTCTTTATAAAGCTGTCCGCACAGCTCCAAGGCCTGCCGGTAATAGCCTCCTGCCTCATCCAGGCTTTCCCGGGCCCTGAAGATATCCCCCAGCCTCGTATAGCAGACAGAAAGGTTCACCCGAGCTTCCACGGTCCTGGTCTCCTGATCAAGCTGCCCGCATAGCTCCAAGGCCTTCTGGTAATAATCTTTGGCCTGGTCCAATTTTCCTCTGTCTCCGCAAATGCCGCCTAACCGCACATAGCTTACAACAAGATCCTGCCAGGACCGCTCCGCCTTATGTCCCTGATCAATCTGTCCCCGCAGCTCCAAGGCCTGCTGGTAATAGTCCTCAGCCTCGCAAAGCCTCCCCCTGGCCCTGGAGATATCTCCCAGTCTGTCGCAGCCCACAGAAAGGCTCCGGATTATCCCTGTCTCATCAGCCCCGAATTCCTCGTAAAGCAGCCGCCTCAGCTCCTGGGCCCGCTGGTAATAGTCCTCGGCCTGGTCCAGCTTTCCCTCGTCCATAGAAAGATCCCCCAGGCCTTCATAGCTGTCTGAAAGTCTTCTCCGGTTCCATTTTGATTGCTGGTTCCCGGTTTTCCGACACAGCTTTTGGCTTAAGTCCAGCGCTTTCTGATAATAGTCTTCCGCCTCCGAAAGATGCCTTTCCTCCCTGGAGATCCCGCCCAGGTTCATGTAACTGACTGTCAGCATATCCGGCTTATTTAAATCCTGACATACCTTCATCATCTCCAGATACGTTTGTCTTGCCGCAGGCAAATCCATCAGATCCTTCTGGCAGTTGCCCAGGCTCCACAGGGCACATATCCATTCTAATCCATTTCCCTTGGTGCCGTTTTCATGAAACCGACGCTGCCAGTAATCTGCCAGCCGCCGCTGCCACCGGACAGCGGCGCGGTAGTCCCGGGAAACCCCGTCGCCTCCGCGGTACATATCAACCAGCTTTTTCATGGCCTCAGGAAGATCATTCTCTGCCGCGTCGGTGATGAGGGACTGGGCGCGAGCCCGGTCCACCTCCACGTCAATGCCGTTTAAGTAGGCGAGGCCGATAAAAAAATTGTGTTCCGGGGACCGGTCATTTTCCAGGACAGCCACCTGTCTCACGGCCTGAAGAAACGCCTGGGAGAGATCCTCTTTGTCCCAAGCCCGCATACAGTCGCCGATATCCGGGAACGCGGTTTTCAGCGCCGCCTCGTCGGTCGCCGCCATCTCCACGGGCAAAATAACCTTGTCCGCTTTTCTGGCCTCCGGGTACTCGGTGGTCATAACATAGTTGTCCGGCTCCAGAAGGCTCGGCGTAACCGCCATGGTGAACACATGGCATTTTTTCATGGCATCGGCGATGGACTGGTTAAAATTCTCCCCCGGCACGAGAAATTCGTCGTACCAGATGGCGATATCGCGGCAGAACTCATTTTTGTGAATCAGCCGCATCAATTCCTTTGCGTATCCCCGGTCTTTTTTCCGGTAGCTTAAGAACACATAGGCGTCAAAGGCCGCCCGCACTTTCTCCGCCAGTTGATCTCCCACCAACACGGAGGATAAAAATTTTTCCAGTTTTTCGGCGTATGGCAGGGCGGTGGGGTCAGGGTCATTTTTATTGAGCATCTGCAAATCTCCGCACATTCTGTTGAACTCCGCCTCCAACCCCTGCTCCCGCGTCAAGGGCAGAACCGGAATATGGCGCTCCATGGCAAAGGGAAATTCTAAGTCCCGGGCTCTGTTGGGCAGGCAGAGAAACCGGGAGGTTACTGGTATGACAATCAGCCGCATCTGCTCCAACAGCCGCAGAAGCTCTTCCCGGACAAAGGGCTGCCCAGGCTCCTCATCATAGTATATAGCACAGTTTTGGGTTTTTAGAATATCTGTGATAATGTCCTCCCAACAGGCAGGCAGGTCGGCGGGGTGGCCTGTCAAGTAAACTCTCGGTTTGCCCTGAGGGGAGGCTCCTCCTCTGACCCGGTAGGATAATTTCATTGTCTGGTTCCTCCTGTGTTCCGTTTTCATTAATAGCAGGGACTCCGCCTCCGGGGGCGGCCTGCTCTCCGCGAAAGGCGCGCCGCCCCGGCCAGCGGCTCCGGTTGATGATATTATAGCACATGTGGGAAATATGGGTAACCGCGTATGCCTATTTAAAATTGAGTTGCCACTTGAACTCCTCCCGATTCTATGTTACAATCCATGGGTGGTGCTTATATAAGTTCATAATTGGATGAGCGTATCTACCAACTGCCGTAATAGTTGACTATAAGCGTTTTCGCTGTATTCACGTTACCCGGTTGGTTTTATTTTTTTGAAAAAGGAGTGATCACATGAACCCAAATAACCAGTTTGACGTCATTATCATCGGAGCGGGCCCGTCGGGCATCTTCTGCGCCTACGAGCTGATCCGTCAGAAACCGGACTTAAAGGTCTTAATGATTGAGAAAGGGCGTCCTATCGAGAAACGGACCTGCCCCAAGCGGACCACCAAGGTCTGTGTGGGCTGCAAGCCCTGTTCCATCACCACCGGTTTCGCGGGTGCCGGGGCATTTTCCGACGGAAAGCTTTCCCTGTCCCCTGACGTGGGCGGACATCTTCCCGACATTCTGGGTTATGACAAAGCGGTTGAGCTGATCCGGGAGTCTGATGACATTTATCTGAAATTCGGCGCTGACACCAGTGTGTACGGAGTGGATAAGCAGAAAGAGATCCAGGAGATCCGCCGCAAGGCTATCAATGCCAACTTAAAGCTGATCGAATGCCCTATCCGTCATCTGGGCACAGAGGAGGGCTACAAGATTTACACCCGCCTCCAGGACCATCTCCTCTCTCAGGGAATCCAGATGGAATTCAACACCATGGTTAACGATATTATTATTGAAGACGGCCGGGCAAAGGCCGTGGTCACTGACAAGGGGGAGACCTTCTATGCTCCGGAAATCGTTTCCGCCATTGGCCGGGAAGGCTCTGACTGGTTCAGCCATATTTGTAAAAATCACGGCATTGAAACCGAGGTGGGCACCGTGGATATCGGTGTCCGGGTGGAGGTCCGGGACGAGGTCATGGAATTCCTCAACAAAAATCTGTACGAGGCCAAACTGGTATACTACACTCCCACTTTTGACGACAAGGTCCGCACCTTCTGCACCAACCCATCCGGCGAGGTGGCCACAGAGTATTATGAAAATGGTCTGGCTGTTGTCAACGGACACGCCTACAAGTCCAAAGAGTACAAAACCCAAAACACCAACTTCGCCCTGCTGGTTTCCAAGAATTTTACCAAGCCCTTCAAGACCCCCATTGAGTACGGCAAACACATTGCCCGCCTGAGCAATATGCTGTGCGACGGAAAGATTCTGGTCCAGACCTTCGGGGATTTCCAGAGAGGCCGCAGGACCACAGAGGAGCGGCTCTGCCGCAACAACCTGATCCCCACCCTAAAGGACGCGGTTCCCGGAGACTTATCTCTGGTGCTCCCTCACCGCATCATGGTGGATATCAGGGAAATGCTTCTGGCTCTGGACAAAGTCACCCCCGGCATTGCCAGCGACGAGACCCTGCTTTATGGGGTGGAAGTCAAGTTCTACTCCAACAAAGTGGTGGTGAACAAGGATTTTGAGACCAACATAAAAGGCCTTCGGGCCATCGGCGACGGCGCTTCTGTCACCAGAGGACTGCAGCAGGCATCCGCCAACGGCATCAGCGCAGCCAGAAGTATTTTAGGTAACCATTGATTTTTTTGTTAAAATAGGCTACCATAATAACCAGCGATCCGTGTCCGCGGGCAAAGGCCGTGTCAGGGAGAACGGATTTTTATAAGGGGGAGAATTCTAATGACAATCGTAGTTACCATGACAAAGCTGCTGTTCACCATGGCTGTGGGCTTCTATCTGAACAAAAAGAACATCTTAGATCAGGAGACCAGCAAGAAGATGTCCGCCATGGTGGTGAATTTCACGGCACCCCTTCTGATTATCAGCTCTGCCAGCCAGGTGGCGGGGGACAACCAGAGCGTTATCCTTCTGATGCTGTTTTCAGGCCTGTTTTTGTACTTCCTGTTTCCGGTTATCTCCCTGGCGGCGGCAAAGCTGGTCCACGCGCCGTCAGACTGCCGGGGCGTTTACCAGTGCATGGTCATGCTGGCCAACACCGCCTTTATGGGATATCCTGTTGTTCAGGCCCTCTATGGGGAGTCCGCTATTTTTTACACCACGATTTTTAACTTCGGCTACAATATCCTGTTCTACACCTATGGTTCATTTCTTATGGACAAAGACGCGGGGCAGGCTTCCAAATTTGAGCCCAGGCGACTTCTCAGCGCCGGATTCCTGGCAGGCATGGTGGCCCTGATTATCCCGTTTTCCGGTATCACCCTGCCGGACATGATCCTGCAGCCATGCAGCTTTATCGGCAATATCACCACCCCCATGTCCATGCTGATCGTTGGCAGCAACATGGCTAACTACCCGCTTCGCGATATTTTCAGCGAGAAAAGGATCTATGTCATGGCCTTCATCCGGCTTCTGGTCATGCCTGTCCTGACAGCCGCGTACATGAGCCTTCTCACAGATGACCCGCTGCTGATCTGCATGACAGCCATGACCATCGGAATGCCTGTGGGCTCAATGGTGGCAATGGCTTCCAGCAAGTATGAGAAGCAGGGCCGGATCGGCTCCATCAGCGTGGTAATGACTACCATATGTTCCATGGCCACCATCCCCATCCTGGCCGTGATCTTTAAACTGTGGTTTGGAGTATAGTAAAGACAGGAGTGTGAAATATGAAGGTATTGAAAAGAGACAAGAGAATTTCACGGAGGAAGCGGCTGACCCTTTTTGCCGCGCTGCTCCTGACAATATCCGCATCCCTGTGGGGCTGCCAGAGGGCTCCCGAGAGCGGGACGCAGTCCCCGTCATCACAAACAGAGTCCGCCCCTCAGCCGGAAACTGATTCCGCCCCGGACCAGGAAGTTCCATCGGAGGATGGCGGTGTCTCTGCCCCGGACCAGAAGGCCTCATTGGAGGAAGATGGTGACTCCGCCCCGGGCCAGAAGGCCCCATCGGAGGAGGAGGGCGGCAGCGCCTCCGGACCAGTGGTTTTCTCTGACTCCTTAGGCCGCCAGGTGACAGTGGACAGCCCAAAACGGGTAGCCGCCATGATCGGAAGCTTCGCGGACATCTGGTGTCTCGCGGGGGGCAAGGACAGCCTTGTAGCCGCTGCCCACGACACATGGACTTACTTTGATCTGGGTCTGGACCCGTCCGTAGCGGATATAGGCGGCACAAAAGAGCCCAACCTGGAGATCCTCACAGCCTCGGACCCGGATTTCATCATTGCCAGCAGCAACACGGACGCTGACGTAAAGCTGCTGGACACCCTGGAATCCATGGGCATGAATGTGGCTTACTTTCAGGTCAGCAACTTTAAAGAATATCTGGACATGCTGGACATCTGCACCCAGATCACCGGACAGCGGCAGCGTTTTGAGCAGTACGGCCTGGAAATCCAGGCTCAGATCGACCGCGCCAGATCCGCTGCCGACGGTTCTTCCCCCACTGTCCTGTATGTCCGGGCCTCCGGCTCCAGCTGCAAGGTGAAGAACAGCAAAGGCAGCGTGCTGGGAGAGATGCTCGCGGATCTGGGCTGCGTCAATGTCGCGGACAGCGGCGACAGCCTTCTGGAGGACTTAAACATGGAGGCTATCCTGGCCGCTGACCCGGACTTTATCTTTGTGGTACTCCAGGGCGCTGACAAGGAGGCGGTTACGCGGACACTGGAAAAGAATCTGCTTTCCCAGCCCGCCTGGCAGAGCCTCACCGCGGTCGCGGAAGGCCGCTACCATATCCTGGACGACACCCTGTACAACCTAAAGCCCAACGAGCGCTGGGGGGAGGCTTATGAAGAGCTGGCCAGGATCCTTTATCCCGGGGCCTTTCCGTGAGCCAGTCCCACAACCTCCCCTACCACGATCACAGCAGGTGCCTTCACCTGCTTTTTTTTCGTCTCCTCCGCAATCGTCCCCAGGGTCCCTCTTACAAAAGCCGGACATGGGGCATTTCCCCCTGAGATCACCGCCGCCGGAGTCTTTTCATCCCGCCCCGCTCTCACAAGCCTTTGGGCAAGCTTTTCCAGCTGATTCAGCCCCATAAGGAACACAAGGGTCCCTTGGAGTCCCGCTATCTTATCCAGATCCGCCAAAAATCCGTCCTCTGTATCCGCCGTGTGGGCTGTGACGATGTGGACGCTCTGGCTAACCCCCCGGTACGTCACAGGAATCCCCGCCATGCCGGGGATCCCGATAGCCGAGGTGATCCCCGGCACCATATGACAGCGGATACCCTCCTTCTCAAGGACCCGGATTTCCTCCCCGCCCCGCCCGAACACAAAGGGATCCCCTCCTTTAAGGCGCACCACCATTTTCCCCTCCCTGGCCTTGTCTATAAGAATGCCGCAGATCTCCTCCTGGGACATGGAATGCTTGCCATACCGCTTTCCCACATAGATCCGCTGAGCCCTCTTTGGAACCTCCCGCAGAAGCTCTTCAGCGATCAGGTCATCGTACACAAGGACTTCACAGGCCCTTAAAAGTCGGAGGCCTCTCACGGTGATCAGGTCGGCCTGGCCGCACCCGGCTCCCACCAGGTACACCGCGCCCTGGCTCTCTGCCCCATTTTCCCCCCCGTCCTCCCTCAAAAGACTCCAAAATTCCTCGTCTGTCAGCCCTCTCCCCATTTTCACACATTGGTCAAACAGTGCCGCGAAAAACCGGGAGCGTTTCTCCTCTTTGCCGATTTTCGCCTTCACCACGGGCCGCTTTTCCTCCAGAAATTCCAGAATCCTGCCAAAATTTTCCGGAATGCTCCTCTCAAACCCCTCCCGGATCCTGACAGCGGCGCTGGGGCTGGCTCCTTCTGTAGAGATCCCCACAGACAGCTTCCCCTTTTTCACCAGGGAAGGAAAGAGAAACCCACATTCATCCCGGTCATCCACCACATTAACCAATATCCCCCGCTCCCCGCACAAATCCGCGATCCGATGATTCAGTTCCCTGTCATCGGTAGCCGCGATGACAAAATACTTCCCATCCAGCATCACGGGCATAAAAGCGCTTTCAAGAAGGCGGATACCCTCTGTGCCCCTGATCTCCTCCCCAAACTCCAGGGCCGCCACCGTCAGTTTGGGCCCATAAGGCAGAAGCTTCTCGATCTTCCTCAAAGCCACAGCCCCTCCGCCTACGATCAAGCCTTCCTTATCTGATAAATCCACAAAAAACGGAAAATAACTCACAATTTTCCTCCTTGCTCCCCCCCAAATTTTTTTAACAGGGTCTTGATTTTAAATCGGAGATGTGGTAGAATAAGTCTGTCGTTAGATAATAATATTTTTTATGCGCGAGTGGCTCAGTGGTGGAGTATCGCCTTGCCAAGGCGAGGGTCGCGGGTTCGAATCCCGTCTCGCGCTTTTTTTATTTTCTTTTTTATAAAATCTTCTTACTTCGCGACAGCTTTC
>Ga0137309_100919_pt1 | contig 21324 bp, 25 predicted proteins | sample NAcewiD2O_June_FD_97179 | JGI IMG/M metagenome (GOLD analysis project Ga0137309, IMG submission 97179) | Mouse cecal microbial communities from Vienna, Austria - N-Acetylneuraminic amended D2O_June | ecosystem: Host-associated > Mammals > Digestive system > Large intestine > Cecum | place... | reverse complement strand
CTTCTTACTTATAAAATCTTATTTCTTCCATGGGCCTCTCGGCTTCGAGGTTGGCTTGCGCTCTACCCCATTTCGAAAGTGGGAGCTTTCGTATCGGTCAAAGAAAACCAATAATCCGAACCCGCCCCCTATCGGAAACAGATTCGGATTATATGGGTTTGGTGCGCGAGACGGGACTTGAACCCGTACGCCATAAGCACACGCACCTCAAACGTGCCTGTCTGCCAGTTCCAGCACTCGCGCAAAATAAAGATTTCTGAAAAATCAGCATGCTTATTATACCACCCCCCTGGGCGCTTGTCAATCAGTAATTTGTTTTTTTCGAAAAAACCTCTCCCTCCGCCAAAAACTTCTTGACAAGGACCCGGAAGGGCGCTATCTTGGAAGAGTCTAACGTGCCGCGCCCTGCGGCGCCCCGCTACGCGGGCTTTTTACCTCAGCGCGGCTCCTGCCGCCGGAATCAGGAGACTCCTATGCCCATTGCCATTCCCCCTCACATCCGCCGCGTTTTGAACCGCCTGGAGGCCCGGGACCATCCGGCCTGGTGTGTGGGCGGCTGCGTCCGGGACAGCCTGTTGGGCCGGACCCCCGCTGACTGGGACGTCGCTGCCCAGGCCTGCCCGGAGGAGGTGCTGGCCTGCTTTCCCGAGCTTTCCACTGTGGACACAGGCCGGGCCCACGGCACCATAGGCCTGGTTCTTCCCCAGGGGCTGGTGGAGGTCACCGCCTTCCGGACGGACGGGCCCTACTCCGGCCACCGCCGCCCAGAGTCCGTCCGCTACGCCGCCGCCATTGAGGAGGACTTGGCCCGCCGGGATTTCACGGTCAATGCCATGGCCTGGCACCCGGAGCGCGGCCTGCGGGACCCTTTTGGAGGGCGGGCTGATTTGGAGTCCGGCCTGCTGCGCTGCGTGGGCGAGCCTGTCCGCCGGTTTGAGGAGGACGCTTTGCGGATTCTGCGCCTGCTGCGCTTTGCCGCCGTGCTGGGCTTTGCCATCCACCCAGCTGCCCAGGCGGCCGCCTGCCAATGCCGGGAGCTGCTGGCCTGCCTTTCGCCAGAGCGGGTGCGGGAGGAACTGAGCAAGCTGCTTTGCGGCCCGGCCGCGGCCCGGGTTTTGGAGGAAAACGCCGCTCTGCTCTTTGCCGCCCTGCCAGAGCTGGAACCCCTGTCCCGCTGCGCCCAAGAGTCCCCCTACCACTGCTGGGACGCCTGGGGCCACAGCCTGCGGGCCCTGGAGGCCGCCCCCGCCGCGCCCATCGACCGCTGGGCCGCTTTGCTCCACGACTGCGGCAAGCCCGCTGTGAAGACCTATGGCCCGGACGGTTTGGCCCACTTCTATGGCCACGCCCAGGCTGGGGTGGAGCTGGCCGGAGCCCTCCTATCCCGCCTGCGCTTCCCCAACCGGGAGCGGGAGGCCATTTTGGCGCTGGTGGAGCTGCATGGGCAGGTTCTGCCCCTTTCGGAAAAGCGTCTCAAAAAACTGCTGGCCCGGCTGGGGCCCCAGGGCTTTGAGCGCCTGCTGGGGCTGATGCGGGCCGATGTGCTGGCCCAAGCGCCCCATCTGGCGGCGGAGCGCCTGCCCCTCATCGACCGAGCCCGGGAGGAGGCCCAAGCCATTTTGGCCCGGGGCGACTGCCTGACCCTGGGGGGCCTGGCCCTGCGGGGCGGGGACCTGCTGGCCCTGGGCGTTCCGCCGGGGCCCCGGCTGGGGCGGACCCTGCGCCAGCTTTTGGAAGAGGTGCTGGCCGGAAAATTGGCAAACGAAAAGCCCGGGCTCATGGCCCGGGCCTTGGAGCTGCTGGAAGAAGGCCCTAACCATATGTAGGGCCCAAGCCGAAGCTGATGGACAAGGCCTGGTTAACCCGGCTCATGGAGTCCGGGTCCAGCTTGCCCATTTTTTCCCGCAGCCGGTGCTTATCCAAAGTGCGGACCTGCTCCAAAAGCACCACCGAGTCTTTGATCAGACCGCTGCCCTGGGCGTCCACCTCAATGTGGGTGGGCAGGTTGGCCTTGTCGTGCTGGCTGGTGATGGCCGCCGCGATGACGGTGGGGCTGAACTTGTTGCCCACGTCGTTTTGGATGATCAGCACCGGGCGCACGCCGCCCTGCTCAGAACCCACCACTGGGCTCAAATCCGCGTAATAGATATCTCCTCTGCGTACGTTCACCTTGAAACCACTTTCCTTTCCTGCCTTTGTTTTCACCGTTATTCTAACCGGAAAGAGGGAAGTTTAATCAGCGGGGGAAAAACTTCCATGCCATTCTACTCAACAGGACAAGAATTGGTTCCAGAAGAGAGGCCCGCCGCCGCGCAAACCAAAAGGACGGAAAGCCCGCCGCTTTCCGTCCTTTTTTCTTTCCGCCTTATGCGGCGCGCTTTCGCGCGGCCTGGTAGGCGTCCCGGTCCAGCACCGAGTCCAGCCCAGTGGTAAACGCAATGGTTTCCCCATCGCTTTGGGCCAGAATGGTGCCGTCCTGGTCTGTGCGGTAATAGGTGGTCTTCCGCTGGTTCAGCATGGCCAGGGTTTCCCGGTGGGGATGGCCGTACCGGTTGTCCTCGCCGCAGCTGATCACAGCGTACTCTGGGGAAACGGCCTGGAAAAAGGCCGCCGAGGTAGAGGTGCTGGACCCATGGTGGCCCATTTTCAGCACGTCGGAATCCAGGTGGTAGCCCGCCTCCAAAATGATTTCCTCGCTCTCCCGTTCCGCGTCCCCGGTAAAGAGGAAGGAGGTTTCCCCGTACACCAGCCGGATCACGGCGGAGTAGTTGTTGGCCCCCTCCCAGTCCGCGTCCACCTGGGGGGACATAACCTGGAACTGGGAGCCCGCCGGGCTCTCGATGGCCGAGCCCTCATGAAGCGGACTGACGGTCAGGCCCTTGGCGGAGGCGGCGTCCAGCAGCTTTTCATACCCCACGCTGGTGGGGGTCTTGTCCTCGGGCATCTGGGGCATGTAAATGCCGCCAATGTCAAAGCGCTCAATGACGCGGTTCATGCAGCCCATATGGTCCGTGTGGGGGTGGGAGGCAATCAGCGCGTCAATACGCGACACGCCCAGGCTTTCCAGGTAGGCGGTCAAACCATCGGCGTACTGGTACTCCCCCGTATCGATGAGCACATTGAAATACCCGGCCTCCCCCGGAATGCGGACCAGCTGGCTGTCTCCCTGGCCCACGTCCAGAAAATAGACCTGCAAGGGCTCCGCGCCCCCGTCCTCCGGCAGAGGGACGGACTCCACCCCTTCTGGAGCGGGCCCCAGGTTGAAGCGGCTGGAGAGGAAAAACAATAAAACCAGCACCAGCAGGCCGCCCGCCGGCCCCAGGGTATAACGGCTGCGGCGGTGGTTTCGGTTTGTGTTGCGCTGCGGCATAAACGGGGCCCTCCTAATTCTTCAAGCTTTGCAGGGGCGCGGGGATTCTTCCGCCCCGGTGGACAAACTCCGCGGGTGAGGCGGCGTTTACGGGCATCACCGGGCCCCGGCCCAGCAGCCCGCCAAAGTCCAGCTCCTCTCCGGCCTGCTTGCCAATGGCCGGAATCACCCGCACGGCGGTGGTTTTGGAGTTGACCATGCCAATGGCCGCCTCATCGGCAATGATGCCGGAAATCACCTCGGCGCTGGTGCTGCCGGGGATGACAATCATATCCAGGCCCACCGAGCATACGGCGGTCATGGCTTCCAGCTTGGAGAGGGTGAGGCAGCCGCTTTGGGCGGCGGCGATCATGCCGGCGTCCTCGGTGACGGGAATGAACGCCCCGGAAAGCCCGCCCACACTGGAAGAGGCCATGACCCCGCCCTTTTTCACCGCGTCGTTTAAAAGGGCCAGGGCGGCGGTGGTGCCATGGGCCCCGCACTGCTCCAGGCCCATGCCCTCTAAAATGTGAGCCACACTGTCCCCTACAGCCGGGGTGGGAGCCAAGGAGAGGTCCACAATGCCAAAGGGCACGCTGAGCCGCCGGGAGGCCTCCTGGGCCACCAGCTGGCCCATACGGGTGATTTTAAAGGCGGTGCGCTTGATCAGCTCGGCAATTTCCGTCAAGGAGCGGCCCGCGCCGTCCTTGGCAATGGCCGCCCGGACCACGCCGGGGCCGGACACGCCCACATTAATCACGCAGTCCGGCTCGCCGGGGCCGTGGAAAGCCCCGGCCATAAAGGGGTTGTCCTCCGGCGCGTTGCAAAAAACCACCAGCTTGGCCGCGCCAATGCACTCCCGGTCCGCTGTGCGCTGGGCTGTCTCCCGGACCACCCGGCCCATTTTCTCCACCGCGTCCATGTTGATGCCCGCCTTGGTGCTGCCCACGTTCACCGAGGAACACACCAGCTCCGTCTCCGCCAGGGCCTCCGGAATGCTCTCAATGAGGGCATAGTCGCCGGGGCCAAAGCCCTTTTGCACCAAAGCGGAGTAGCCGCCAATGAAGTTAACCCCCACGGTGTGGGCGGCCCGGTCCAGGGCCTTGGCAAAGCGCAGGGGGGAAGCGCCAGGGCAGGCCCCCGCCAGCAGGGCGATGGGCGTGACAGAGATGCGCTTGTTGATAATGGGAATGCCGTACTGGCGGCTGATGTCCTCCCCGGTCTTCACCAGATCCTGGGCATAGGCGCATATTTTGTCATAGACCCGCTGGGCCGCAGCCTCCGGGTCCGGCCCGGCGCAGTCCAGCAGGGATATGCCCATGGTGATGGTGCGCACGTCCAGGTTCTCGTTGTCGATCATATTTATGGTTTCCAGTATCTCATTGGTGTTCAATTCAGGATTCCCCCTTGATAGGTTGTTTGTCCCAGGCCTTTTCCATCACGTCCCAGCAGAGCACGTCCCCGCTGGGCTGCTTTTCGGTGAGCATATCCACTACCCGGTATCCCCGCTTCCAGTACAGCGCGGCGGCAGGCAGAGAGGCCTCCAGGCGGATTCTGCCATATTTTTCGCCAATGGCCTTCTCCGCGAAGTCCAGCAAAGCCCGGCCATAGCCCCTGCCCTGGCGCGCCCGCGGCACATACAGCCGGGTGATTTCATCCTTATGGAGTGTGACAGTGCCCACAGCCTCGGAACCCGCCCACAGCAGATAGACCTCTCCGGCCTGGATGTCAGGCAGGATGGCCTCATCCCTATGCCAGTCCAGGAAGAAGTCTACCGCGCCTGCCGGGTAATAGCTGGGGTAGACCTCCTGAACGGTGCGCCGGGTGATGTCCCCCACAACGGGCAGGTCTTCGGGCAGTGCTTTCCTTATTTCCATAAACGCCTCAAATCCGATGCATCGAGTTGAAAATATCCTCGTGCATAACGTGTATCTTCAGCCCCATCTCGTCCCCAAGGGCGTCCATCTTCTCTGACAGCGCCGCCACGTCCGAGGGGGACCCCGCCATATCCACCAGCATGACCATAGCGAACAGATCCTGCAAAATGGACTGGGTGACCTCCAGCACGTTGACGCCGCTTTTGGCGCATATCTCCGTAACCTTGGCGAGAATGCCGACCATGTCCTTGCCAATCACCGTGATGACAGCTTTTTCTGACTTTTCCATAGCGACCCATCCTTTCACAACTATAATACGCTTCTATTATGAAGCAGAAAGGGCGGAATGTCAAGCGGGAGTGTGCCTTGACCAGCGGCGGTCCGCTCCCTCTCCGCGCAGGGCCGCCCTGGCCGCAAGGTTTATGGGAGTGTCCATTTCGAGGAGTTTTTTGTGTTTCCCCGCCCGTGGGGCGGGGAAACACAAATGGCTCTCTCTGTGGTTTGGACAACCCCAGGTTTATTTTATTCTTGCCCTTTTCGCCGGAGAGGGGTATAATAGAGCAAAATATGCCCGAAAACCGGCGCGGCATAAGCGCGGCCGGCAAAAATCGTGACGCGGCAGGGAGTTCCTCTCCCTTCCATCCGTGCCCGCCGGGCGGGTCCTCTGCCCATCAAAGCATATAGCCGGAATGCCTCCCGCCCGGGGCATTCATCCCATGATTCAAAGGAGGCGGCTCCATGGAACAAGCCAGACTAAACCAACTGATGTGGGAGCTGCACGCCAGCCTGAGGGCTTGCGGCATACCGGTATCCCCCAAAATCGACCCCCAGGTAGGAATCAACCGCCGGGCCAAGCGGCGGCTGGGCTGCTGCTTCTACCGGGAGGGCCGCTGCTTCCTTGAGGTCAGCGAGAGCATTTTGGAAAACGAAGCCCTGCTGCGGACCACTTTGGTCCACGAGCTGCTGCACACCTGCCCCGGCTGCCGGAACCACGGCCCCCAGTGGAAGGCTTGGGCCCAGCGGGTCCAAGAGGCCCTGGGGTATCAAATTCAACGGACCGTGCCGGTGGAGGGGGAAGCGCGGCCCCTGCGCCATGAGGAGGTAAAATATGTGCTGGAATGCCAGAGCTGCAAAGCCCGCATCCCGCGCATGCGCCTCTCAAAGGCGGTAAAGACCCCCTGGCGCTACCGCTGTCCCTGCGGGGGAAAACTCAAGCGAATTCGTTGACTTTTATGATAAAATCGGGTAAAATAAACTATATTGTTTCCCGCGCGCCAGATCGCGGATTTCAGAAAAACAGACGAGGTTTTCCCCTATGAAAAAATTTTTCTGCGCTTGTTTCGCCTTGTGGCTGACGCTTCCCCTTACCGCCTGCACGGCTCCTGACGCGTTGCAGCTGGACCTTTCCCAAGGCTGCGGGCTGGGGCTGAAGCTGCTGCATCTTAACGCCAGCACCCAAGAGCGCCGCCAGCGGATTGAGGAATTCGCCGCTGTGTGGGAGGGCGCCCAGCCGCTGGACAAGGACATTACCCTGTTTGCCTATTACCCGGACTACCGGCTGGAGATCCGCCGGGAAGGCCAGAGCACCCAGGCCCTGGTGGATTTGAACGGGGCCTTTTTGGACTTTCATTATGTAGGCCAGGATCAGGTCTACCGCTCCGCCATGACCGCGGAGGAGTTTAAGGCCATGCTGCACCGGGTGGAGGATTGACCGGAAAACGCCAGTCTCCAATAAAGCAAGACCGGCAGGGCCGAAGCCCGCCGGTCTTTTTGTTGGAGGACGCGTTCCGCTTATTTGTCAAAGGAGGCGTTAAACGCGTAAAAGTTCTTGGAATCCAACCGGTCAGTGAGAATGCGGAGGCCTTCGCCAAACCGCTGGTAGTGCACAATCTCCCGTTCCCGCAGGAATTTGATGGGGCCGGCCACATCCGGGTCGTCGCTGGCAAAGCGCAGGATGTTGTCATAGCTCAGGCGCGCTTTCTGCTCGGCCGCCAGGTCCTCGTTCAGGTCGGCGATGGGGTCGCCGGTAACCGCGAAGGTGGCCGCGCTGAAGGGCGTGCCCGAGGCCGCCTGGGGATAGACTCCGGCGGTGTGGTCCACAAAATAGTCCCCAAAGCCCGCCGCGTCAATCTGCTCCGGGGTCATGTCCCGGGTCAGCTGGTAGACGATGGTGCCCACCATTTCCAAGTGGGCTAGTTCTTCGGTGCCGATATCCGTCAAAATCGCGCTCAGCTCCGGGTAGGGCATACCATAGCGCTGGCTCAGGTACCGCAGGGAGGCTCCAATCTCGCCGTGGGGCCCGCCATACTGGGTAATAATCATCTTCGCCAGCTTGGGGTTGGTATTTTTGATTTTCACCGGGTATTGCAGTCGTTTTTCATAGACAAACATTACTCATTCGCCTCCCTCTCCCAGGGCCAGGGGCCGTTGATCCACGCCCAGCGGCTGGTGTCGCGGCTGGTCTCGCCCATTGGGCCGAATTTTTCCTCAAACTCCTTCACCTGCTGCTGCAGCCGGCGCCGGTATTCTTCCAGCCGCCGGGCCGCCTCGCAGTTGTTGGGGTGGGTGTCCAAAAACAGGTGCAGCTCCCAGCAGGCGAACTGCATGGCGTTAATCTTCCGCCGCAAGGCCATCTCCGTGCTTTCGCTCACCGGGGCTCGCCTCCTCTCCGGCCGTAAAAGGGCTTATCCAGAACCGGGAACAGCGTTCCCGCGTCCAGAGCCCGCTCCGCGCTGTGCAGCGAGCTGCTCCACTGCTGGTAGGGCACGTAGGCCATGGCCGGGACCGGGTCCTCAGGCAGAGGGGATGGGTCCGGGGCGCAGGGCGGGGCGCCGGAAGCGCCCATGAATTCTTCCGCCATTATGCATGCCTCTTTTCTCGTTTGATGTGGGGGATTGTCCCCGTTAACCAGGATATGCGGCGGCAGAAAAAGCGTGCGCGCGTGCTCCCAAATAAAAAAGCCCCCCGGCGGGAGGCTTTTTTATTTGGGTTTTTGCCAGGGGGCTTATCGTTAGGACTCGTTTGAAAAACTGGCAACACCGTCTTTCTGCCCAAAGCAGAGGCGTCCCGCATCAAACATCCGGCACGACCTCTCTTTTCAAACAATTCCTAATACACGTCCAAATTCGCAATGGACGAGGCGATCCGGCTGGAAACAATCCCCTTCATGTTTTCCGAACCGCAGGTCAGGTTCAGATAGTACTTGCCTGTTTTTGGGGCGTTGGTGTAAATGACCCGGGAATCGCCAGGGTAAATGGTTCGGGAACTGTTATCGTCAATGGGACCCGTGGGGCTGCCTTTTGTGAGGTTAAACTGTACGCTTTTGGTACCATCGTTTCGAATCCAGAATTTCATATACTGATAGCCATTGGTCAAGTTCATTTCCAAACACATCGAGGTACCGGAAAGCTCTTTTGTCCAGGGCTTCATACTTCCTTGGGTTTCGGGACCAAAAGCCGCAGAATCCATTTCTTCTTGCGAATTGAATTTCTCTACATAGCTTCCGCCGGAGCATCTGGCTGCTTCCACATAATCTCCTGCGGAAACATCATCCCTGCTTTCCGCGTATTCGCCTTCGCCCACAGCCTCCACATATGTATTCGCCTCTTCTCCGGCCTCCGCGGCAGACGCATAGACGCCCACAGACGCCAGCAGCGCCAGAACGCAGAGGAGCGCGGTCAAACGCTTCTTCATTGTGTTAGCTCCTTTCTCACCTTCCTAGATAGATGCAATATTTTTCCATGTCCCTCGCATGAATAATTGTACGTCCATTATATGAACAAACTGTGTCTAAGCCCTTACATATATCTTGCAAGTCTAAACAATCCTCTTTTCGCTTATAAACGGCCTGTTATAAACAAAAAACTCTTTTTATGAAATTCGAAACCTGCGGGGTTTATATGACTCCCTGGGTCTCAAATTGAATCCGCAGCTTTTCCAGGGCTTTCTTCTCAATGCGGGACACATAGGACCGGGAGATGCCCAGCTTATCCGCTACCTCCCGCTGGGGCAGGGGCATGCGCCCGCCCAGGCCATAGCGCATGCAGATGACGCTGCGCTCCCGGGGCTCCAAAACAGGCAGATAGTCATAGAGCTTCCGGCTCTTCATGCGGATGTCCAGGTCGTCGATAACCGTATCGTCCACAGCCATTGTATCCATCAGGGTCAGGGCATTGCCATCCTTGTCCGTGTCAATGGGCTCGTTGATGGACACATCCTGGGCAGACTTTTTGCCCGCGCGGAAGAACATGAGGATTTCATTTTCAATACATTTAGACGCGTAACTGGACAGCCGGATGCCCTTGCCCGCGTCAAAGCTGTCAATGGCCTTAATCAGCCCAATGGTGCCAATGGAGATCAGGTCCTCCTGGTCGCTGCCAGTGACATAGTACTTTTTGACAATGTGGGCCACCAGCCGCAGGTTGTGCTCAATCAGCTCCCGCCGGGCCGAGGCGCTGCCCTGGGCCATCTCCTCCAGGCACTTCTTTTCCTGGGGCGCGCTTAGGGCACGGGGAAAGCTCCCCGTGCCGGTGACGTGGAGCATCAGGTAGAAAATATGGGAAAACAGGTCCAATAGGTTGGATAAAAACATTTGAGTCCACTCCTTTTTGGTCAGCTTTTCAAATGTATGAGGGAGTGGAGCAGAATTTGCTTGTACTGGGTGAATTCTCGCGGCAGCAAGCAAAAGGGTGGACCCTTTTGGGTCCACCCAGCGGACGGAGAAGCTCCGCCCTTTGTTTCAGCTCATGCCCTGCCCCAGCGCAAACCGCCGGACCGCCTGCGCCAGGCCGTTTTGGTCATGAGGGGCTGTGCCGAATTTCGCCGCGGCCCGGGCTTCGGCAGAGCCATCCGCCACGGCCACGGAGCAGCCCGCCGCTTCCAGCATAGTCACATCGTTGCCATTGTCCCCTATGGCCATCAGCTCATCCGGCTTTAGTCCCAGCTGTTGGGCCAAAGCCAGCAGGGCTCCGCCCTTGTGGGCCTGGGCGCTGTTGATTTCCAAATTGTCTGAGATGGACGAGGTGAGCCGCAGGCCCCCCAAAGCGTCCAGCCGGGCCCAGAGCTCCCGCTTTTGATGGTCCTTCAAGTAGGGCAGGTTGATCTTTTCGGGCCGCAGCCCGGTTTCTTCCAGCATAGCGGAAAGGCTGTCTACCAGGGTATAGTCCTTGCCATTCACAAAGCCCCACTTGCTCTCCGGCAGGGCGTAGTGGGTACGGGCCCGGGAGGGCATGTCCCGGCGGGTGATGGCTTTTCCGTTGGAATAATATTCAATATAAATATCATAATCTTCCAATACGCGCAGCACGTCCCGCGCCTTCTCATTGGGGATGAGATTTTGTATCACCGGCTCCCGGTCCGGCAGGCGGTACACTGCCCCGCCGTTGGCGGTAATGGCATAGGAGGCCCCCAGGGCCAGCACCGGGGCGGGCAGAAAATCCAGCATGCGGCCCGTGGCCGGTACCAGCAAAATTCCTTGAGCGGCCGCGTCCTCCAGGGCTTGGCGGTTCTCTTCCGGCAGCTCCTTGTGGTTCAGAATGGTGGTGCCATCCAGGTCGAAGGCCAGCAGTTTAATGGTCATGGGGCGGCTCCTTTCTCATGGGGAATCCTCCTCTTGTACCCGCCGCAGCACCCCGTCCACCACTTGGTAGCGCCGGGCCCGGTTGATCTCCATTTTCCGCAGCACCTGGTCTTCCAGGTCAAAGCCTAAAATCTCCGCCAGCCCCAGCAGGTAAATGGCCACGTCCGCCAGTTCCTCGCCCAGGTCCGGCTTCTGTTTGCGGTAGGCGGTATAGGCCTCGCCCACCTCGCCGTACAGGTGGCAAAACTCCATGTTTACATCCGTAACGTTAAAGTGGTGGTCCAGCTTGTTCTGATACACTTCCTTTTGCAATTGCTTCCAGTCTGTCACCGGTTTTCCCCCTTTCCCACACGCGAACGGCATACGCAAGGCGTTACAGCACCCGCACGGTGAAGCGGTGCTCCGCCTTTTGGCCGGGGGCCAGCTGGGCCATACCCTTTTTTTCCACAAACTGGTCGCCCTCGGTGGTCAGGGTGGCGCAGCCGGTCCAGGGCTCCAGGCACACATAGGGGCCGTCGTTGGCGGCGGACCAGACGCCCAGCATGGGGAAGCCGGAAAAATTCATGGCAATGCCCCGGCCCGTGGCTGGGTTGACGATTTCCACGGACTGGGAGTTGAGCCCCTCAAACACCAGGGCGTCCTGGTAGAACAGGGAGTGCTCCAGAGGAATCTCTCTTCCGTCCAGCTGGAAGCCGGAAGCGGACCAGTCGATGAGGCCGGCGTTTAAGTCGATCACCGGGCAGGACTGCCGCTCGGCCTTTTCAAACCGGATGACATAGTCGGAAAATTCCGCCTGTTCGCCCACCGGGATGTTAAACCCTGGGTGTCCGCCCACGGAATAGGGCAGGGGCCCGCCGCCGGTGTTTTCCACGAGAAAAGAGGTGGCGATTCCGTTCTCCTCCAATGCATAGGAGACGGTCAGGCAGAAATCGAAGGGATAGCGGGCCCGGGTTTCGGGGCTGGCTTCCAGGGTCAGGGCGATGCGGTCCTCCTCCTGGCTGGACAGGGTGAATTCCGCGTGCTTGGCAAAGCCGTGGCGGCCCATTTCGTACCACTGGCCGTTAATCTGGGTTCTGCCCTCCCGCAGGGCCCCCACAATGGGGAACAGCACCGGGGCGTGCTCCCGCCAGTAGGCAGGGTCCCCCACCCACAGGTACTCCACGCCCTGGGCCCCTTTCAGGGAGGTAAGCTGCGCCCCCAGGGAATCCACTGTGGCGGTCAAGCGGCTGTTTGCAATGGTATAGGTCATAAAAACGGCTCCTTTCCGAGCTTTTTTCTCCATTATAGCAAAGGCCGGAAGCGGTTGCAAGAAAAAGAATATTTCACTTTACCTTTTGCCCCCAATGTGTTAAGATAGGAGCATCCCAAGTCCGCCCAGGAGGCGGCTTGACCGAATGGAAAGGAGCCTGCTTATGCGCGCAGTGGTTCAACGGGCGGCCCGTGCCGCCGTCACCATCAACGGAGGTGAAACCCGCTCTGTGGGTCAAAGCCTGGTGGTATTTCTGGGCGTGGTAAAAGGCGACGGAGAGGCCCAGGCCGTTTTTTTGGCGGACAAGCTCTCCGGCCTGCGGGTTTTTTCAGACGCCCAGGACAAGATGAACCTTTCTCTGGCCGATGTGGGCGGGGAAGCGCTGGTTATCTCCAACTTTACCTTGGGCAGCGACTGCAAAAAGGGCCGCCGCCCCTCCTTCGACCTGGCCGCGCCCCCCGAAGAGGCCCAGGCCCTGTACCGCCGCTTTGTGGAAGAGCTCCAGGCCCGGGGCGTGCCGGTCCAAACCGGGGAGTTTGGAGCCCAGATGCAGGTAAGCGTAGAAAATGACGGTCCCGTGACGCTGATTTTAGACACGGAGCGGATAGGCAGGTAAAAAACCGCGGCCCGTAAACGTCCCAAGCATTATCTATACTTATTAAGAAAACACCCCAGGAGGACACCATGAATCACGAGTTTTTGCGTCTCTTTATGGAGAAAACCGCCTTCCCCGCCGAAGCCCAAGCCTTTTTGACCGAAGCCGCCCGCCAAATGGAGGGCCAGGCGGAGGCTATGGCCGGAGCCATCCAGTTCTATTATGAAAATGATTTTGACACCGCCCTTACCCAGCCGCTTATTGAGGACATGGCCCAAGCGGCTGGCCTGAGCCCCCATACTGTGTGGGAGCTGTTCCTAATCTTCGCCGCCGAAACCGCCCGGGAGGACTACCTGAGCCAGGGCGCCGGCGAGGAGGTTTTCTGGGCCACCTTTGCGGACATGCGCTACAAGGTTTTGGAGTGCAAGCAGGTGAAGGGTGTTTGGGGCAATTTTGTGCCCTTCTGGTACCCCATCTTCTTCCGGTGCGACATTGTGAAGCTGGGCCGCCTGGAATACGAGACCACCACCTATAAGGGCCCGGATCGGACCATTGGAGGCGTTACCTTGCGGACTGGGGACCGGGTGCGCAGCATCCACATCCCCTCCAGCGGCGAGGACTTTAGCCGGGAGGCCCGGCTGGACTCTTACCGCATGGCATACAAGTTCTTCCAGGACCAGCTGGAGGGCGGGCCCCTGGTGTGCGTCTGCCACTCCTGGCTGCTGTATCCCGAGTATAAAAACGTGCTGCCCGAAAGCTCCAACATCGTCAGCTTTATGGGCGACTTCCACATTGTAGAGGAGGACCACGGCAGCTTTGACGACTGCTGGCGGGTCTTTGGCGCGGACGCGGACAAGGCTCCGGCGGACCTGCCGGAGGACACCAGCATGCGGCGCGCCTTTAAAAAGCACCTTCTGGCCGGAGGCAAAACCGGCGCAGCCCTGGGCATTCTGGTCTTTGACGGAGAAAAATTGCTGTAACGCGGAACGCCCCTGCCGGATCCGGCGGGGGTGTTTTGGATTATCATTCAGAATGAAAACACCCCGGAAAGCATGGATGCTTCCGGGGCGTTTCTTTATGGTCGAAGTGCGGAGACTCGAACTCCGTGCCTCTTGGTCCCAAACCAAGCGCTCTACCAGGTGAGCTACACCTCGTCTTTTTTATTATACCGGAAAATCGGGTGGGTGTCAACTGGTTTTTTGACAGGGAAGTGTCCCAACCACAGAGATAATCATCTGTGTTCCCCCGCCCGTAGGGCGGGGGAACATGAAAAGCTCTCCGAAACGGACACTTCCTTTTGACAGGGAGCCTTTGTGGAGAATATGCAGTCTCCGGCGGCTTATGCCTTCGTGATGCGAAGACCGCCTTCGCGGTGCGAAGAGCAGCACATTCGCCGCGCACCTGTTCTCCTGTATCTCCGGGTCCGCACATCCGCCGCCCCATTCCCCGCTTGCATTTTAGCCGAGAAACCAGTATAATATTCCATGTACAAGGAACGCCGCGCCCTGTGCTGCCGCGGCGCTCTGAATACGCACCGCGAATCCCTAAATAAGGAAGGTACTGCCATATGAAAAGAAAAAAATGGGCCGCTCTGCTTGTGTGCGCTGCTTTGTCCCTCTCTCTGCTGGCCGGGTGCGGCGGCTCGGGCGGCGAGTTCTCCTCCTTCTCCGCCAAAACCCTGGATGGCGGGTCCTTTACCCAGAAGGACATTCAGGCCAAAGACGTGACGGTCGTCAATTTCTGGGGCACCTTCTGCGGCCCCTGCATTGCCGAAATGCCCGACCTGACCGCTTATTCCGAGAGCCTGCCGGACAATGTCCAGCTTATCACCATCTGCCTGGATGGGGCCAATAATGTGGAACTGGCCAAAGCCATTCTGGATCAGGCCGGGTACCAGGGCGTCACCCTGCTCAGCGGCGACCAAAGCTTTGCCAACCTCTGCTTTGCCGTCCAGTCGGTTCCCACCACAATGTTTGTGGACAGCAAGGGCGTTGTGTGCGGGGACCCCATCATCGGAAGGCAAAAGGACTTGGCGGGAGCCTTTACCGAACGGGTCAACCAGGTGCTAAAGGCGGGCGGCAAACCGGAGATCGCCCCATGAGCGCCCAAAAAAGGGCCGGGCTTTTGCGCTGGGGAATTTTAGGCCTGGCGGTCCTGTTTCTGGGGCTGGGCCTCTGGCGGCAGGAGCCCCAGGATGTTTTGCAAAAGGCGGTGAGAATATGCCTGGAATGCATCGGCGTCGGGTAAAGCTCCGGCCCCAGCGGGTTTTGCAGCTGGCGGCCGCGGCTCTCTTCAATGGGTACGCCCTGGGCTTTGGAACAGGCCGCATCTTCACTGGCCCCACCAAGGGCATCTGCGTCCCGGTGCTCAACTGCTATTCCTGCCCCGGGGCCCTGGGGGCCTGCCCCATTGGCTCCCTTCAGTCGGCTTTGGGCGGCGCGAACCGGCATTTCCCCTTTTACATTTTGGGCACGCTGATGCTGTTTGGCGTACTGCTGGGCCGGGGTGTGTGCGGGCTGCTCTGTCCCTTTGGGCTGGTGCAGGACCTGATTCACAAAATCCCCCTGCCAAAATGGACCGTGCCCCAAAAGTTGGACCGCCCCGCCCGGCTGCTGAAATACGGGGTGCTGGTGGGAATGGTCCTGCTGGCCCCCTTGCTGGCCACCGGTATGGCGGCTCTGCCCGCCTTTTGCAAGTACCTCTGCCCCGCGGGCACGTTGGAGGGGGGACTCCCCCTGCTGGCCACCAACCCCTCTTTGCGCCAGGCGGCGGGGGCGCTGTTTGGCTGGAAGCTCCTGCTGCTCTTGCTGATTTTGGCCGCCTGTGTGTTCATCCACCGGCCTTTCTGCAAGTATCTCTGCCCCCTGGGGGCCCTGTACGGCCTGTTTAACCGGTTCAGCTTTTTGCAGCTGCGGCTGGACCCGGAAAAGTGCACGGGCTGCAACCAATGCCAGCGGTCCTGCCCGATGGGCGTGGCGGTGACCGCCCATCCCCACAGCGCCGAGTGCATCCGCTGTGGAACATGCAAGGCGGCCTGCCCGTCAGGGGCCCTTTCGCTGCGGGCCATGGCGGCGAAGGCGCCTCAGCAAAAACAGCCGGGAGGCCAAGCAAAATAGCGGCGAAACGGTAACATACCCAGCTTATGGGAACCACACCCCAGAGCTGGCATAGAAAAAGGAAGCCGGGGAAATTCCCGGCTTCCTCTTGTTTTGGGGCTGATTACCGAAAGAACTTGGCAAAGGCCAGCCCCGCCCCCAGTAAGACCAGAGAACCCGCCAGGTAGAGCCAGCGGGTGCCGCCGGCCTCCTCCTCTACCGGAAACGCGCCCTGGGCGTTTTCGCCCGGCGCAAAGCCCCCGGGCATCTGGAATCCCCGGCCCTGCTCCTCCTGCCCGCCGGCGTCCGGCTGAGGGGAGCCATCCGGTTCGGCGGAGGACTCCGGGCTGGCGCTGGGAGAGGCCTCCGGCTGGCCAGCTTCTTCCCACGGGGCGGAGAATCCTCCCATCCCTTCCGGCGGGGCCTGGCCAGGGGTGAAGCCTTCGGGCGGTTCGCCGCCCCAGGCCGGCATGTTTCCCTGCCCGCCCTGTTCATTACCCTCCGGCGCTTCCGGGGTGCCCCCCTCTTGAGCCGCGTCCCCTGTGGTCTGGTTGGCCCAGAAATCCTCTTCTCCCTGCCGGTCCATAGCCCGGGGCGCGCCTCCCTCTGGGGCGCCTCCACCCTGAGAGCCCATATCGGCCAGGGTCAGGTGAGAGGCGTCTACCCAATCGCCCCCCTCTTCTTGGGTCTGGCGGGTAGAGGGTATCTCCCCTTCCAGCTGGGCCCGGACGCTTTGCGCCCGCAGCTGGCAAAACTCTTTGAGGGTCTCCACCCCCAGGGTGAATTCCTCATAGGTGCAAAAGGCGGTGGGGTCCCGCTCCACATAGGGGCCAATTAGGGCGGCGGTCTGGTCGATGAGAGCCGCGCAGGCCCCATTGTCAAACCATTGGGCGAGAAAATTCTCTAACGCTTCATGGTACTGTGCGGTGTACGCCTCATTGGCAAAAAGCCAGGCTGCCATGGGGCGTTCCGAAATATCTCCGCTGGACACAGGGCTGTCAATGGGGGAGTTCACCGCCTCCGTGGCCGTGCCGCCATCCATGCCCCCAAAGGCCAGGTTGTAGTCCCAGGCCACCATAGAAAGGAGGCCCTCCTGCTCATGAAGGTAGTAGTTGTGGACAATGGACCCGGTGTAGCTGTCGCCGTTGAGGACAAAGTTGTGCACGGCGAAGTAGGCCAGCACCTCTTTCATGTTGACACAGGACTCCACCTCCCCGGCGTCAAGCCGCCGCAAAGCGGCCAGAAGCCGGGCTTGGTCCCCGTCCGTAACGGTATCGAACACAGCGTTATCAAAAATATTGGGGTAGTCCGCCGGGTCATCCGAGCTATATTGCAGCAGCACATCCTCGCTGCCGCCCAGGCCGCCCCCAAAACCCGGGAATCCTCCGCCGCCAGCCCCAAAGCCCTTATCGCGGGTACCAGCCCCATCGTCCTCCTGCCGCGGCACGGCGCTTTGCGCCTCCTGGGGATTTGCCCGCGGGAGCGCCCCGCCGCCCATGTCCATGGAGTCGGGCTTGTAGAGCTGGCCATAGTCCTTGCCGTAGACCCGTTGGGCAAAGGCTTCCTCAATGCCTTCTACAGCCAAATACAGCCCCCAGTCCTCCCCATTGACCGTGACCCACACATAGCTGGTCAAAGGCGCTTCCGCCCCCTGAGAGGCCAGCATGGTGTAGCAGAGGTAGTCCTTCATGTAGGTGTTGTCCTGGATGGCGTTGTTTAAGCACAGCTTATCCAGGCCGTAATAGGTTTGGTTTTTATCATAGTGGTCAAATTCCAGCTTAAAGCTGTACCGGTCGCTGTCCGACTGGGCCACGGTGGTCAGGGACGAGTTTCCTTTGGGCCGGATGCCCACATTCCGGTAGGCCTCGCCATCCACGACAACCGAGCAGGCAATGTACTCTTCCGCCAGGGCGTTGTCCAGCATGGACTGCCAATCCTCGGGGTCCGCCAGCAGATCCACCTGGTGGACTTGCTGCGTGGTAAAAAGCCGGGCGGCATAGGGCGGGTCTGTGTAGGCCTCTTGAAGCCGCTGGCGGAAAACCATCAGCGTACCGGCCAACAGGACCATCAGCGCGGCGGCTAAGGCGCAGAGGCGGTTCATGTGTTTGGAGTGGATCATCACGCATCGTTCCTTTCCGGCGTTACCCTAAATACTCTCCATTATAGCTTACCAGCACCGCGCTCTCCACGCCGGGGATGCCGCAGAGGCCCTGGAGGAAGTCCGCGCCGCCCTCCCGCAGGCGCAGCTGGTAGTTCGCCTCAATCTGGCCCGGAGCGATGGTTTTGGACTTGAGCTGGCACTTTTCCACATTGGCCTGTAAAAAGGCGGCGGCATTGGCCTCGGCCTGGGCGTTTTGGCAGCGGACCACGGCAATGTAGGGCTGCCGGGGGCTGGTGCGGTTGAGGAAAAGCAGCAGCATCGCCCCCAGCGCCACGCTGCCGAAGACAGCCAGGGGGATCATTCCAGCGGCCAGCACAATGCCCGCCCCAATGGCCCAGAACAGAAAAGCCACGTCCAGGGGCTCTTTGATGGCCGTGCGAAAGCGCACAATGGACAGCGCGCCCACCATGCCCAAGGACAGAACCACATTGCTGGTAACGGCCAGAATAACCAGGGTGGTGATCATGGTCATGGCGATGAGGGAGATCCCAAAGCTGTGAGAGAACGCCACGCCAGAGAAGGTTTTCCGGTAGACAAAGTAGATAAACAGCCCCAGCAAAAAGGCCAGGAGGATGGAGAGAATCATATCAAAAATGGTAACGCTGGCAATGTTTTCCAGAAAGTTTGATTTAAAAATATCGTTAAATGTCATGGTAAATTCTCCTATCATATGGTTGATGGATCCACAGGACCCAGGGCCCGGCAAAGCTCTGCCTCACCCCGTCCCAAGGTATCCCGTTTTTTAAAGAGGGAGCCCGTACGGTTCAAAAGAGCCCCGGCGCCTTCGAGAAGCGGACTTCATCCGCCGGCGCCCCATATCCCCGGGCCGCCGCGTATTTCGAGAAGGCTCCGGCTTGGCGGCCCTCCAGCTGGACCAGGCATTGGACCACGCCGGGAAGAAACTGGTCGTACTTCACCTCCAGCAGCGCCCCGGGGGCGGCGGGCAGGGTCACTGGCTCCCGGTCCAGCAGGTCCGGGGAAAAGGGGGCTTGGCGCAGGTCCTGGTCCAGGGTGAGGCGGACGTTCCCGGCGGGGAAAAGAAACGGCTCCCGCTGGTAGTCCACCATAACGGCGGGGCGCAGGCCCTGGCTGTTCCATTTGGCGTAAAGTTCCACCAGCAGGGCCCGGCCGCTGGCGGGCATCCAGGCGCGGTCCCTTTGAAACAGCCGCGCGGCCTCCTCCCGGCTTAAGGGACAGGCCAGCTTATAGCCCAGGCTGCCATCCTTCACCTTTTTTTCCAGGTGGAGGCTGGCAAGCTCTCCGTTGTACCAGCGCAGGCGGAACTTTTCCCGGTGGGCCACACCGTCCAGCTTCTCCCGCAGGGCGGCGCAGTCCTCGTTGTCAAAGTACACGCTGCGCACCCGGTACCGGCCGGAGGGCCCGGCGTGAGGGTCTGGGCGCAGGGCCGCCCGCAGGCGGGCGCGCAGGGTCAGGCAGTCCAAAGCGCTGAGGCGGAACTTGTATTCGTGGCGGTAATTTGGCATAAACTGCTTCCTCCTTCATGAGGACAGTATACCGGAGAAAGCTTAAAACAAGCTGAAAGAAAGGGTGAAGGTTCTGTGAAAGCACGGGGACCAAAAAGGAGCCAGCTCCCCTTGGGGGAGGCTGACTCCTTTTTCTGCGGCTGGCTCTCAGCCCGGCGCGGCGCCGGACTGGGGCAGCTGATACTGGCTCATATACTCGTTGTAGGCCTGGGTGTAGGTCCCGCCGCCCTCGGATTTCACCTGGTTCAGGTAGCCGTGGGCTTCCAGGGCCGAGTCCTTAATCTGGATGACCGTGACCGCCACGTTGGAGCAATGGTCCGAGACCCGCTCGTAGTTGGTGAGCAGGTCTGTCAGGACGAAGCCCAGCTCAATGGTGCAGCGGCCCTCCTGCAAACGGCGGATGTGCCGGGACTTGAGCTCGGTTTTCAGGCTGTCCACCACCTGCTCCAAGGGCTCCACCCGTTCGGCCAGGGCGCTGTTTTCGGTTTCAAAGGCCTCCACGGTCAGGTTCAAAATGTCCACAATGGCCTGGGTGATGACCCGCAGCTCGGTTTGGGCCTTTTCCGAAAAGCGGAGCTGTTTTTCATGAATCTCCTGGGCCACCCGGAGAATGTTCACCGCGTGGTCGCCGATGCGCTCAAAATCGCCAATGGCGTGCAGCAGCTCCGCCGCCTCGTTGCTGTCCGCGTGGGACAGGTCCTTGCTGCTCAGCTTCACCAAAAAGGTGCCCAGGGTGTCCTCATAGAGGTCGATCTCCTCCTCTTGGGCGGTAATCTCCGCGGCCAGCTTCGGGTCATACTCGCGGGTGATGCGGATGGCCCCCAGCATGGAGTCCCGGGCGGTGCGGGCCATTTTTACGGCCAGGGCCCGGCACTCGGCAATGGCGAAGCCCGGCGAGAGCATCAGGCGCTCGTCCAGCAGGGCCACTTGGTTGTTCTTGTCCCGAATGGTAACCTTGGCCAGCTTTTCCAGCAGCTTGGAAAAGGGGAGGAGAATCACCGTGGTAAACAGGTTAAACAGGCTGTGGACCATGGCGATGCCCAGAGCGTTGATGGGGGTATCCACAAAGGCGAAGCGGAACGCCGCGTTGAGGGCATAGAACCCCAGCAGGCAGATGACCGTGCCCAGCACATTAAAATAGATGTGCACGGCGGTAACCCGCTTGGCGTTTTTGTTGGTGCCAATGCTGGAGAGCAGGGAGGTGACGCAGGTGCCGATGTTTTGGCCCATAATAATGGGGATGGCCATGCCAAAGGTGATGCTGCCCGTCATGGAAAGGGACTGCAGAATGCCCACCGAGGCGGCGGAGCTCTGGATGACGCCGGTGACCACCGCGCCCAGCAAAATGCCCGCAATGGGGTTTTGGAACATGACCAGGATATCCTGGAACACAGGCATGTCCGCCAGGGGGCTGACCGACTGGCTCATAAAGCTCATGCCGGTCATCAAAATGGAAAAGCCGATGAGCACATGGCCCGCGTCCTTGCGCCGGCCCTCCTTGCCCATCATGATCAGCAGGATTCCGGCCAGGGCCAGCAGGGGCGAAAAGGACTCGGGCTTGAGCATCCGCAGCCAGAAGCTGTCCGACTGGATTCCGGCGGCGCTTAAAATCCAGGCCGTAAGGGTGGTGCCGATGTTGGAGCCCATAATCACGCCCACTGTCTGGCTCAGCTCCATAATGCCGGAGTTCACCAGGCCCACCAGCATAACGGTCATGGCGGAAGAGGACTGGATGGCAATGGTGATAACCGCCCCCAGGGCCAGGCCCTTGAAGCGGTTTGAGGTGATGGAGCGCAGGACGCTTTCCAAGCGTCCGCCCACCATTTTTTCCAGTCCCGCGGAGAGCACGTGCATGCCGTACAGGAAGAAGGCCAAGCCTCCCAGCAGGGTGAAGAGGGAAAAGATGTCCATAAAACTCCTCCTAAAGAAAATGTGC
>Ga0137309_100913_pt1 | contig 21455 bp, 19 predicted proteins | sample NAcewiD2O_June_FD_97179 | JGI IMG/M metagenome (GOLD analysis project Ga0137309, IMG submission 97179) | Mouse cecal microbial communities from Vienna, Austria - N-Acetylneuraminic amended D2O_June | ecosystem: Host-associated > Mammals > Digestive system > Large intestine > Cecum | place... | reverse complement strand
GGAGCCTCCGGCTGAACCGGGGGCTCCCCTTTAAGGAGGCTTATATATGCGTTCCGATAACGTGAAGAAGGGCGTCCCCACCGCCCCCAACCGCTCCTTATTTTACGCCCTGGGCTACACCCGGGAGGAGCTGGAGCGGCCTCTCATCGGCGTGGTGTGCTCTTATAACGAGATCGTCCCCGGCCATATGAACCTGGATAAGATCGCCGAGGCCGTCAAAGCGGGCGTGCGGGCCGCCGGGGGCACCCCCGTGGAATTCCCCGCCATCGCCGTGTGCGACGGCATCGCCATGGGCCACGTGGGCATGAAATACTCCCTGGTCACCCGGGATCTCATCGCCGACTCCACCGAGGCCATGGCCCTGGCCCACCAGTTTGACGGGCTGGTGATGATCCCCAACTGCGACAAAAACGTGCCGGGCCTGCTCATGGCGGCGGCCCGGGTAAATATCCCCACCATTTTCTGCTCCGGCGGGCCCATGCTGGCCGGAAGGCTCGGCGACGGGCGGCGCACCTGTCTGTCCCACATGTTTGAGGCGGTGGGCGGCTACTACGCCGGTAACCTGGATGAGGCGGGGGTGGAGGAATACGAGGAAAACGCCTGCCCCACCTGCGGCTCCTGCTCCGGCATGTATACCGCCAACTCCATGAACTGCCTCACCGAGGCCATCGGCATGGGCCTTCGCGGCAACGGCACGATCCCCGCCGTGTGGTCGGCCCGGCTGCGGCTGGCCAAGCACGCGGGAATGCAGATCATGGAGCTGGTAAAAAAAGATATCAAGCCCCGGGATATCATGACCCCCGCCGCCTTCCACAACGCCGAAACGGTGGACATGGCCCTGGGCTGCTCCACCAACACCATGCTTCACCTGCCCGCCATTGCCCATGAGTGCGGCATTGAGCTGGATCTGGATATGTCCAACGAAATCTCCTCCAAAACCCCAAACCTGTGCCACCTGGCCCCTGCCGGGGACACATACATGGAGGATCTGGAGGGCGCGGGAGGCGTCCACGCCGTCATGATGGAGCTGGACAAAAAGGGCCTGCTGGACACCTCCGTCCTGACCTGCACCGGGAAGACCCTAGGGGAGAACCTGGAGGGCGTAGTCAACCGCAGCCCCGATCTGATCCGCCCCATCGACAGCCCCTACTCCCCCGACGGCGGCATCGCCGTGCTGAAGGGCAATCTGGCCCCCGAGGGCTGCGTGGTGAAGCGCTCCGCCGTGGCCCCGGAGATGATGCGCCACCAGGGCCCCGCCCGGGTGTTCAACTCGGAGGAGGAGGCCATCGACGCCATCTACGCCGGAAAGATCCGAAAGGGCGACGTGGTCGTTATCCGCTACGAGGGCCCCAAGGGCGGGCCGGGGATGCGGGAAATGCTCAAGCCCACCTCCGCCATCTGCGGCATGGCCATGGGCTCGGATGTGGCCCTCATCACCGACGGGCGGTTCTCCGGCGCCACCCGGGGCGCGGCCATCGGCCACATCTGCCCCGAGGCCGCCCAGGGCGGACCCATCGCCCTGGTGGAGGAGGGCGACCAGATCTCCATCGACATACCCGCCTGCAAAATTGAGCTGCTGGTGGACCAAGACACCCTTTCCGCCCGCCGCGCCGCCTGGGTATGCCCCGAGCTAAAAATCAAGACGGGCTACCTGGCCCGGTACGCTAAGCTGGTCACCTCCGCCGCCCGCGGCGCGGTGCTGGAGTGACCTGAACGCAAACACAGCCGCCCAGCTCAGCGCATTTTGATTAGGGATTGATTCCTCTGCCGGTCTCTTCCCTGCATATAACACAAGCCCCCCCGGCACAGCCGGGGGGCTTTCTCGCACCTTATTGGGGATTGATGGTGTAGTTGGGCGCTTCCTTAGTGATATAGATGTCGTGGGGGTGGGACTCCTTCAGGCCCGCCGCGGTGATCTGGGTGAACTGGGCCCGGGTGCGCAGCTCCTCAATTGTGCCGCAGCCGCAGTAGCCCATGCCGGAGCGCAGGCCGCCCATCATCTGATAGATGGTCTCGGACACCGGCCCCTTGTAGGGTACGCGGCCCTCCACGCCCTCGGGCACCAGCTTCTTGTTATCCTGCTGGAAGTAGCGGTCCTTGGAGCCCTTGGACATGGCCCCCAGGGAACCCATGCCCCGGTAGACCTTGAACTGGCGGCCCTGGTACACCTCGGTGTCACCGGGGGACTCCTCACAGCCCGCCAGCAGCGAGCCCAGCATCACCACATTGCCCCCCGCGGCGATGGCTTTGGCAATGTCGCCGGAGTACTTGATGCCGCCGTCGGCAATAATGGGCACACCGTACTCCGCCGCCACCTGGGCCGCGTCAAACACGGCGGTGACCTGGGGCACGCCGATGCCCGCCACCACGCGGGTGGTGCAGATGGAGCCGGGGCCGATGCCGATCTTCACGCAGTCCGCCCCCGCCTCAATCAAGGCGCGGGTGCCCTCGGCGGTGGCCACGTTGCCGGCCACCAGCTGCACATCCGGGTACAGCGACTTGATGCGCATGACGCACTCCAGGATATTCCGGGAGTGGCCGTGGGCGGAATCTAGGCACAGCACGTCCGCCCCCGCCTCCACCAGCGCGGCCACCCGGTCCAGCACGTCGGGGGTGACGCCGATGGCGGCGCCCACCATCAGCCGCCCCTTCTCATCACGGGCAGAGTTGGGGTATACCTGGGCCTTTTCAATGTCCTTGATGGTGATCAGCCCCTTCAGGCGGAACTGGTCGTCCACAATGGGCAGCTTTTCAATCTTGTGCTTGCGGAGGATCTCCCGGGCCTGGTCCAAGGTGGTGCCCTCAGGCGCGGTCACCAGATGGTCCTTGGTCATCACGTTGTCGATGAGCTTGCTCATATCGGTCTCAAACTTCATATCCCGGTTGGTGATGATGCCGATGAGCTTGCCGTTCTCGCAGATGGGCACGCCGGAGATTTTATACTTGGCGCACAGCTCGTCCGCCTCCGCCAGGGTGTGGCCGGGGCCCAGCCAGAAGGGGTTTGTGATCACGCCGTTCTCACTGCGCTTCACCATATCCACCTGCTCGGCCTGCTGGCCGATGGACATGTTCTTATGGATCACGCCGATGCCGCCCTCACGGGCCAGGGCAATGGCCATGCGGGACTCGGTAACCGTGTCCATAGCCGCGCTCATCACCGGGATATTCAGGGTGATCTTCTTTGTCAGCTGGGTGTGCAGATCCACATCCGCCGGAAGCACATTGCTCTCCGCCGGGATGAGCAGCACATCGTCAAAGGTGAGGCCCCGCTTGCCGAATTTGTACTCCGTGTCAAATATGCCCATAGTCTCATCTCTCCTGTCTTAGAATTTATTCCACTTCAAATTCTGCGTAATAATTACAGACATCGTACTCTCCAGGCCCCTGGAAATCCATGATCTCTTTACAGACCCTGTAACGTCCCGGCAGGAGTTCGCCGTAGAGGTCACTCCAGTCCAAAGAAACGCTGTGACTGCTGTCTCTGGCAATCTCATACGCCTCCAACGTCCAGAATACCTCATCATCGCCGGAGGCAAAGGGCAGCGCAGACCATATGCCGTCCTCCTCCCGCTCCACATGATACGCCCTGCCATATTGCAGACGGCCTGCGGCCTTCCCGCCGGACTGCTCATAAGTCAGGCGGCATCCAGTGGGGCCGGCCTCACTGGCCGTCAGCGCCAGGCCCCAGGGATCACCGGCAGTCCCCGGAGGCAGATCCTGCGTACAGCCTGCCAGCAACAGCGCCAGGGCCAGCAAAGCAGACAGGCACAACGCTTTTTTCATAAAGGGCTCCCTCCATTAGAATATTTTTCCCATTGTACGCTCTGTCCCGGGCAATGTCAAGATATACAAACCACAACGTCATTTTTCGGCACTTTTGCCCAGGAGAACTGGCGGACAAGCTCCTCGGCTGTCACTTTTTCCGGCCTGTCCATCAGACCTGCGTAAAAGGCCAGCAGCCCGGTGAGCTCCTGGGGCGTATACCGCTCCCGCAGCGCACCCATATCCAGATCCCGGTCCCGCTTGGCCAGCCGCCGGCCGTCGGGTGAGAGCAGCAGCGGCGTGTGGAAAAACCTTGGCGGCCCGTATCCCAGCACCTCATGCAGCCATGCCTGCCGGGGGGCGGAGCACAGCAGATCCCTCCCCCGCACCACATGGTTCACCCCCATGAGCGCGTCGTCCACCACCACCGCCAGCTGATAGGCAAACACCCCGTCGGACCGCCGGACAATAAAGTCCCCGCAGTCATGGGCCAGATTCTCGGCGTAGGGGCCGCAGTTTCCGTCCTCCAGCGCCACCGTCACATCGGGGCACCGCACCCGCCAGGCCGGGCGGCGGCCCTGACCCTCCAGCGCCTGCCGCTCCGCCGCCGTCAGGTGATAGCACTTCCCGGAGTACACCACCGCGCCGTCGTCCCGGTGAGGGGCGCAGGCCGCCATCCGCTCTGTCCGGGAGCAATAGCACGGGTAGAGAAGCCCCCTTTCCCCTAAAACCCGAAAGGCGTCCTCGTAGTAGGCCGTGCGGCGGCTCTGCATGTATTCCGGCTCCAGCCCGCCCTCATCCCAGTCCAGCCCCAGCCAGCGCAGGTCGTCCATAAGCTGCGCGGCAAAGTCCGGGCTGGTGCGCTGGGTGTCCAAATCCTCAATGCGCAGCACCAGCTCTCCCCCCACGCTGCGCACGTCCAGCCAGGCCAGCAGCGCCGAGAGCAGATTTCCCAGGTGCATCCGCCCGCTGGGGGTGGGGGCGAACCGTCCCTTCACCCTCATCGCCCGCTTCCCCCCTTCAGTCAAAAAATGTGAGCTGCCGGTCCCCGCCGCCCAGGGCAGCCGCCCGTATGATGGATTTCATGTCGTACAAAAGGCCCCTCTCCCGGCAGGCGGCGGCAAATGCCTTCCACAGCGCTCCCGCCCGGGGGGAGGCGCACTGGTAACGCTCCCCAAACTGCCGCAGGTAGCGTGCTTTCAACCCCTGGCCGGGAAAGGCCCGCTCCAGCCCGTCCAAAAAATACTCCCGCTGGCCCTGCCGCATGGTGACGCCCAGGGCGGGATAGACAAATTTCGCCCCAGCCCTGGCCGCGCCATCCACCACCGAGAGCACATTTTCTACGCTGTCCTCCAGAAAGGGCAGCACCGGCATCAGCAGCACCCCAGCGAACAGCCCCGCCCCGGACAGCTTTTCCAGCGCCGCCAGCCGCCGGCTGGGGGACGGCGCGTTGGGCTCAATTTTGGCCGCCAGCGCGTCGTCCGCAGTGGTGACGGTGAGCTTGCATACCACCGGGGAATGGGCCCGAATGGAGCGCAGGATATCAATATCCCGCGCAATCAGGTCGCCCTTGGTGGCAATGGCCACGCCGCAGTTGTAGGCGTCGATCAGCTCCAGGGCGTGGCGGGTGAGCTCCAGCTCCCCCTCAAAGGGATTGTAGGGGTCGCTCATGGACCCTGTGCTGATGAAGGCAGGCCGCACCTTCCGCGCCAGGTCGTCCCGGAGGATGCGCAGGGCGTCCGCCTTGGCCCGCACCGTGTCAAATTCCTCAATCTGGTAGCAGCTGCTGCGGCTGTCGCAGTACAGGCAGCCGTGGCAGCATCCCCGGTAGATGTTCATGGTGTGGTCGGTTCCAAACCACTCCGAAGACCGGCTGCGGTGGAGCAGATGCTTAGCCGGTATGGTCTCCACGGCTCTCTCCCCCTTCTGCCGGGTGGCGCAAGCCCCTCCCGGTATCCAGCCGGGAGGGGCATTGTTCATCGTTTGTTGAAAATACGGAAGATATCGTCAAAGGGATCGGCCTCCACCTGCTCGGCGGCGGTCTCCGACAGGGGCTTGGGCGGCATGACAGGCCCCACCCCGGCCGGGACGCACTTGGGCTTGTCCTCCGCCGGGGCCTTGGGCCGGGCCTTGGCCTGGACGGGCTGCTCTCCCTCCTTCTCCGGGACAGGGTTATCAATGGCGCCGAAGCCGGTGGCGATGACGGTAACCCGCAGCTCGTCCTCCAGCGTATCGTCGAAAGCGGTACCCATCATGAACAGCGCGTCGGGGTCGGCCACCTGCTTGACCATCTCGGCGGCCTGCTCCACCTCCTCCAGCCCCATGTCCATGGGCCCGGTGATGTTGACGATAATACCCTTGGCCCCCTGAATGGAGGTTTCCAGCAAGGGGCTGTTGATGGCGATGCGGGTGGCCTCCTCCGCCTTGTTCTTGCCCGCGGCCCGGCCCACGCCCATGTGGGCCAGCCCCGCGTCCTTCATCACGGCGGTGACATCGGCAAAGTCCAGGTTGATGAGGCCCGTGGTCTTAATCAGGTCGGAGATGGACTGCACCGCCTGGCGCAGCACATCGTCGGCGATGGCAAAGGCGTTGGCAAAGGTGATTTTCTCATCGGTGGCGTACTGGAGGCGGTCGTTCGGGATGATGACCAGGGAATCCACCTTCTGCCGCAGCTCCTCGATGCCCTGGGCCGCCTGATCCATGCGGCGGCGGCCCTCAAAGTTAAAGGGCTTGGTGACCACGCCCACGGTCAGGATGCCCTTCTCCTTGGCGATCTCGGCCACCACGGGGGCCGCGCCGGTGCCGGTGCCGCCCCCCATGCCGGCGGTGACGAACACCATGTCAGCCCCCTCCAGGAGGGCGGTGATCTGCTCCTTGCTCTCCTTGGCGGACTCCCGGCCCACGTCGGGGTTGGCCCCCGCGCCCTTCCCGCCGGTGAGCTTCTCGCCGATGGCCAGCTTCTGGGTGGCCTCAGAGGCGCTGAGGCACTGCCGGTCGGTGTTCACCGCGATGAACTCCACGCCCTGCATCCCGGAACGAACCATTCGGTTCACAACATTATTGCCGCCGCCGCCTACGCCGATGACCTTTAAAACGTCCTCGTGGTTGGCGGTGGAATCCATTACAAAAGCCATACCCATGATCCTCCTATGTAAAACAACGAATAGTTATCCATTCCAAAGCGCAAGCTATATCTTGTTATATTGTACCCTTTTTTCCCCATACAGTCAATAGAAAGCTGCGTGCTGGAGAAATTTTTTAGTGGTCGGGGATGAACCGCGCCCGGTCCTCGGTCACCGTCAGATCCAGCAGCCCGCCCTGCCCCTCCTGGATTTTTCCACTGGACAATCCGCTGTCCAAAGCGGCCTGGGCCAGCCGTACACAGTAGTCGTAATCCCCGCCCCGGGGCAGCTTGATGCGGTAAATGCCGTAATACAGCGTCATGGAGGTGGCCGAGCCGCACTCAATCCGGGTGCTCTGCTCCAGCATCCCATAGTTCTCCACCGCCGCCAGCAGCTCCTTCACATAGCCCAAGGTGGCCTGCTCCCCTTCCGCCACCTGGAGCATCCCTCCAGCGAAAGGGCTCACCGCCGTCAGGCCGTCGATCTGCACGGTTTTGACGCTGCCATTGTCCTTTTCCAACAGCTTCCCCTGGGAGGAAATGAGCCATCTGCCCTCGGAGGAGTCCACCGACGCCGACGCCACCCGCTCCGTCACCCGGATCACCAGCTTGTCCGGGTAGGAGCGGTGAATGCTCACCCCCTCCACATAGGGCAGCTGGGCGCGTATGCCTGCGGAGATCCGCCCCCTGGACAGGGCGATGAGGTTGTCCCCCAGTTGGATGCCGGAGGCATCAATGATCTCTTCCGGCGTGTAGCGTACATTGCCCTCCACCTGGATGGCGTTCACCCGGAAAAAGACCACGCAGGCGGTGATGACCGCCGCGGCAATGAGCAGCACGGACATCACCTTATACAGCCCGCCGAAGCGGCCCCGGCGGCGGCTGGGCCGGCTGTGCCTGCGCTGTCTTGCCATGGTGGTCACCTCCATTCTCTTTTGCGGTCCCGCAATGGGGCGCCTCCGGCAGGGGCTGCTTTCTGCTTGTTCAGAAAGTGACCAAAGACACCCTGAGGGGGACGCCGCCCCCCTCGCTCTGCGCACTCCAGGCGGCTATCCTCACGCTTCCCGCCGCTCCACATCGGCCCCCAGGGCGCGGAGCATCCCCTCCAGGCCCTCATAGCCCCGGTCGATGTGGTTCAGGCCGGACAGGGCTGTGACGCCCTCCGCACCCAGGGCCGCGGCGGCCAGCGCCCCTCCTCCCCGCAGGTCGGCGGCCTCTACCCGCGCCCCGTGGAGCCGCTCCACACCCCGCACCAGGGCCACCCGCCCCTCGGTGGTGATGTCCGCCCCCATGCGGATGAGCTCCGGCACATGCCGGTACCGGCTGTCGAACATGGTCTCCACAAACAGCGTGCACCCCCGGGACGCCGCCAGCGCCGCCATGACGGGCGCCTGGGCGTCGGTGGGAAAGCCGGGGTAGGGCGCGGTGCGGATGGTGGGCGCCCCTTTCAGCGGCGTATCCCGGTCCCGCTCCAGCTCCACATACTCCAATTTGCTCTCCACCCGGCACCCCGCCTGGTGCAGCACCGAGAGCACTGTGGCCAGATGCCGCCAGTCCACCCCGCCCAGCCGCACCCGCCCTCCGGCACAGGCCGCGGCGGACAACAGGGTGGCCGCCACAATGCGGTCCCCCATGACGGTGTACTCCCCGCCGGACAGCGTCCTGCCCCCCTCCACGGCGATGGTGGAGCTGCCCGCCCCCCGGACGCAGGCCCCCAGGCAGTTGAGGAAGCTCTGGAGGTCGCCGATCTCCGGCTCCCGGGCGGCGTTGGCAATGGTGGTGGGGCCGGACGCCCCCACGGCGCACAGCATGGCGTTCTCCGTGGCTCCCACGCTGGGCAGGGCCAGATGCACCTCGCCCCCCGCCGGCCTCCCATGGCAGTGAATGCCCCGCTCCTCGCTCACCTCACACCCCAGGGCGCGGATGGCGGACAGGTGCAGGTCAATGGGCCGGGGGCCCAGCTCACACCCGCCGGGATATGTAAGGTGGGCCTCCCCCATCCGGGCCAGCAGCGGCCCCAGAAATATGATGGACGAGCGCATGGAGCGCATCTGCTCCTCCGACACGGAGCAGCCGGACGCCCCGGCAGGGTCCACCGTGATGGTGTGCCCTTCCTGCTCCGCCCGGCACCCCAGGCGGCGCAGGATATTCAGCGCCGCCGTAACGTCGGTGAGCTGCGGGCAGTTGCGCAGCACCACCGGCCCTCGTGCCAGCAGGCAGGCGGCCAGAATGGGCAGCACGCTGTTTTTCGCCCCGTGAACGGCCAGCTCCCCCTCCAGCGGCGTCCCGCCCCGAAGATACATCACACTCATGGCAAAGCCTCCCCATAGAAAGAAATCTCGCTTCATCCTATGCGGAAGGGCTTTGAGCCGTTATTTCATGAGCTTAACAAGGTTTTCATAGATGTCCTGGGCGGCATGGGGCGCGGCCAGCTCCCTCAGCGCCCGGCCCATGGCCGCCCGGCGGGCGCCGTTGGCCAGCAGCTCCATGGCCGCCCGGTAGAGCCCCTCCCCGGTGCACTCCTTTTCCTCCATCAGCTCCACCCCGCCCCGGTCGCACAGCACCTTGGCGTTTTTAAACTGATGGTTGGCCGCCACAAAGGGCGAGGGCACCAAAATGGCGGGCTTGCCCAGGGCGGTGAGCTCCCCGATGGTGGACGCCCCCGCCCGGCAGATAACCAGATCGGCGGCGGCCATCACCACCGGCATGTCGTCAATATAGGGCCTGATCTCCCGGTCCGTCACCGCCACGCCGCGCCGGGCAAGCCCGGCGGTCATGTCCTCATAATCCCGCCCGGCGGCGTGGATGTAGTGGAACTGCCGCCCCTCAGCGGCCCAGCGCTCCACAAAATCCACCGTTTTTTCGCTCATATGCCCCGCTCCCTGGGAGCCCCAGAAGGAGATCACCAGCGGCTGGCTGTCCAGCAGCCCCAGCCGCAGCCTGGCCTGCTCCCGGTCCAGGGTGAAGAACTCCCCCCGCACGGGGGTGCCGGTGACGGCCACCCGCTTGGCGTCCTTGTAATACGCCGCCGCCTCGGGGAAGCCCACCATCACCAGCCCCACCTGATTGGCCAGCGCCCGGGTGGTGAGGCCCGGATAGGCGTTGGACTCATGGATGGCGCAGGGAATGCGCCGCCGGGCCGCCTCATGGACGGCGGGATAGGAGGCATATCCCCCGGTGCCCACCACCAGATCGGGCCTGAATTTTTTTAAAATGGAGGCGGCCTCATACTGCCCCACGGGCAGCTTGAGGGCGCTGCCCACATTATGCTTGATGACCTTCCAGCTCCACGAGCGCTCAAAGGTGGACACCTTCACCGTCTCAATGGGGTAGCCCGCCTGCTTGACCAGCCGCTGCTCCATCCCCCGCTCCGCGCCCACAAACAGGATCTCGCAGCCGGGGTGGTGGGCCTCAAACTGCTGGGCCACGGCCAGAGCTGGATTTACGTGGCCCGCCGAGCCGCCGCAGGTAAATATCACTCTCATATCGTCCTCACATCGCCGAAGCAAGGTCCGCCCGGCCCTCTTGCTTCCCCTCTCCCCGCAACGCCGAAGGCCAGCCTTGCGCAGGCCCCTGTTTGTCTCACAAGCTCCATTCTCTTGCCTCCACCTTTCCTCCTATTCCGCCTTGGGGGCGGCAATCTGCCGGGACACGCTGAGCACCATCCCCATCTCCGCCAGCTGGATGGCCAGAGCTGTGCCGCCGTAGCTGAAGAAGGGCAGGGAGATGCCGGTGGGCGGCAGAAAATTGGTGACCACGCCGATATTGAAGAAGGTCTGGAAGGCCGTCAGCGAGGTGATGCCCACCACCAGCAGCGTCCCGAACCGATCCCGGGCGTGGAGGGCCAGCCAGAACCCTCGGATGATAAGCAGGGCGAACAGCGCCATAATAACGCACGCCCCCACCATGCCCAGCTCCTCGCAGGCGATGGAGAAGATGTAGTCGTTGTGCTCCTCCGGGAGGAACAGGTGCTTCTGGCTGCTGTTGCCCAGCCCCTTCCCCAAAAGCCCCCCGGAGCCTATGGCGGTCATGGACTGGATGGGCTGGAAACCGCCTTTGCGCGGCTCCAGGAAGGGGTCCTGCCAGATCTCAATGCGGGCTTTCATGTAATCCGTCTGGGTGATAATCCATATCAGCGCGCCGCCCACCAGCGCGCCGCCTGCGGCAAACCAGCCCAGCGAGATGCCCGAGGCAAACAGCACCGAGGCCGCCGCCACCACCACCAGCACCATGGCCGACATGTGGTGCTGCAGGGCGATGACGCCCAGCACCACCGCCAGCACCGCCCCATAGGGCAGCAGTTCCAGCAGGCCCACCCGGTCCAGCCGGGCGGCCATCCGGCCGGTAAAGGTGCGCTTGCTCCACTTCTTGGGCGGGGCGGGCTGGCCGCTCCGTTTGGAAAGCCCGGCCGAGAAAAACATGATGATGCCCACCTTGGCGATCTCCGAGGGCTGGAAGCGGATGCCGAAAATGCTGACCCACCGCAGCGCGCCGCCGCCGGTCTTGCCGATGCCGGGGACAAACACCATCAGCATCAGTACAATGGACGCCCCCAGCACAAATACGGACATCCAGCGGAAGTGCTGGTAGTCGATTTTGGAGATGACGAACATGGCGAACACGCCCAGCAGCGCAAATCCAAACTGCCGCTTGAAAAAGTACAGCGGGTCTCCCTTGGTGTTGATGGCGGCGTCCAGGTTATACATGGCCGAGGCATAGGAGGCGGACAGCACCATGATGAGCCCCACGGCGGTGAGCAGCATCACCAGCGCCAAAAAGGGCAGGTCGATGGGCCCCCGGGCCAGCTGCTGCTCAATGGTCAGATCCCGCTTTGCTTTTCTGGCCATGGGCCTCTCCTCCTTCCGCTTTCATCAAACTAACGTTTCACGTGAAACATTGGGCTGCCGCTCGCGACAGCTCCACGCTCAGATGTTGTCACGCTGCGCCTGCTCGCAACGCGCGGCTTCCCTCCGCCTCGGGCTGGTCTCCGGGGCGCTGTGCGCCCCTCACCTCGCCCTCGCTCCAGTCCATCCGCGCTGCTCGCGACGGCTACGCGCTCAAATGGCGTACCGATACATGACCCCCACAAAGGCCAGCAGGCAGAACGCCACCGTGATCCCCGTGAAGGTGAGCACGATACGCACCTCGCTCCACCCGCCCAGCTCCAGGTGGTGGTGGAGGGGCGCCATGCGGAAAATGCGCTTGCCGTGGGTGAGCTTGAAGTAGCCCACCTGGATGATATCGCTCATGGTCTCGGCGATGTAGATAACCCCCACCGGCACCAGCACCAGCGGCGCGTCCAGGGCAAAGGCCATACCGCACACTGCGCCCCCCAGAAACAGGGAGCCGGTGTCCCCCATAAACACCTTGGCGGGGTGGAAATTATACACCAGAAAGCCCAGCAGTCCGCCCGCCAGCGCCCCGGCGAACACACCCACCGCCCCCTTGTCCCACCATTGGGACAGCGCGGCGAAGAACACCGACACCGCCAGCGTCACACTGCCCGCCAGCCCGTCCAGCCCGTCGGTGAGGTTGACGGAGTTGACGCAGCCCACGATGACAAAGGCGGCAAACACCAGATAGACCCCCCAGGGCAGCGGCCGGGATATGTTGACAAAGGGGATATACAGGTTGGGGCTCAGATGATGCGTGCTGTTGAGCAGGGTCAGAAAGGCGATGGCCGCCGCCAGCTGCAACAGGAACTTCCACCCGGCGGTGAGGCCGGTGTTCTCATGCTTGCGGATCTTGGCGTAATCGTCCACAAAGCCGATGGCGCCGCACACCAGGGCAAAGCCCAGCACAAACACCGCCTGCCAGCTCCCCTGGGCCATGTCCCGCCAGCCGAAGGCCAGCACCGCCGCAGCTGCGGCCACAATGAACATGATCCCCCCCATGGTGGGGGTGCCCTCCTTATTTTTGTGCCAGTTGGGGCCGATTTCCTTGATGGACTGTCCCGCGTGCAGCGCCCGCAGAATGGGGATGAGCACCCATCCCACCAGCACCGAGATCACAAAGGCGGTCAGCGCCGCCAGCAGCATCCGTACCATAGCTTTCTCCTCCGCACTCTCTTTTGTATTTTCTCCACTGTCCGAAGCCTTCAGCCGCTCAGCCGCTCGGCCGCCTCTCCCAGCGGAACCCCCAGGGCCAGCGCCCCGGCCAGGGCTGCCAGATGGTCGTACAGCCGCGGGCTCGCCCCGGCGCTCACCCGCACCCGGGCCAGCTCTCTCCCGGCCAGGGCCACGAATTCCAGCCAGTCCCCCCGCAGGCGGACATTTTTAGCCGTCAGGTCCGCCTGGGGCCGCCCGTCGGAGTAGGCGTACACCGCCCCCGGCATGGCCCCGGCCAGCCGGCGGCCCTCCGGGTCGTCCAGCCCCACCACGGTAATGTCCGCCCGCCCGGACAGCGCCCACCGGGCGGCGGCGCAGCCGCTCAGCGTCCTCTGGGCCGGGGGATCGAAGTTCTCCACCACCACTGCCCGGCAGCAGCCCTCATAGAACGCCGCCTGACAGGGGGTGAGCTCCACCACCGGGCCGGGCACAAGGGCGCGCAGCAGCGCGGCTGTGCGCGTCCCGCCCCGGCCCACCACGGCCACAGGGCCCCTTATTGTACTCCTACTGGTCGCCATATTCAATACTGCTCACAAATCTTACCTCCACCACGGTGCCGGGGGACACCATCACCCCCGCGTCTACCGACTGGGCGGCCATCACCACCGAGGCGTCGGTGTAGTCCACCACCCCGGCGGCCCGCATAAACAATCCCAGCTCTTCCAGCTTGGTCTTTGCCGCCGTGGGGCTCAGGCCCGTCAGGTCCGGGGTCTCCACCTGCCCCTCCGGGGCGTCGTCCCCCAGGTACAAAATCACGTTGGACCCGCCGGGGATGGACACGCCGGCGGAGGGCACCTGATGGGTGACGATGTTGCCTGTACCCACGGTGCGGCACTCCAGCCCCGCACTTTGGACCGCCGTTTTGGCCACCGTCAGCTCCTTGCCCACCACGTAGGGCATGGGGGCGTCCGCCGCCGCCAGCTGGTCGCTGGAATACTGCTTCTCAATCCCCATATAGTCCAGGATGTTGGCGATGAGCGCCCCTGCCATGGGGGCGGCGATATTGCCGCCGCTGATATAGGTGCCCGAGGCAATATAATTGGAGCCGGGGGCGGAGCGCTTGGGGGTATCGTACACCACCAGCACCAGCACCTGGGGATCGTCTGCCGGGGCAAAGCCCATGAAGGAGCACATCACGTCGTCGTTGGTCTCGTCCTTACCCTTCAGGTCGATCTTTTCCGAGGTGCCCGTCTTGCCGCCAATGCGGTAGCCGTTCATGCTGGCGTTGTGGCCGGAGCCGTTGGCAACCACGCTCTCCAGAATGCCCCGCACCTTGTCGGAGGTGGACTCGCTGATAACCTGGCGCACCTCCTTGGTCTCATGGTAGAACACGGTGTTCCCATCCTGGTCGGCGACGCTCTGCACCAGATAGGGCTGGAGCAGATGGCCGCCGTTGATGACCGCGGCAAAGGCGGAGATCATTTGCAGCGGGGTGACGGCAAAGGTCTGCCCAAAGGAAGAGGAAGCCACCGACTGCACCCCATAGGGGCCGGTGAAGTACTCCTTGCCGCCGGACCAGAAAATGCTGCCGCCCTCCCCCGCCATGTCGATGCCCGTCTTGTCGAACAGGCCGAAATCCTCAAAATACTTCCACATGGTCTCCGCGCCGATCCTCTGGGCAATGGTCATCAGCGCCACGTTGCAGGAATTCTCCACCGCCTCGGTGAGGGTTTGGTCCAGGTGCCCGCTCTTTTTGTGGCAGTGGGTGGGCTTCAGCCCCGGCCCGGCCGTCATGGAACCGCTGCAATAGAAGTGGTCATCCATGGAGATGGCCCCCTCCTCCAGCCCAATGGACACGGTGATGGGCTTGAACACCGACCCCGGCTCATAGGCGTCGGTGAGGGCGCGGTTTTTCATCTGGCGGTTCCACGCGTCCTTCCAGGCATCGTCGGCCGCATCGTCCCCCTCCTCCGCTTTCACCTGCTCCACCTCGTCCTTCAGCGCCTCACTGAGCAGGACATCCCAGTTGTTGGGGTCGAAGTCCGGGGAGCTGGCCATGGCCAGCACCGCCCCCGTCTGGGGGTCGATGGCCAGGCCGAAGGCCCCGTTCTGCACGTCATAGGTCTCAATGCCCTCCGCCAGGGTCTGCTCCAGCATGGCCTGGATGCGCTCATCCACGGTAAGGGTCACATCGTAGCCGTTCTGGGCGTCGAAGTACGACTCATAGCCGGAGATCATCTCCATCCCCCAGCCGTTTTTGGAGGTGACCACCCGGCCCAGCTCGCCGGACAGCACATCCTCATAGCCCGCCTCGATGCCCGCCTTGCCCACCTTGTTTTCGCCGCTGTCCTTGGTCTGGCCCATGTATCCCAGGATGTGGGAGCCCACGGAGGAAAAGGGATAGTACCGCTTGCTGCTGGGCGTGAGCTGGAGCCCGGCGGAAAGCTTCTTTTCGCTGATAAGCTGCCGGGCACGCTCCGCGTCCTCCTCCTCCAGCTCGAAGTACAGCACCTCATAGCCGGAGTCGATGCGTTCGATGCGCTTCCACAGCCGCTCCTCATCGTAGCCGAACAGATCCACGATACCGTCCACAATGGTCTTGCGCAGGTCGTAGAGGGCTTTTTCGTAGGCGGTCTCGTCCAGCTTGCCGTCCTTTTCGTACTGCTTCTTTTCCACAGCGCCGTATACCCCCATGGGGGACAGGATCAGCTTGTAAACCGTGGCGGACATGGCCATGGCCCGGCCCTCCCGGTCATAGATGGTGCCCCGGTTGGCCGGCACGGAGACGCTCTTGGTCTGCTGGTTTGCCGCCCGGCGCTCCCATTCCTCATGCTCCACGATCTGGAGCTTGTAGAGCTGGGCCACCAGCGGGAAAAATATGCCGATGCCCAGCACCACCAGCAAAAAAATGGTGCGCCGGAACAAGCTTCGGTTGTTTCTGCCGTCTGCGCGGCGGGGCTTGCGGTTGGGGTCCTGCATGGGCTTCGCTCCTCCTCACGGGTTTTCCGGGCGGCGAAGGGGCGCGCCGCTATTGGGAGAGGGGCGCGGGAACCCTGTGTGTTCCACACGCCCCTCTTTTTTCTCTACGGGTAAATCTATGAGCCGGAGGGATTCGCTTATGACAAAAGCCCGACAAAAAACTGCTCCGCCCGCTGGAGCAGGGCGGACAGGCCGCTCCCCGCCCCCTCATAATACACCACGCTGTCCCCGCCGGACAGGTCCAGGTACACCGTCTGGCCCGGGGAGGACCGGACCATGGAACCATCAGACAAAAATTGGCGCTCAATCTCCTCCACGTCAAACAGCAGCTCATATCTGGCCTGGAGCACCCGGTTTTCGTCCTGGAGCTGGGCCAGGTCGCCGCGCAGCTCCACGATGCTGTTGTTGGCCACCGCCAGCCGGGCGCAGTTCACCACCAGCAGCAGCGTGCAGGCCAGCACCGCGAACAGGCCCACCACCGTAAAGGGGGCCACGGCCCCCTGGGGCCGCACCTGGATGCTGGGCCGGGCCGCCGGACGGCGGCGGGGCTGCGGCTGAGGCCGGCGGCGGGGTTCCGGGCGGCGGACCGTATTCCCCCGCACCTGCCCGCCCCGGGAGGATTCCCGGACGCGCTCCTGCTCGAACTCCGGCTGATAGGCCACATTGCCGCTGGTTCGGTATCTTCTTGTGCCGTTCCTTCGCTGCGCCGCCATAGGGCATTCTCCTTTGCGCTGTCCGTGCCCCACTATGCTGCCCGCAGGGTCAAAGTCTATAACTTCTCCGCCAGGCGCAGCTTCGCGCTGCGGGCCCGGGGATTTTCCTTCAGTTCCTCTTCCCCCGCCGTGATGGGCCGCCGGCCCACCAGCTTCACCCGGGGCGTCTTACCGCACACGCACACCGGGAAATCCGGCGGGCAGGTGCACCCCCTGGCCCACCGGGCATAGGCGGTTTTAACCAGCCGGTCCTCCAGCGAGTGAAACGAGATGATGGCCAGCCGTCCGCCCGGGTTCAGCGCCTCCAGCGCGCACTCCAGCAGCCGCTCCAGCTCCCCCAGTTCGTCATTCACCGCGATGCGGATGGCCTGGAACGACCGCTTGGCGGGATGCTGCTTCTCCCGGCACGCCTTGGCGGGCATGGCGCTTCGGATCAGCTCCGCCAGCTGGCCGGTGGTCTCAATGGGAGCGTTCCCCCGTTCCCGGACGATGGCGGCGGCAATGGGCCCGGCGTAGCGCTCCTCGCCGTACTGCCACAGGACCCGCTTCAGCTCCTCCTGGCTCCAGCCGTTCACCACATCCCGGGCGGTGAGGGGAGCAGATTGATCCATGCGCATATCCAGCGGGGCGTCCTGGAGATAGGAGAAGCCCCGGCTGCCGTCGTCCAGCTGGGGGGATGACACCCCCAGGTCAAAGAGCATCCCATCCACCCCGCCCACATTCAGCGAGGCCAAGATGCCGGCCAGGCCGCCAAAGCTGCCTTGAACCAGGGTCACCCGGTCCAGATATTCCCCAAACCGGGCGGGGGCGGCGTCCAAAGCAGCCTTGTCCCGGTCTATGGCGATAAGCCGCCCGGCGGCCAGGCGCTTGACGATCTCCAGCGAGTGGCCCGCCCTTCCCAGCGTGCCGTCCAAATAGACGCCGCCGGGGCGTATGTTCAGTCCATCCAGGCACTCCTCCAGGAGCACCGGCTTATGGGTATATTCCATCATGGCGTTAAATCCCCAGGTTCTTCATCAGGCTGGCGATGGTCTCGGGATTGAGCTGCTGGCGGGTCTTGGCTTTCCAGTTGTCGGCGCTCCAGATCTGGGCCCGGTCATTGTTGCCGGTGATCACCACGTCCCGGTCGATCTTGGCGTAGTCCTTCAGATAGGAGGGCACCTGAAAGCGCCACTGCTTGTCCGCCTCGCACAGCTGTGCGCTGGCGAAGAACAGATCCATGGCCGCCGCGTCGGTGGTGGACAGCTCCGACACCCGTGCGCGCAGCTTGTCCCACGTCTCCATGGGGTAGAGTGTCAGGTTCTCCTTCACCCCTACCGCCAGGTAAAAGGAGGCGCCCAGCTTGTCCCGCAGCTTGGAGGGTACAATGAGGCGGCCGGCATTGTCGATGCTGTGCTCATAGGTGCCGGTCATCCCACTCCCTCCATTTCACTCCCTATTATAGCAGATTTACTCCATTTCCCTCCACTACGTTTTTCAGTATACCGTAGCCTCCAAAAAATTGCAAGGACTTTTTTTCGGTGATTTTGCCCATTTTTCGGGGATTATGCGAAAATTCTCATCGAACAGCTATTCGTTTTCCATTGCTTGCGCACCCTGCCGCAGGGCTCTCCATGGGCCTTCCCCGTATCTCAGCGGGCAGATAAAACCCCCGCCGCGAAAGGCCGCGGCGGGGGTTTTATCCCTTTGCTGTTCACTTTTTCACTCATCCGTCCGCTTCCGCGTCATACATCCGGCTGCCGCCGGAGGAGCGTTCGCTTCCGCCTCCCGCGCCCATGCCGGAGCGGAACTGGTTGTGCACCTGACGCATTTCCGCATGGGCGGCTGCCAGGGCGTCCTCGGTGCGGCGCAGGAGATCCACACAGTATTCATTGGTCTCCCGGCAGGTCTTTTTGGCCTCCTCGTCGGCATGGGCCAGCACCTCCCGGGCCTTCTGCCGGGCCTGGGTCATCACGGGGGCCTCGCTCACCATCTGGTTAGCCTCGATCTCCGCCCGCTTGCGGATTTCCTCCGCCTCCCGCTTGGCGGCGGCCAGATACTCGTTTCGGGCGTTGAGGATTTTCCGGGCCTCCGCCAGATCCACCGGCAGCTGCTTTTTGGCGTCCTCGATGAGATCCAGGGCCTTATCCCGCTCGATCACGCACTTGTCGCCGCTGAAGGCGGCATTTTTTGCCTCGTCAATCATGTCAAACAGCATATCCAGCAGCTCGTCCACGGCAGTCGCCATGCGTCATCTCTCCTTTTAGATGTAAGCTCGTCGTTCACAGGTCGTCCCGTCCGTCCTGGGTCACCTTGTCCCGCACCCGGTCGATGATCTGCCGGGGCACAAAGTCGGACAGCTCCGCACCATAGCGGGCCAGCTCCTTCACCACCGTGGAGCTGAGGTAGGCGTACTTGGGCCGGGTGTAGAGAAACACCGTATCCAGCCTGGGGTACAGCTTGGCGTTGACCATGGCCATCTGAATCTCCGACTCGTAGTCGGACACCGCCCGAAGCCCCTTCACCAGCACCCTGGCCCGGCAGCGCTTGGCGTACTCCGCCACCAGCTCCCGGGAGCAGTCCACCCGCACGTTAGGCAGGTCCTCCGTCACCTTGCGGATCAGCTCCACCCGCTCCTCCGGGGAAAACAGCCCCCCGTCCTTGGCGGAATTCACGCTGACGCACACGACCAGCTCGTCAAAAATGGCGGAGGCCCGCTTGATGATATCCAGGTGGCCCAGCGTCACCGGGTCAAAGCTGCCGGGGTAAATGGCGCGTCTCATGGGCTGGTCCTCCTGCGGTATAGGGTGAATTTAACCGCTCCACAGCGGTATTCCCGCCCCTTCTCATAGGGGGCCGGCAGGTCGGGAAGGGTGTGGTCCGCCGGACTTTCGCACACTATTATACCATTTTCCACCACAATGTCAATCGCGGCGATCATTTCCAGCGCCCGCTCCAGATTTCCCGAGGCGTAGGGCGGGTCCAGGAAGATCAGTCCGTATTTTTCCCCGGCCCGGCTGAGAAAGGCGGCAAAATCCCTGCCGTGACAGGCGGCCCGCGCCTCAAAGCCGCAGGTCTTCACGTTTTTCTGTACCACCCTCAGCGCGGCGGGAGCGCTGTCCACAAAGTCGCAGAACGCCGCCCCCCGGCTGAGCGCCTCAATCCCCAGCTGCCCCGTCCCGGCGAACAGGTCCAGCGCCCGGCGCCCCTCGATATCAAACTGGATCACGTTGAAAACGCTCTCCTTCACCCGGTCCGCAGTGGGCCGGGTTTCCAGGCCGGGCAGCGCCTCCAGCCGCCGGCTCCGTGCTGTCCCTGCGATCACTCTCATGGCGCGCCGTCCTTTCGCTGCTGATTTTCCGCCGGGTGGAAGTGGACATACACCGCCTGGGCGGTGTTTTTCGGCACCACCGCCGCCAGCTCCTCCAGTGTGGCGGCCTTGACGGCCTTCACGCTCTTGAACGCCTTTAAAAGCTGGGCCTTCCGGCTGGGGCCCACCCCGGCGATCTCATCCAGGGCGGAGCCCTTCAAATGCCCCGCCTGCTGCTGGCGGTGGAACTCGATGGCGAAACGGTGGGTCTCCTCCTGGATGCGGCCCACCATGGAAAACAGCGCCTGGTTGGCCTGGATGCCGATCTCCCGGCCGTCTCCGGCCACCAGGGCCCGGGTGCGGTGCCGGTTGTCCTTCACCATGCCGTATACGGGAATATCCCCCAGCCCCAGCCGGGCCAGCACCTCTTCCGCCACCCTCACCTGGCCTGCGCCGCCGTCCATGAGCAGCAGGTCCGGGCGGTCCGCAAACTTCTTGTCCCCGTCCAAATAGCGCCGGAAACGCCGCTCCACCACCTGCTCCATGGAGGCGTAATCGTCGGCGTGGGACATATCCTTCAGCTTGAAATGGCGGTAGTCCCGCTTCAGCGGCCTGCCGTCGATATGCACCGTCATGGATGCCACAATGTCCGAACTGCCGGTGTTGGAGATATCGAACGCCTCAATCCTATGGGGCTGTCCCTCCATCCCCAGCAGCGCCCCCAGGGCCTCCGTCAGCTTGGAGCGGCGCTCCTCCGCCGTGGTGGCCCGGAGCACCTCCTCGGCGGCGTTCTCGTTGGCCAGCTTCACCAGTTCCATCTTAGCCCCCCGCTGGGGGGTGAGCACCTCCACCTTGCGGCCCACCGCCTCGGTGAGCATCCGGGCCAGCTCCAGGCGCTCGTCAATATCGCAGGGCAGCAGGATCTGCCGGGGCAGCTGTCCCCGCCCGCCATAATACTGGGCCGCCAGCGTGGAAACGGTGGTCTGCTCGTCCTCCATGGGCACCGTGAGCAGCTCCCAATCCTTGGCCGCCAGCTCCCCGCCGATGTAGTGCAGCACCACAAAGCAGCTCTTGGCCTCCCCCCGGTGGTAGCCCACCACATCGGTGTCCGCCAGCGACCCGGCCACCGCCTTCTGCCGGGTGGACAGCAGCTGGATGGAGCGGATGCGGTCCCGGAGCTGTGCGGCCTTCTCAAAGCGCAGCTCCTCCGCCGCCAGCTCCATCTCGGCGGACAGCTCGTCCACCACCTCGTCCAGCCGCCCCTCCAGCAACCGCACCGCCTGGCCGATGGAGTGCTTGTACTGGCTCTGGTCCATCTCCGCCCGGCAGTACCCGTCGCATACCCCCATGTGAAAGTTGAGGCAGGGCCGCTCCTTACCAATATCCCGGGGGAACTTCCGGCGGCAGCCGGGCAGGCGCAGGGCCTGGCGCAGGGCGTCGATGATGCCCTGGCTGGCAAAGCGGGAGCCGTAGGGCCCGAAGTACCGCGCCCCGTCGTCCTCCGCCTTGGCGGCCAGCGAAAACCGGGGGTAGTCCCCCGGGGA
>Ga0137309_100912_pt1 | contig 21464 bp, 21 predicted proteins | sample NAcewiD2O_June_FD_97179 | JGI IMG/M metagenome (GOLD analysis project Ga0137309, IMG submission 97179) | Mouse cecal microbial communities from Vienna, Austria - N-Acetylneuraminic amended D2O_June | ecosystem: Host-associated > Mammals > Digestive system > Large intestine > Cecum | place... | reverse complement strand
CTGTAAAGTCAACCAATACGAAACCGCCGCCATGGAGCACACCCTCCTGAACCGCGGCCACCAGCTGGTCCCGTTCGACACCCCCGCCGACGCCTACATCATCAACACCTGCACCGTCACCGCCGTCAGCGACAAAAAATCCCGCCAAATGATCCGCCGCGCCCGGAAACAAGCCCCAAATGCAGTGGTGGCCGTCTGCGGCTGTTACGCCCAGACAAACCCCGACGAAATCAAAACACTCGACGTCGACCTCATCTCCGGCACCGGCGACCGTATGAAATTCCTGGACCTTGTCGAACACGCCGTCCGTGAAAAAGCCCCCATCCTCGCCCTGGATGAGGCCCTGCGCCGCCGCTCCTTCGAGCTCCTCCCCGCCGGAGGCATGACCGAACGCACCCGCGCCATGCTCAAAGTCGAGGACGGCTGCACCAACTTCTGCTCCTACTGCATCATCCCCTACGCCCGCGGCCCTGTCCGCTCCCTCCCCCTCGAAGAGGCCAAGGTGGAAGTGCGCCGCCTCGCCTCCGAGGGCTACCAGGAAATCGTCCTGACAGGCATCGAGATCTCCTCCTGGGGACGGGACCTGCCGGACGCCCCGCCCCTCATCGACCTTGTCGAGGCCGTCTGCCAGACCGCCCCGGACCTCCGCGTCCGCCTGGGCTCCCTGGAGCCCCGCACCATCACCGGGGACTTCTGCCGCCGCGCCGCCGCGCTGGACAATCTCTGCCCCCACTTCCACCTCTCCATGCAGTCCGGCTGCGACGCCACCCTCCGCCGCATGAACCGCAAATACGACACCACCCGCTTCCTGGAGAGCGTCACCCTCCTCCGCCGTTTCTTCGACTGCCCCGCCATCACTACCGACCTCATCACCGGCTTCCCCGGAGAGACTGAGGAGGAATTTTCCGAGACGCTTTCCTTCCTCCGCCAATGCGCCTTCGCCGAGATGCACATCTTCCCCTACTCCATCCGCCCCGGCACCCCCGCCGCCGCCATGGAGCAGGTCCCCGGCCCCGTGAAGGAAGAGCGCGCCGCCCGCGCCGCCGCTGCCGCGGACAAAATGCACCTGGAATACCTCCAAAACTGCGTGGGCCGCATCTTCAACGTCCTCTACGAACAGCCCCGGGACGGCCTCTTCCAGGGCCACGCCGAAAACTACATGACCGTCGCCGCCCGGGGCGAGGACCTGCACAACCTCATCTGCCCCACGAAGATTCTGGAGGCCCGGGACGGCCTGCTGATTGGAGAAATCATAGATTAAAAGGAGCCGGTCATGTACAACTTTTTCGCCTATATCGCCCGCATGAAATATATCACCCGCTGGTCCCTCATGCGAAACAGCCTCCCCGAGAACATCCAGGAGCACAGCCACATGGCCGCTGTCCTCGCCCACGCCCTCGCCGTCATCCGCCGGGACGTCTTCCTCATCCCCTGCGACCCCGACAAGTGCGCCTCCGCCGCCCTCTTCCACGACGCCGCAGAAATCTTCACCGGCGACCTCCCCACCCCTATCAAGTACTACAGCCCCGCCATCCTGGACGCCTACCGCCAGGTGGAGGCCGTGGCCGCAAACCGCCTCCTGGAATCCCTCCCCGAGGAGCTCCGCCCCGCCTATGCCCCCCTTCTCCGGGAGGAGGACCCGGACATCCACGCCCTGGTCAAAGCCGCCGACAAGCTCTGCGCCTACCTCAAATGCCTGGAGGAGCTCCAGAGCGGCAACCGGGAGTTCGCCGACGCCGCCCAGCAGACCCTCGCCGCCCTCCGGGACATGAACATGCCCGAGATCGACTGGTTCCTCGAGCGCTTCGCCCCCGCCTTCGGCCTCACTCTGGACGGCCTCCAGGGCCGCTGAGGACGCCCTTTAGAAAAAGTTCCACTTTTTATCAGAAAACACTTGCACTCCGGAAATCTCCGTGGTATAATCGCCTTGTTAGTATCGATAGACCAGAGTGGACTTTTCGGTCCGCTCTTTTTCTTGACTTATTTTGATAGAGCAATTTCCCCCAAAAATGGGGCAAATTCGCTCCGATTTGACAGATTTTGGAGGAGGACGACCAATGGCAAAGGTGACCGACCTTGTCTCACGGCTTGCCGCCCCTGCCGTGGAGGCCGCCGGGTGTGAGCTCTGGGACGTGGAATATGTCCGGGAGGCCGGAAGCTGGTTCCTGCGGCTCTATATCGACAAGCCCGGCGGCGTGGACATCCTCGACTGCGAGACCGTCAGCCGCACAGTCAGCGACCTGCTGGATGAGGCCGACCCCATCGAGGGCAGTTATACCTTTGAGGTCTCCTCCGCCGGGGCCGAACGGCCCCTCAAGCGCCCCGGTGACTTTGCCCGTTTTCTGGGCAGCCCCGTGCTGGTTAAGCTCTATAAGGCCCGGGACGGCCGCAAAGAGTTCCCCGGACACTTGGCCGGGTACCAGAACGGGGACATCACCATCACCATGAACGGTGAGGATATTACGTTCTCGAAGGACGAGGTGGCCCTCTGCCGCCTGCGGATCGAGTTTTGAAGGAGTATGTCATGAAATGTGATGAGATTTTCGCGGCCCTGGACATGCTGGAGAAGGAGCGGGGCATCTCCCCTGCCTTCATGATGGATAAGATCGTCCAGGCGCTGACAACAGCCTATAAGAAAGACCACGAGGGCGTGGAGAACGTCATCGTGGAGGTCAACGAGGTCAGAAAGGACCTGCGCATGTACGTCCAGAAGGAGATCGTGGAGGAAGTCGAGAACCCCGGCACCCAGATGTCCCTGATGGAGGCCCGGGCCAAGTACGGCCGGGTGGACCTGGGCGGCACCGTCAACATCCCCGTGGACAACGTGGAGTTTGGCCGCATCGCCGCCGGAAACGGCAAGCAGGTCATCATCCAGGGCCTCCGGGAGGCCGAGCGGGGCATGGTCTACGACGAGTTCAACTCCAAACAGCACGAAATCCTTACCGGCGTGGTCTCCCGCATCGACCCCCGCAACGGCAGTATCTCCCTGCGCATCGGCACCGGCGCGGAATCTACCGAGGCCATGCTCTCCGCCACCGAGCAGATCCGCGGCGAGGAGCTGGTGGAAGGCCAGCACGTCAAGGTCTATGTGGTGGAGGTCCGCCGCAGTACACGCGGCCCCCAGGTGCTCATCTCCCGGACCCATCCGGGCCTGGTGAAGCGGCTCTTCGAGCTGGAGGTGCCTGAAATCTACGAGGGCATCGTTGAAGTCAAGTCCATCGCCCGGGAGGCCGGGAGCCGCACTAAGATGGCTGTCTGGAGCAGCGACGAGGCCATCGACCCCATCGGCGCCTGCGTGGGCCCCGCCGGACAGCGGGTGGGCAGTATCGTCAATGAGCTCCGGGGGGAGAAGATCGACATCATCAAGTACAGCGAGGACCCCGCCCAGTTCATCGCCGCCGCCCTGGCCCCCGCCGACGTGGTGGACGTCTGGATCGCCGACGAGGGCAAGGGATGCCGGGTCATCGTGCCCGACGACCAGCTCTCCCTGGCCATCGGCAAGGAGGGGCAGAACGCCCGCCTCGCCGCCCGCCTCACCGGCTACAAGATCGACATCAAGCCCCAGTCCTACAAGGACGAGGAGCCCGAGGCCGAGGGCGTGAACGAGGAATAAGGCCATGGACGGACGCATCTCTGTGGCCTACCTGCAATCCTATATCAAGTCCAAGGACCACCATCCAGAGCTGGTCAAGGACTATTTTCTCAAGCTCACGGAGGAGACCGGGGAGCTGGCCCGGGCCATGCGCAAGGGCCTGCGCCCCGCCTCCCAAGAGGACATTCGCGGCACCGTGGATGAGGAGCTCTGGGACGTGATCTACTACACCCTGGCCATCGCCAACTGCTACGGCATCGACATGGAGTCCGTCATCCCGAAGAAGGCGGCGTTCAACGCCCAGCGCTACCCCGATCCGGAGCCCTTTGCCCTGGACCGGTAGCTGAGAAAGGAAGCGCCATGCAGAAACCGAAAAAAGTCCCCCAGCGCCAATGCCTTGGCTGCCGGGAGATGAAGGATAAAAAGGCCCTCATCCGGGTGGTCCGCTCCCCGGAGGGGGAGATCAGCCTGGATTTCAAGGGCAAAAAGCCCGGCCGGGGGGCCTACGTTTGCCCCGACCCGGCGTGCCTGGCCAAGGTCCGCAAGAGCCGGGCCCTGGAGCGGGCCTTTGAGAGCGCCATCCCGGCGGAGGTCTACGGCCTGCTGGAACAGCAGATGGAGGAAGGCGATGGATAACATCCTCTCCATGGCGGGCCTGGCCCTCCGGGCCGGACGGCTGGAGGTGGGCGACGAGGCCGCGTCGGACGCCTGCCGGGAAAAGCGGTGCCGCCTGCTCCTGACCGCCTGCGGCGCATCCGAGAACGCCCTGCGCCGGGCGGAGCGGTGTGCTCAGGAGGGGCAGTGCCTGCTGCTCCCCCTCCCCTGCTCCAAGGAGGAGCTGGGCGCGGCCCTGGGCCGGGGGAGCTGTGCCATGGCGGCGGTGACGGACCTGGGGTTCGCCCTGGCCCTGGCGGAGAAGCTGGCGGCACGGGACCCGGCGCGGTACGGCGAGGCCGTGGAGCGCCTGCGTTTGAAGGCAGAGCGGGCCGCACAGCGGCGGCAAGCGCCTAGAAAGCGCCCTGGGCGCAAGAAAAAGTAAGAATAACCATAACAGACGCCTGGAAGTCGGAGAACGGGCGCGAAGCGGAAATAAAAGTTTCGCCCGCCTTTTCAAAGGCGGCGGGTCCAGGGCAGAGCCCTGGTGGGTTTGGGCGAAGCCCAACACGCATTCGTCTCATTCGATTTTCAGTCGTGTGTTATGGTGTATAAAGCAAACTACTGGAGGTGGCCTTATTGGGTAATATCGTAAATAAGTATAAGGTAAACGAGCTGGCGAAGGATTTCGGGATGCAGACAAAGCAGATCATCGAGATCCTCAGCAAGTACTTCGACACGCCGAAGAAGTCCGGCCAAAACCTGACGGACCAGGAGCTGACGGTGGTCTTCGAGCACCTGACCCAGACCAACCAGGTCAGCAGTATCGAATCCATCTATGCCGACACCGCTCTGGCTGAGAAGGCCAAGCCCGCTCCGGCCGAGTCCCTCGCCCCCAGGGGCCGGGACCAGGGCGGCAAGAAGCCTCAAAACGGGCGAGGCGGGTCCGAGGGCGGCAAGCCCCGGCAGAACAGCGCTCCCGCAAAGAATCCCCCTCAGAGCGCGCCCCAGCCTCCCAAGGGGCAGGGCCAGCAGGCTCAGCCGCAGAATCAGCAGGCCAGTCAGCCCGGCGCGTCCCGGGTGGTGCCCAAGACCAAGGTGGTGGACACCCGCAAGGCCACCAATGTCAACCTGGATAAGTACGACGAGAAGCTGCAAGATATGGCCGAGCGCTCCGGCGCAGGCGGCGGACGCCGGGACCGGGAGCAGGGTAAGGAGAAATTCCGCAGCGCCGGAAGCAAGAAGCGGGGACAGATGTCCTTTTCTAACAAGCGGCGTCAGGAGGAGGCGGAGAAGATGCGCCGTCTCCAGCTGGAAATCGCCAAGAAGACCCCCCTCACCGTGAAGATCCCCGCAGAGATCTCTGTGGGCGAACTGGCCAGCCGGATGAAGAAGACCGGGGCCGAGGTGGTCAAGTGCCTCATGAAGAACGGCGTCATGGCCTCCGTCAGCCAGCTCATCGACTTCGACACCGCCGCCATCATCGCCGAGGAGCTGGGCTGCAAGGTAGAGCGGGAGATCGTGGTCACCATCGAGGAGAAGCTCATCGACACCGCCGAGGACAAGGAGGAGGATCTCCGTCCCAGGGCCCCGGTGGTGGTGGTCATGGGCCATGTGGACCACGGCAAGACCTCCCTGCTGGACTATATCCGCAAGGCCAGCGTGGCCAAGGGCGAGGCCGGCGGCATCACCCAGCACATCGGCGCGTACCAGACCCAGATCGGCGGCAAGCCCATTACCTTCCTGGACACCCCCGGCCATGAGGCCTTCACCTCCATGCGGGCCCGGGGCGCTATGGTTACGGACATCGCCATCCTGGTCGTCGCCGCCGAGGACGGCATCATGCCCCAGACCGTGGAGTCCATCAACCACGCCAAGGCCGCGAATATCCCCATCATCGTAGCCATCAACAAGATGGATAAGCCGGACGCCAACCCGGAGCGCATCAAGCAGCAGCTCACCGAATACGAGCTGGTGGCCGAGGAGTGGGGCGGGCAGACCATCATCTGCCCCATCTCCGCCAAGACCGGAATGGGCATCGAGAACCTGCTGGAGATGGTCTCCCTCACCGCGGAGGTGGCGGAGCTCAAGGCCAACCCCAACCGCGCCGCCCAGGGTACGGTCATCGAGGCCCGGCTGGACAAGGGCCGCGGCCCTGTGGCCACCCTCCTGGTCCAGAACGGCACCCTCAAGCAGGGCGATATTATCATCGCCGGCACCGCCGTGGGCCGCGTGCGGGCCATGGTGGACGACAAGGGCAGCCGCCTCGCCCAGGCCGGTCCCTCCGTGCCGGTGGAGATCACCGGTCTCGCAGATGTCCCCGGCGCGGGGAGCGTCTTTAACGCCGTGGCCGACGAGCGCCTGGCCCGGGAGCTGGCCGAGCAGCGCCGCAACGAGGAGCGGGCCAAGGCCGCCGCTCCCGTCCAGAAGGTCAGCCTGGAGGACCTCTTCAGCCAAATTCAGGCCGGCGAGGTCAAGGACCTGAACATCATCGTCAAGGCCGACGTCCAGGGCTCCGCCGAGGCGGTGAAGACCAGCCTGGAGAAGCTCTCCAACGAGGAGGTCCGGGTGAAGGTCATCCACTCCGGCGTGGGCGCGATCAGCGAGAGCGACGTGATGCTGGCCTCCACCAGCAAGGCTATCGTTGTCGGCTTCAACGTCCGCCCCGACGCCTCCGCACGGGACAGCGCCGCCCGCTCCAACGTGGATATGCGCATGTACCGGGTCATCTACGACGCCATCGGCGAGGTGGAGGCCGCTATGAAGGGAATGCTCGCCCCCAAGTTCCGGGAGGCCCTCATCGGCCACGCGGAGGTCCGGCAGACCTACAAGGTCTCCGGCGTGGGCACGGTGGCCGGATGCTATGTTCAGGACGGCAAGATTCAGCGCTCCTGCCAGGTGCGCATCGTCCGGGACGGCGTGGTCATCCACGAGGGCCAGCTGGCCTCCCTCCAGCGGTTCAAGGACGCTGTCAAGGAGGTGGCCTCCGGCTACGAGTGCGGCATGACCATCGAGAAGTTCAACGACATCAAAGAGAGCGATATCATCGAGTGCTTTGTCATGGAGCAGATTGAGGTCTAAGCAAATACCGAGGGCGGGCCGCGCGCCCGCCCTCGTTTCCTGCTACTCCTCTTCCCGCAGGTCCTCCGGGTCCAGGCAGGCCACCGCCAATTGCAGAGCCAATTTGAATCCCTCCTCAAAGGCGTACTGTCCGTAGGCACGGGTGGGGTCTTTGCGGAGGTAATCCGGGAACCGGTTGGGATCGTAGGGACGCAGTAGGCCATGAACAGGTGGTCAAATAGAGCTTTCATACATATCACCTCGCAGAAAATTTACCATTCTGTAGATATTATATTCTACAGAATGGTAAATGTCAAGGAGTTTTTATGAATGTTAATGAGATTTTTGCAGAAAGAGTGTATGAATTGCGAGTAAAGCGCGGATTGACACAAAGAGAACTGGGGACAGCCATCGGTTTGACCCATAAATCCATCAGTACCATTGAATCTGCTCTTCGCACAACAAGTTTTGAAAAATTAGTTTTGCTGGCTAAATTCTTCGATGTCTCCACAGACTATCTGCTGGGATTGAAGGATGAACCGTAAAGGAGGTCTTTATCATGCCCAGCAACCGGATCGGCCGGATCAACGAGGAGATCCAGCGGGAGCTGTCCTCCCTTCTCCGCACGGTGAAGGACCCACGGCTCCAGAGCGGCCTCTTCACCATCACCAACGTGGACACCACCGGCGACCTGCGCTATACGAAGGTCTATATCTCTGCCCTGGACAAGTCCCAGGAGAAGGAGATGATGCGGGGCCTGCGCTCCGCCGCCGGGTACCTCCGGCGGGAGCTGGGGGCCGCTCTGCGCCTGCGCTACACGCCGGAGCTCCAGTTCGTCGCCGACGACTCCATCGCCCAGGGGGCCCATATCCTGGAGATGCTCCGGGACGAGACCGTGGTCAAGCCCCCCAATCCTGCCAACGAACACATCATTCTCGACGAGGAGTAATTGTATGAAAACGACAGAAGCCGCCGCACTTCTCAGGGAGCAGGACAACATCCTCATCCTCACCCACCGCCGCCCGGACGGGGATACCATCGGCTGTGCCGCCGGGCTGTGCGCCGCCCTGCGGCAGCTGGGGAAGAGCGCGTATCTGCTCTACAACCCGGAGATCACCGAGACCAACGCCCCCTACGCCCAGCCCTTCTGGGCCCCGGAGGGGTTCGAGCCGGATTTCGTGGTCTCCACCGACATCGCCGCCCGCAGCCTCTTCTTCCCCGCCGCAGAGCCCTACCGGGAGCGAGTGGACTTGGCCATCGACCACCATCCGTCTCATGAGGGCTTCGCCAAAGCGTCCTGTGTGGACGCCTCCCGGGCCGCCTGCGGGGAGATCATCTACGACATCTGCCTGGCGCTGGGGGAGATCACGCCCCAGGTGGCCCTGCCCCTCTACGTGGCCGTCTCCACCGACACCGGCGGGTTCGTCTACGCCAACACCACGTCCAACACCCACCGCGTCGCCGCCGCCCTGATGGAGACCGGCATCGACGCCGCCGCCCTCAACAAGCGCCACTTCCGCACCAAGAGCACCAAGCGCCTTGCCCTGGAGGCGGACCTGCTGAGCAACATGGAGTTCTTCCACGACGGGCAGGGCGTCTTCCTGACCGTGCCCATCTCCCTTATGGAGCACGTCCAGGCCACGGAGGATGACGCCGAGGATCTCTCCGCCCTGGCGGGCATCATCCAGGGGGTGGACTGCGGTGCGGTCCTCCGGCAGCTGGCCCCCAACACCTGGAAGCTCAGCCTCCGCACCGGCGAGAACCAGCGGGTCAACGCCACCTGCGCCTGCCAGCTCCTGGGCGGAGGCGGTCACGCCATGGCCGCCGGCGCTACCATCGACGGCCCCCTTCCTGAGGTCAAGGCCCGCGTGCTGGAGGCCATCAATCAGGTAAAAAAATTCTGATTCTTCCTTTTTTCTTTATTTACAAAGAAAAAAGAAAACTTTTTGTTTCCAGGCTTGGCCTTGCTCATGAGTTATGAAAAACGGAAGCACCAGTGGAGTTCCACACCGGTGCTTCCGTTTCTTCTACAACAAACCCTCATACTGCTCCAGCGCCTCCAGCCCCTGCCGGTTGACGTGGTAGGTATAGCGCGTCTCGCCGCCCTCCCTCGTCCGGGTGAACCAGTGGAGAGGGTTGCGGCCCAGGATCGCCGCCGTATTGGGCGGCCCGCCCAGCTTCTTGACGGTCTGGGCCAGAAGCGGACCGTTGTCCCGCAGGATCTTTGCCACCAGGAGGGCCTGCTCCTTATAGACGGTAAGGATCTTCGTGCGGGTGACGCCGCCGGTATTGGCGCTCCCGGTGCGGCCCCCGTGCTCCCGGAGGACCGCCAGGCGGCGCTTCCTGTTGGTCCGGGGCCTGCCGGCCTCCTTGGGGTGGAGGTACACGTCCAGCTGGGGCGCGCCCTTGGAGGTGAAGCCGACGAAGATCAGCCCCAGCTCCAGGCGGCGGCAGAGGGACTGCATGTCCTTGATCTGGGGGGCCATGTACCCCCGTTTGGGCAGGGGGACGGCCACGTACACGCCGTCGGCGATGCGCTGGCGGTCCAGGGCCTGGTAGATGAGCTCCAGGGTGAAGCCGGTCTTGAGCTCCACCACGATGAGCTCCCCGTCCCGGACGGCGGCGATGTCGCAGCCGCGCACCTCCCCCCGCACCTCGTAGCCCAGGCCCTCCAGGTAGTCCCGGACCGGGGCGTAGAGGTCGCTCTCCCGGAGCTTGTCCATCTCAGTAGCCCAGGGAGCGGTCCACCAGGTTCAGGAGCGGCTCCCCGGCGGCGTAGCGCTCCAGGTCCCGGCAGAACATGTCCACGTCCAGGTCGCAGGTGAGGCCCAGGGACATGTTGCCGGAGATGTGGGGGGTGATGATGGTGTTGGGGCAGGTCCAGAGGGGGTGGTCCGCGGGCAGGGGCTCGGGGACCGTCACGTCCAGGGAGGCCCCGGCGAGGCGGCGGCTTTGGAGGGCCCCGGCAAGGGCGTCCTGGTCCACGGCGGACCCCCGGCCCACGTTGACCACATAGGCTGTGGGCGGCAGGAGGGCGATGCGCTCCCGGGAGAGGATGCCCGCCGTCTCCCGGGTGGCGGGGAGGGCCATGATGAGGGCGTCCGCCCGGGGGAGGACGCTGTCCAGCTCCCCGATGGGCAGGACGGCGTCGAAGGCGGGCTCCGCCGACTTCCCGCTCCGGCAGACGCCGGTGACGGAGGCCCCCAGGGCCTTGAGGCGGCGGGCGGTGTGGGAGCCGATGTCCCCGGTGCCCAGCATGACGATGTGACTGCCGGTGATGGAGCAGATTGGGGTGTAGAAGGTCCAGCGGCGGTCCCGGAGGTCCGTCTCGTACTCCGGCATCCGGCGCAGGAGCATGAGGAGCACCATGAGGATATGCTCGGAGATGGTGGGGCCGTAGGCGCCGGAGCTGTTGGAGAGCAGGCAGTCGGGGCGGGGCCACAGGGCGCCGTCCAGGAGGTGGTCCACCCCGGCGGAGGCGGCGCAGAGCCACCGGAGGGACTTCGCCTTCGGGAGCAGGGACGTAGGGACGTAGCCGAAGAGGACCTCGTACTCGCCGATCTCCGCCGCGAAACGGTCCTGGTCCTTGTCGCTGTCGTAGTAGGCGGCGGAGAAGCCCGCCTGAGCGGCCACGGCGTTGATTGTTTCCTGGTAATGCGCATCCACAAAATTCGTGTATACCCCAATCTTTCTCATAAACGTGTTCCCTTTCATCAAATCCAGGAGCAAAGCGAAGCTTTGCGGGCAAAAGTTTTTCTTTTCGCTTCCTTTTCTTTTTTCAAAAAGAAAAGGAAGGTCACTCCAGCACGCTCCCGTCCGGCAGGAGGAACAGCGCCTCCGCCGGGGGCTCGGTATCCAGAGGTGCGGCGGTGAAGCGGTAGACGAGGGTGTCGTCGCAGGTGCGCTCAGCGGCGTAGAGGAGGCCCGTGTCCACGGCCACCCAGTAGCGGCCCACATAGCCCGCCTCGTCCGGGTAGGTCTCCACGTAGATGCAGGAGGTGCCGTCCCGGTCCAGGTACCCGGCGGCGGCGATGGTGTCCACCTCCAGGTCCCGCACCAGCTCATAGGTGGGCATCCGCTGGAGGCGGTCTGCGGTCAGCTCACTGCTGCGGAGAACGGTCCAGGCGGTGTCGTCGTCGTACCACACAGCGGCGCTACCCCCGGAACAGAGGGTGTGGCGGACGCTTCCGCCGGGGAGCTGGGTGTCGATGCGGGTCCGTCCGCCGCTAACGTAGACCTGGTACACGGTCTGTCCGCTGCCGCCGGACCAGAAGGTCTCCACCGTCTGGGCGCGGCTGTAGAGCAGGGACCGGGCCAAGGTGTTGATGGCGGGCCTGACCGTATCCGGCGAGATGGCCACCACGTTGAGGCGGGTCTCCGTGCCCTCCTCCCCCACTGCGGCGGTGTCCGCCTGGGGCTCCGGCAGGACGATGCCCCCGGATTCCAGGCGGCTCCCCCGCACCAGCAGGACCATGACAACGATCAGCAGGACGCTAAATCCCACCAAAAAATACATCTTCTGCTTCTTATCCAGACACAGCCCCTCCTTCCCAACGGGTCCGCGGGTCCCCTTATGAGCGAAAATCCTCCGGCCTCGGGCCCCGGCCGAAGTGCCACAGGATGGCGTCGGCGATGCGGCGGCAGGCTTGGCCGTCCCCGTAGGGGTTGACAGCGCGGGCCATGGCAGCGTAGGCGGCGGGGTCGGTGAGGAGCTGGTCCGCCATGGAGACAATGTCGTCATAGGCCACACCCGCAAGCTTCGCGGTACCGGCCTCCACGGCCTCTGGCCGCTCGGTCTCCCGCCGGAGGACCAGCACCGGCTTGCCCAGAGCCGGCGCCTCCTCCTGAAGCCCGCCGGAGTCGGTGAGGACCAGGCAGCACCGGGCCATGAGGTTGTGCATCTCGCCGGCGGAGAGGGGCGCGGTCAGGCGGACGTTCTCGATACCCTCCAGATGCTGCTTTGCGCACTCCTGGACCACCGGGCTTAAGTGAACCGGGTAGACCAGGATGGTGTCCGGGTGAGTGCGGGCGATGTGGGCCAGGGCGGACATGATGTCCTCCATGGGCTGTCCGTAATTCTCCCGGCGGTGGCAGGTGACGAGGACAATCTTCTTGCTGTCATAGGGCAGGTCATTGAGAATTTCTGTTGTGAAGTGATAGTCCTTTACGACCGTTGTTTTCAAGGCGTCAATGACGGTATTCCCTGTCACAAAGATGTTCTCCGTGATCCCTTCCCGCTCCAGATTCCTGCGGTTGGATTCGGTAGGGCAGAAGTACAGGTCCGCGATGGCGGTGACCAGCTTCCGGTTCATCTCCTCCGGGTAGGGGGAGTACTTGTCGTAGGTGCGCAATCCCGCTTCCACATGGCCCACCGGAACTTTATGGTAAAATGCAGAGAGAGCCCCGGCAAACGTCGTGGAGGTGTCGCCGTGGACCAGGATCAGGTCCGGCTTCAGCGCGTCGATAGCCTCGTCCATGCCGGTCAGGCACTTGCTGGTGATGGTGCTGAGGGTCTGCCGGGGGGTCATGATGTCCAGGTCCCAGTCCGGCGTCAGGCCGAAGACCTCCAGAACGCTGTCGAGCATCTCCCTGTGCTGGGCGGTGACACAGCAGATGGATTCGATCTCCTCCCGCCCGGACAGTTCCTTGACCAGGGGGGCCATTTTGATGGCCTCCGGCCGGGTGCCAAAGACGCTCATGATACGCAGTTTTTCCATTTAAGACTCCTTCTCCCCCGTCCCGCTCCCCTGCTCCGGCTCCTGGGAGGCGGGGGCGTCCTTGTGGGGGTGGTCGTGGGGGAAGCGGGCGATGCGGGCAACGGTGAAAGCCGTGCCGATGAGGGCCGCGACGGAGAGGATCACCTTGGCGTAGCCCCGGGTGACCAGCATCACCGCGCACAGGCCCAGCATGGAGGCCACCATGTACAGCGTGGCCACCGCCTGCTTCTGGTTCATGCCCATGTCGATGAGCTTGTGGTGGGTGTGGCTGCGGTCCGCCTTCATGGGGTTCTGCCCCTTGAGGATGCGCCGGAGGAAAGCGGAGGTGGTGTCAAAGATGGGAAAGCCCAGGATGATGAAGGGCACGACAAAGGAGATGACGGCGTACAGCTTGAAGAGCCCGGTCACAGACACCGTGGCAAGCATGAAGCCCAGGAACGTGGCCCCGGTGTCGCCCATGAACATCTTGGCGGGGTTGAGGTTGTAGGGGATGAAACCCAGGCAGGCCCCTACCAGGGCCGCGCAGATGACCGCCATGCCCATGTCCTCCATCATGAGGGCGATGACCAGCATGGTGAGGGCCCCGATGGTGGAGATGCCGTCGGCGAGGCCATCCAGGCCGTCGATGAGGTTGACGGAGTTGGTCACCGCCACGATCCAGACCACCGTGATGGGCACCGAGAGGATGCCGAAATTCCAGTAGGGGTCCCCGAAGGGAAAGGGGCTCGCGATGGCCTCGATAATCACCCCGTGCCAAATGGCGATGAGGGCCGCAACAATCTGCAAAATAAACTTAATGCCCGCCCCCAGGGGGTGAGAGTCGTCCACCACGCCCACGGCCACGATGACGCAGGCCCCCAGGAGAATGCCCCGAAGCTGACGGTCCACGTTGGCAAAGAGGAGGATGCTCACCACGAACCCGGCGAAGATGGCCAGCCCCCCCAGCAGGGGGATGGGGTGGTCGTGCATCCGGCGCTTGTCCTTGGGCACGTCCACCGCGCCGATCTTGATGGCGATCCACTTGGCCACGGGTACCAGAGCGAAGCTCACCGCCATGGACACCCCGAGAGCCAGGATCACAGGGACCACGTTGGTCCGGTCGAAGACTGCACTGATTCTCATCATGATCTGTTCCGCACCGCCTTATCTCGCCAAAAAACCGACTTTTTTGTAGACCTTGCGCAAGGTCTTCTCCGCCACACGGGACGCCTTCTCCGCTCCGGCCCGATAGACGCCCTCCAGGTACGCCTTGTCGGCCATGATGCGCCTGGCCTCCTCCTGGATGGGCCGCAGGAGCTCCACCACGGCCTCGCCCACTGCGGTTTTGAACGCGCCGTAGCCCTGGCCGTCGAACTCCCGCTCGATCTCGTCAAAGCTCCTGCCGGTGGCGGCGGCGTAGATCTGCATCAGGTTCGCCACGCCCGGCTTCTCCTCCGGGGCGAAGCGGACGCAATGCTCGGTGTCGCTGTCGGTGATGGCCCGCTTGAACTGCTTCATGATGACGGTGGGGTCATCCATCAGGAGCACCCGGCCGGTGTTTGAATCGTCGCTCTTGCTCATCTTCGATGTCGGACTGACCAGGTTCATGACCCGGGCTCCAACCTTTGGCACGTAGGGCTCCGGCATTTTGAAGACGTCGCCATAGATGCCATTGAAGCGCTGGACGATGTTCCGCGCCAGCTCCACATGCTGTTTCTGGTCCTCCCCCACGGGGACAACGTCCGGCTGATAGAGCAGGATGTCCGCTGCCATGAGGCATGGGTAGGTGAAGAGCCCGCCGTTAATGTTCTCCGCGTTTTTTGCGGACTTGTCCTTGAACTGGGTCATGCGGGAAAGCTCGCCGAACATGGCGTAGCAGTTGAGCACCCACCCCAGCTCCGCGTGCTGGTGGACATGGGACTGCACGAAGAGGGTGTTCTTCTCCGGGTCCAGACCGCAGGCGATATACTGGGCCAGCTGCTCCAGGGTCCGGCGGCGCAGGGCGGCGGGGTCGTGGCGCACGGTGATGGTGTGGAGGTCCGCCATGAAGTAGTAGCAGTCGAACTTATCAGCCCGGGCCGCCCAATTGCGGATAGCCCCCAGGTAGGAGCCCAGGGTCAAATCGCCGCTGGGCTTGACGCCGGAGAGCATTACTTTTTTCTCGTTCATTTTCTCTGTACTCCTTTATTTCATCGCTCCTACGCGAAAATTTCCAACGTTCTGCCTGATTATAGCACGCCCCTCCCCAAATAACAACCGCTCCCCGGGGAATTCCAGGAAATGATACAAATCTTTTACAACTGGAGGACCGTTCCCTCTCTCAGACGCAGATCTGAAAGAATTGTTCCCCCAAAATCTGAAAATCACCGGCGGCAGAGACGGTTTCTCTGTTGCAGGATGGAAAAAAATATAGTACAATGGCCGGGTCAGAAAATTCTTTGCTTCACGGATTGGAGGTGCCTATGAACATTTCACTGCGTACACGCACGGAGGAGACCGCCGCAGTCTACTTTGAAAAGACCCGGGACCCGGACATCCAGCGGGTCCTGCCCCAGCGGGCCAAGACGGTGGAGGAGGCCCTGGCCGACTTTCGGCGGACCCAGGAGCCTGGCGCTGCAAGCTACGGCCGCACCGTCTGGGCGGACGGGCGGTATGTGGGGGACGTGTGGTGCTACGGCCTCCACAGCGGCGAGGAGCCGGACGCCATGGTCAGCTACTGTATTTTCGAGAAGGACCTCTGGGGCCGGGGAACCGCCTCCCGGGCGCTGGGGATGTTTCTGGAGGAGATCACGGACAGGTTCGGCCTGAGGACCGCCGGGGCGTTCACCTTCGCCGCCAACGCCGGTTCTATCAAGGTCCTGGAGCGAAACGGCTTTCGCCGGGAGGAGACCTTCGTGGAGGACGGCGTGGAATCCGCCTACTTCCTCTGGCGGCGGGACTACGGACGGATCATCCTGGAGACGGAGCGCCTGCGCCTGCGGGAGCTGGAGGAGGCGGACCTGGAGGCCATGGGCCGCTTTCTGAAGGACCCGGAGGTCATGTACGCCTATGAGCACGGCTTTACCGATGAGGAGGTCCGGCAGTGGCTGGACCGGAACCTCCAGCGCTACGCGGAGGACGGCCATGGGCTGTGGGCAGTTATCGAGAAGGAGACGTCGGACCTCATCGGCCTCTGCGGCCTCACCTGGCAGGACTGGGAAGGGCGGCAGGTGCTGGAGATCGGCTATCAGCTCCGGAAGGACAAGTGGCGCCAGGGGTTCGCAGCAGAGGCCGCCGTCGCCTGCAAACACTACGCTTTTGAGACGCTGGGGGCCCGGGAGGTCTTCTCCATCATCCGGGACAACAATTTCCCCTCCCAGCATGTGGCCCTGCGAAACGGCATGTCCGTGCGGGGCTCGTTCGTCAAGCACTACTACGGCGTGGACATGCCCCATCTGGTGTTCGGGGCGGGACGGTAACCAGAAACGCTCATACCCATCATTTAGAATACGGAGGATATCCAATCATGACCAACGACAACACCTATTTCGACGCCATGGAGGCCAAGATCCCCCACGGCAAGGTCCGCACACGCTTCGCCCCCTCCCCCACCGGCTATATGCACGTGGGGAACCTGCGCACCGCCCTTTACACGTGGCTCATCGCCCGCAGTCAGGGGGGCGCTTTCATCCTGCGCATTGAGGACACGGACCAGGGACGCCTGGTGGAGGGCGCTACCGAGGTCATCTACCGCACTCTGGCCGAGTGCGGCCTCGCCCACGACGAGGGGCCCGACGTGGGCGGTCCTGTGGCTCCCTATATCCAGTCCGAGCGCCGGGACACCTACGGAACGTATGCCCGCCGCCTGGTGGAGCTGGGCCACGCCTACTACTGCTTCTGTGAGAAGACCGAGAGTGAGGAGGAGTCCGGCGGCTTCCACCGGGAGGCCGACCCCTGCCGCTCCCTGACGCCGGAGGAGGTCCAGGCGAAGCTGGACGCCGGCGCGCCCTATGTCATCCGGCAGAAGATTCCCGAGACCGGGACCACCACCTTCCACGACGCCATCTTCGGCGACATCACGGTGGAGAACTCCACCCTGGATGACCAGGTGCTCCTCAAGCGGGACGGTTTGCCCACCTACAACTTCGCCAACGTCGTCGACGACCACCTGATGGGCATCACCCATGTGGTCCGGGGGAGCGAATACCTCTCCTCCGCCCCAAAGTACAACCTGCTCTACCAGGGCTTCGGTTGGGAGGTGCCCACCTACGTCCACTGCTCCCCCGTCATGCGGGATCAGCACAATAAAATGAGTAAGCGCCACGGCGATCCGTCTTATGAGGACCTGAAGGCACAGGGGTACCTCACAGAGGCAATTTTGAACTATGTGGCCCTCCTGGGATGGTCCCCCAGGGGCGAGAAGGCGGAGCAGGAGATCTTTTCCCTGCAAGAGCTGGCGGAGACCTTTGACATCGGCGGGATATCGAAGTCCCCGGCTATCTTCGATATCGAGAAGCTGACCCACTTCAACGCCCTCTACCTCCGGGCCATGACGCCGGAGGCGTTCCATGCGGCGGCAGAGCCGTATATCCATGAGGCGGTGAAAAATCCCGCGCTGGACACCGCCGCCATCGCCGCCCTGCTCCAGGCACGGTGCGAGCGGCTGACGGACATCCCCGAAAAGGTGGCCTTCTTCGAGGACCTGCCCGCCTACGGCACGGACCTCTTCACCAACAAGAAGTCCAAGACCAACGAGGAGGTGTCCAAGCGGATGCTGGAGGCCGCTGTCTCCGCCTTGGAGGAGGTGTCAGACTGGACCCAGGAGGGCATCCATGTATGCCTTACGGACCTTGCGGCGAAGCTGGAGGTGAAAAACGCCACTCTCATGTGGCCGGTGCGCATCGCGGCGGCGGGACAGGCGGTGACTCCAGGCGGGGCCATTGAGATCTGCCTCATCCTGGGCCGGGAGGAGTGCCTGCGGCGGCTGAGGATCGGACTGGAGATGCTGGGCGCATGAGCTGGTTAAAGGAACAGACCGGGCTTTTGGGCGGATTCCTGCGGGCGGACTTCCGCGTGGTTCTCCGGCTGTGCGCCTTGACGTTGGCGCTCTCCGCGCTGGTGGGATTTGCCATCGCCTATGCCGCGCCGGAGGTGGTGGACAAAGTGCTGGAGGCCTTTATGAACCAGATCCAGGAGGCGGGGGTGGTGGACGAGACGGGGGAACTCTCCGTCTTCGCCCTGCTGATGAACAACTGGCGGGCTATGCTCACCTCCGCCATATGGGGGCTGATCCCCTTCCTGTTTCTACCGGTGCTGAGCCTCTTTGTCAACGGTGCGCTGGTAGGGCTCCTGGGGGGCTGGGTGCTGCAAAGGGGCGGCTCTCTCGCTTTCTACTGTGCGGGCATCCTGCCCCATGGGGTGTTTGAAATCCCGGCGCTGGTGCTCTCCGCCGCCTGTGGGGTGTACCTGTGCTGGGGACTGTGCCGTATCATCCTGAACCGGCCGGACAAGGTGGCGGCGGTGGAGCTCTTCAGTGAGCTTCTGCGGGTGCTGGTGCTTGTGGTAGCCCCGCTGACTGTATGCGCGGCTTTCATCGAGTGCTATATTACTCCGGTGGTGATGGCGTTTTTCATGTAGACCTATGAAACAGATCGCAATCATCGACGACGACATCTATATCAGCAGCATGTTGGAGGAGCTCCTTGTGCGGGAGGGCTACGGGGTCCTGCGGGCCTACTCAGGTACAGAGGCCCTGCTTCTCCTGGAGGAGAAAAAGCCGGACCTGGTCCTGCTGGACCTGATGCTTCCGGGGCTCAGCGGCGAGGAGGTGCTTCCCCACTTGGCGGGCATTCCGGTGATCGTGCTGTCCGCCAAGGCGGATGTGGAGGACAAGGTGGAGCTCCTGCTGGGGGGCGCGGCGGACTACCTGACGAAGCCTTTCGACACACGGGAGTTGCTGGCCCGCATCGCTGTACAGCTGCGGCGGACTGTTCCGGCGGCCTCTCCCCTGCTCCGCTATGGACCGCTGGTGCTAAACACCGCTGCCCGGAGTGTGACGGCAAAGGGCCGGGAGGTCCGGTTGACACGGACGGAGTACGCGGTTTTGAAGCTCCTCATGCAAAATCCAAGGCAGGTGGTCACAAAGGGACAGCTTCTGGACCATATCAGCGAGGATACCCCCGACTGCGTGGAGAGTTCCTTGAAGGTCCATGTCAGCAACCTGCGCAGGAAGCTCCGGGAGGCCGGGGCGGGCGAGTGCATTGAATCGGTGTGGGGCATCGGCTTTAAGCTGGCAGAACGGGCACTATAAAAAGGAGAAATCAATGAAAATCTACGGTTTGGTACAAGATTCCATCGTGGACGGGCCCGGGTTCCGGTTCGGGTGCTTTGTCCAGGGCTGTCCCCATAACTGTCCGGGGTGCCACAATCCGGACAGCCACGATCCGGCGGGCGGTACGGAGATGAGCGTGGAGGAGGTGGCACGGGAGCTCCTGAAGAACCCCATGACCGACGGGCTGACCCTCTCCGGCGGGGAGCCCTTCACACAGCCGGAAGACTGCCTGCGGCTGGCAAAAATCGCCCACGAGCACGGGCTGAACGTGTGGAGCTACTCCGGCTGGACCTTTGAGCACCTGCGGGACGAGGGGACGGAGGCTCAGAAGGCCCTTTTGGCGGAGGTGGATGTGCTGGTGGACGGGCCCTTCGTGCTGGCGGAGCGGTCCCTCACCCTGCCCTTCCGGGGGAGCAGGAACCAGCGGCTGATTGACGTGAAGGCGTCGTTAGCCGCCGGAGAGACGGTTATCCGGCCCGATTGAGGGCCGGAACCGCCAGAAAGCGGTCCCGGCGTCCGCGGCCCTGGCCAAGGAGCTGGGCACGGACGTGAAGGGTATTCCTGTCCCTGAAAAAATATCCTGATTCTCCTCTATCCAAAGTAAGGCGGCACGGTTCCTGTTCGGAATCGTGCCGCCTCGCTCTATCCGGGGAATGCACTCTATTTTGCCGCCCCCGTCCTTCGCCCCCCGTTCCTCCGCCCGCAAACCAGCGAAGCGTTTGTGGGCGAAAAGCGAAGAAATTCCCATCATAGCGCAGTTTTCGCCGCAAGGCGGAAAGGTCGCGGTGATGGGAATTTCTGAGCTGGTCCGAGTGGCGAGGCTCAAACTCGCGGCCTCGTGGTCCCAAACCACGCGTTCTATCAGCTGAACTACACCCGGGGATTTGATTTCTCTCTCAGGGAGTATACCACAGGAGGCCGGGAAATGCAAGGAAATTTTTCTGCCCGCTCCAAGAAAAAAACGCTTGACATTCCAGAGCATTTGTTCTATATTATAAGAGAAACATCTGTTTGTTATCTGGAGGGGTGTACCCATGAATACCATGGAGAAATTAGCCATACTGACGGACGCCGCCAAGTACGATGCCGCGTGTACCTCCTCCGGAGCGAAGCGGGGACATCGGAAGGGATATATCGGCAATACCTCCTCTGTCATGGGGTGCTGTCATACCTTCTCCGGCGACGGGCGGTGCGTCACGCTTTTGAAGGTTTTGATGACTAATTGCTGTGTCTACGACTGCAAATACTGCGTCAACCGCTGTTCTAACGACACCCAGCGAGCGGTCTTTTCCCCGGAGGAGCTGGCCGAGCTGACCATCCAATTCTACCGGCGCAACTATATTGAGGGACTGTTTCTCTCCTCCGGCGTGCTGGTCAGTCCCGACTACACCACAGAGCGGATGATCCGGTGCCTGGACTTATTGCGCAATCACCACCGCTTCAACGGCTACATCCATGCCAAGGCCATCCCCGGTACGTCGCCGGAGCTGGTGACCCGGCTAGGGCTGCTTGCCGACCGGCTGAGCGTCAATATCGAACTTCCGTCCGAGCAGGGGTTGAGCACTTTGGCGCCTAATAAAAGTCGGAAATCCATCTTTCGCCCCATGGGGCTTATTACGAATACCCTGCGGGAGAACAAGGAGGAGCTGGTCAAGTACCGCCACGCGCCGCGCTTCGCTCCCGCTGGGCAGAGCACCCAGATGATTATCGGCGCTACGCCGGATTCGGACCGGCACATCCTCTCTTTGACGCAGTCTTTATATAACAAATACGGCCTTAAACGGGTGTTCTACTCCGCCTATGTGCCGGTGGTGGAACACACCCTTCTGCCTTCCATCGACACCAAACCGCCCCTCCTGCGGGAGCACCGCCTGTACCAGGCGGACTGGTTACTGCGGTTTTATGGTTTCCGGGCGGAGGAGCTTTTGGACGAGGAAAACCCCAACTTCAATCCCTTAGTGGACCCCAAGTGCAGCTGGGCGCTCAATCATCCGGAGTTCTTTCCGGTGGAGGTGAACACCGCTGACAAGGAGACTTTGCTGCGTGTCCCCGGGATGGGGACCGTCTCAGTCGGGCGTATCCTCTACGCTCGCAGAGCGAGAAAGCTGGAGCACGGGGATTTGAAAAAGTTGGGCGTTGTGATGAAAAGAGCGCAGTATTTCATTACCTGTAAAGGGAAAATACTTGATGGATTAAAGCTCCACCCGGAGGG